>JGI24713J26584_10000538_pt1 | contig 28833 bp, 31 predicted proteins | sample BioPla4DNA1_FD_26584 | JGI IMG/M metagenome (IMG submission 26584) | reverse complement strand
CCGCAACACCGCACAAGGAGGTAGACCAAGTTGGGACTCGACCTTCATCTACATACACAAGCCTCGGACGGAACTCTGACCCCGGAAGAATTGGTGGCTAAAGCAGCAGCCAAAGGGCTGACCGGAATCGCCGTTACCGACCANGATACCACCGATTCCCTGGANCGNNCGGCCAAGGCAGCCGCGGAGCACGGCCTGGTTTTTATCCCCGGCGTGGAGATCTCCGCCTCCTATACCCAACATACGGCCTTTCATATCCTGGGTTACGGTATCGACCCGGAAAACCGGGAACTCCAGGCGGTGCTCAGGCATAACCTGGCCGCCTGGGATAAAAACGAGGAAGATTCGCTCCTGGCCTTGGAGAAGCTGGGGATAAAAATCGACGGTGAACGCTACGAATACTGGAAAAACCACCCGGAGCGCGGTGGCTGGCCGTTGCTCAATGTCATGATTGAAATGGGACTCGTGGCTGATACCGGGGAGTATTTCGGGAAATATTTCGGCCTCGGGCGGCCCGCCTATGTTACCACCGAATTTGTCTCCATACCGGCGGCAGTTGCCGCGATCAAGGCTGCCGGCGGCGTACCGGTCCTGGCCCATCCCGGCCTCTACCGTGTGGATGACAGCGTAAAAGGCGAGAAACTGGCTTCGCAGCCGGATTTCTTCCCGGAATTGCTTTCTTTCGGAATTGAGGGTATTGAGGTCTTTGCCAATTACCATACGCCGGAGGAGACCGCCTATTTCCTTGAGGCCTGCCGCCGCCACAACCTGCTGGTCACCGGCGGTTCGGACTACCACGGGGATTTTGCCGGGCGGACCCTGGGCGAACCCCGGTTGGATGAGGCCTATTTGCCGCCCCTCTTGGAGAGACTGGCTGCAGTAAAAAACTGACCCCTTTATTCCTGTACCATCTACTCACTGCGCCGATCCGTCGTGCGGTTAATTGCCACACCCGCCTCAACCGTTTCACTGATTAATACCCAGCGGACAGAGCATTCGTACAGTTCATTTTTGACCTCAAAGATCCGCCCGTCCAGGATCTTATAGACCAAGCGGGGATCGACCCGGGAGACCTCCATACCCACCAGTTCCCCCAAGAGTTCGGTAATGACCCCGCGAAAAAACCCTTCGTGAAACGGGTCGCCGACCTCCAAATCGATGGTCAGCCGGGTAACCACCCGGGTCCTCTTTTCCTGCAGGCTTTCAGTTAGCTTTTTCACCTGTAACTGCTCTTTTTTCAGTTCTTCCAAAAGCCGCTCCTTCTCCCGTTCCGCCCTCTCCACTTTCCTGCCGGCAAAAAACCCGGCGCCGGCGGCGCCGATTATAAAACCGGCAAGCAAAGCCGCGGCTATACGCTGCCAGTAAAAAGGGGGAGAAAAAAAACCGGCGCTTCTCATTGGGCGCCCCCGGCCAGGGTGGTAATCAACCAGTAGCCGGTGTTGGCGCCAAGAAAAGCCCCGGCTATGAGGAGCAACTGTTTTCCTAGAACTAACAGTTCGCCCCCGAGAATACTGCTCTCCAGCGCCCGGATGGTCGGAAAAGTACCCCCGATTGCCACCACCATCGCCCAGAGCTTCAAGCCGCGGGCCAGATCATAAGCAGCCCGCAAAGGGCGGCCGTCCAAAACAAGCCCCGGCAGGCTGCCGATGATTGCCCCTCCGATCACCACCCCCAAAGCGGTGAAAAAGGGATAAGAGACGATCCTGAAAAATCTAAACAGCAGCTACCCCTCCCGCCCGTAATCTCTTGAGCCGCCAGTGTTTATCTGCCATCAGTATTCATCTATATGAGAAAAGAAGCGGGAAAAGAAAGGTTGCTGAAAGAGTATTACTGTAGATAAAAAAGGGGAAAGCGGATTGACTTGCGTCCTTCCACTTTCCCCCATTTTTATGTTTGGCCCTCCTTTTAGGCGATAAAGACAAAATAGAGAATGAAGAGGGCGCCCAGGAGATAAACGAGCCAGTGTACTTCCTTACCCCGCCCGGTCAGGAGCTTAACCAACGGGTAGAAGATAAAACCTATGGCGATGCCATGGGAGATCGAGTAGGCCAGCGGCATGGTGAGCATACAGACAAAAGCGGGAAGAACTTCGGTAAAATCATCCCAGTTGATCTTGGTGATATTGGTGACCATCATCGTCCCGACCATGACCAAAGCAGGGGCTGTCGCCGCTCCCGGCACCATCCCCACCAGGGGCCGGAAGAAGAGGGCCAGGAAAAACAGGATGGAAACGACAATACCGGTCAATCCTGTTCTCCCGCCTGCCGCCACACCGGCAGCGGATTCCACATATGTTGTCACTGTTGATGTCCCAAAGACGGCGCCCCCGACGGTACCGATGGCATCCGCCAGTAAAGCCCGGCCGGCTCTGGGCAGGTTGCCTTTTTTATCTAAAAAGCCGGCTTGGGTGCTGACACCGACAAGGGTTCCGGCTGTATCGAAAAGGTCTACGAAAAGGAAGGCAAAGATGACACCGATCATACTTATATCCAGTGCTCCCTTGAGGTCGAGCTGGAGTAGAACCTTATTCCAATCAGCCATCTTCGGCAGGGCTATCACTCCTTGAAAAGCGGGAGTGACATTCAACCCGGGGATCATCCCAATAAGGGTTGCCCCCAATATTCCCCAAAGGAGAGCCCCCTTAACCTTAAGGGCTTGTAAGACGCCCATCAGGACCAGGCCGGCAAGGGCAACCAGGACCGTGGGGGAAGTAAACTTGCCAAAAGTCACCAGTGTCGCCTGATCCGCCACAATAATCCCGGCATTCTGGAGGCCGATAAAGGCGATAAAGAGCCCGATCCCCGCGCTGATCGCCGCCTTCAGGCCCATGGGGATGCTGTTGACAAGGGCTTCACGGACAGGGAGAATACTGAGAACAATAAAGATCAACCCTTCGAGGAGGACGATGCCCAGGGCGACCTGCCAAGACACCCCCATCCCTAGTACCACTGCATAAGCAAAGAAGGCGTTGAGGCCCATCCCCGGGGCCAGGGCAAACGGGTAGTTGGTCAAAAAGGCCATGCAGAGGGTACCCAGAATAGTCGCGAAAATCGTCGCCATGAAGACGCCTTCCCACGGCATACCGGCATCCCCTAGAATACTGGGGTTGACGAAAATGATATACGCCATGGTCATAAAGGTGGTGACACCGGCGATGATCTCCGTCCGCACATTGGTATTGTTTTCTTTTAGTTTAAAAAAGCCCAAAACCCATTACCTCCTTGTTTCTTTTCGTCCACTTGCAGATATAGTCTCCCTTTATATCTAGGTTCCTATTAGTCACCTCCCTCTGCCACCACCAGGGGGACCGGCTGGAAGTTCTCACTGTCAACCAGGCCCCGGTCAGTGATTTTCAATGCGGGTATGACCGAAAGTGCTAAGAAACTTAAGGCCATAAAAGGACTTTCAATGGCTACGCCGAGTTCCCGGGCGGCTGCCTCGAGTCTCCGAAGTTGCCCGGCAACTTCCGCCACCGGTCTCTCCGACATCAGACCGGCGACCGGTAAGGAAAGGCTTTCCACCACCCGGCCGTCGTAGACGGCAGCCAGCCCACCGCCCATACGGGCAACCTCATTGACCGCCACGACCATATCCGTATCATTGACCCCGGCGACCAAGAGGTTGTGGGCGTCATGCGCCACTGTGGTGGCCAGCGCTCCCCGGCGCAACCCCAACCCGGCCAGGAGCCCCAGGCCAATCCTGCCGGTGGCCTGGTGGCGCTCGATCACCGCAATCTTTGCCAGGCCTTCTTCCACCAGGTTGACGACTTGTCCCTTTTCGACCCGGAGTCTTCTTATTTCCTGCCCGGTAACGATCTGCCCCGGGAGTAACCTAATAATTCTGAATAAATTCCCCGCCGGCAGGTGAAAATCCTCTTCCTTCACTGCCTTTATTTTCACGGTCTCCCCTATTTTCCCCTTTGCCGGCGGGCAAACGGGGAAGAGGCTCTCCCCGTCCTGCGCCACCAAAACGCCGTCCTTATAGACTTCCTGTACTGTCAAGGACTTGAGATCATCAATCACCAACAGGTCGGCCCGCCGGCCCGGGGCAATCGCCCCCAGTTCCCGCAGGCCAAAGCAGGTGGCGGCGTTAATCGTCGCCATCCGTAAAGCGGTCTCCGGCGGACAGCCTGCGGCCACCGCCTGCTTGATCAGGTAATTGATATGTCCTTCCGCCAAAAGGTCCTCCGGATGCCGGTCGTCGGTGGCAAAGAGAAACCGGTGGAAGTTTTGGGGTGTAACCGCTTTTAAGAGTTCTTTGAGGTTCCGGGCGGCCGAACTTTCACGGATCATCACGTACATCCCGGCCCGGATCTTCTCCAGCGCTTCCCCGGCGCTCACCGCCTCATGGTCGGCCCCGATCCCCCCCAGCAGGTAGGCGTTGAGCTCTTTCCCTACTACTTGCGGGGCATGGCCGTCCCGGAAACGCTCCTGGAAAAGCTGGAGTTTTCTCCAGACCTCGTCGTCCCCGAAAATTACCCCCGGGTAATTCATCATCTCTCCCAGGCCGAAAAGGTCTTCCCGCTCCGCCAGGGGTTTCAGGGTTTCACTGGTCAGCACGGCGCCGCCGGCCTCAAAGGGGGAAGCGGGAACACACGAAGGAACCATGAGAAAGAAGTTCCAGGGGAATTTCTCCCCTTCCTGCAGCATAAATTCGATCCCTTCGACCCCGGCAACATTTGCGATCTCGTGCGGGTCGGCAAAGACCGTGGTTGTCCCCAACGGGATCACCATCCGGGCAAACTCGCCCACTGTCACCATGGAACTCTCAACATGTACATGGCTGTCGATGAATCCGGGACACAAAACTCTCCCTGCCAAGTCCACCTCGGTCTTTCCTTCATAATCACCGTAGCCCAGGATGCGGCCGCCGGCGACCGCCACCGTCTCCTCGACCAGGGTCCCGTTGAATACATCAAAGACCCGCCCGTTTTTGAATACCAGATCCGCCGGGACGTCGCCCCTGGCCGCGGCCAACAATTTTTTCACCTGGTAACCCCTCCTTCACTCCGTAAACCTCTCCCGGTTCCCAATAGGTCCCGCGAGTTTATGACAATAGCCGCACCATGCCCGGCAGGGCAACAAGACACGGCATCCTTGCAAGCCCGGTAGAAACCGCCTATTTCCCGCTGGAAAGCGCGGAGATCCCCGTGATCGATAAGGGATACAGCACAAGGGAGATCACATTCCCTTCCCGGTCCGGGAGAAACTCCTTCAGGGTCTTATCGTTGTTATACCCCTGGTTGTACTCTTTTTCCCTCATCCGCCAGCCGCGGACTTCGGTAAACTCCGGGAAGTTCTCCATTGCTATCTCCACGGCAACCCCGGTTTTGCCCTAATTGATCAACATCACCCCGGCCCAACTATTGTCCACGGCTTTGGTGGCGTAAACCGTCATCTGGTTGGTAGAAGCCGGAGAATTTACCTGCAAAACACGGACCGGCTTATCCCGGTCTTCGTTGGCCAAAGCCTTGAAGGCCAGGGCGCACGGCCAGTAGTTCTGGGTGGGGCACGGCGGATCGGCGCCTTCATCAATGAGGGCGTGGGGATCACCTTTCGGCCTTCTCACCGGGTCATAGGCGGGCGTCAGGCTGATCCAGACGGTGGCCAGGTCCAAATGGCAAAAGGCCTCGCCGATGAAATCCGCCAGCCAGAGGCCTTATTCAATCACACACTTGTCCACATCCGATTCACCCCAGACCGCCGCGTTATACTCGGTGATCGCCAGTTTCACATGGGAAAGGCCGGCCGCTGCCAGCCGGCTGCGGATATCCCCGGCTTGTCCCGCCAGTTCCTGCGGTCTGGTCAGGTTGATGCGGTTGTTATTGCTTTGATCAATCCATGTCTCCCCGTAGTAATGGTAACTGAAATAATCCACCAGGTCGCCATGGCCGCGCATTCCTTCAATGAAACCCTCGATATAGGGCTTGTGCTGCTTTTGGTTATCATAACCGGAGACCGCCGGGCCCAGCAATTTGATGGTTGGGTCGGCTTCTTTCATCGCCCGGGCGATGGGGATATATTTCTCCAGGTATTCTTCGATTGTCAGTTGCTGCCCGTCATGGGCGTTCCAGGGACCGTCGTTCTCGTTGCCGAGTTCGTAGTAGCCGCCGCCGAGCCCGTTTTCTTCCATATATTTTACGAGGGCGACCGCTTCCTCAAGGGCGTTATGCCACACGCCGTTAACCCCATGATCAAAGATGTTCACCCCGAAGAGGGGTTCCATGTCGTTATCCTTGAGAAAAGCGACATACTCGTCGATCTTGACCTTCCAATCCTCCCCCTCTTCCAATTCATAGACCCAGCAATAGTCATTGGCCGCATCCCCGCCGGGAAAACGGAGGATCCCGTGGCCGAGACCTTTCATCAACTCGCCCGATTCGGGGTAGGTGAGCTTCCCGCTCCAGGCCCCGGTGTTTCCCCCCAGGATCAGGCCGGGGTCGACCTCGTCTTCGCGGAGATAACCATTGCCGTCGATCGCCAGTTGATAGTGGTGGCTGATGACCAGCGGCGGATCGCCATTACTGTTATCAATGTTACTCCCGCTCCTGCATCCGGCAAAACCCGTAATAACCAAGAGAAAAACCATGGTCAGGTGCTTCATAGTGAAGTCTTTCATGCTGTTCACTCCTGTACTTCAGTTCTTTACTACTTTTTCTGCTGCTGCCCGGAGCCGCCAGGTATGTATTTCTTTTTTCCTCCTGGGGATACTACCTCTTAGCCTATATTGTCTTTAGGCCGTTTCCTGATGCCAAACCCATAGAAGAAAGGGGGCTTTTGCCTATGAAAAAGATCAAAGACCTGATGACCGAGAAAGTCGCCTATGTCAGCCCGGAGACATCAGTGACCGAAGCGGCGCAACTGATGCAGAAACATAACGTCGGGGTCTTACCGGTCTGCGAGGGCCAAAATGTGGTGGGGATTGTCACCGACCGCGATATTGTCGTCCGCAATGTCGCCCACCAGCAGGACCCCAAGATGACCCCGGTACGGAATATCATGTCCACCAACGTGGAGTCAGTCACACCGGATACCAGCCTGAACCGGGCGGCGGAGATCATGGCTGAAAAGCAGGTCCGGCGCCTACCGGTGATGGAAAACAACCAGTTGGTGGGGATCGTCTCCCTTGGCGACCTGGCCACCCAAGCCAAGTACGATGTGGAACTCGCCCGGACACTGGGGGAGATCTCCGTCCCCTCCAGGCCGCGCCAGATGTGAGCAGGCCGGCGTTCTTACGCCGGCTTTATAATTCATCTCCCTCCTTCGGCTCTATAATTCGTCTCTCCCCTCCAAAGCCTTACCCAGGGTCACCTCGTCGATATATTCCAGGTCCCCCCCGACCGGGAGGCCCCTGGCCAGCCTGGTCACTTTGACGTTGAAGGGTTTTAAGAGCTTGACCAGGTACAGGGCGGTGGTTTCCCCTTCCACATTCGGGTTGTTTGCCAGGATCACCTCGCGAAAACCGCCCTTTTGCACCCGGGCGACCAGCTCTTTAACCCTCAATTCCTCGGGCCCGATCCCCTCCAGCGGGGAGAGGGCGCCGTGCAACACATGGTAGACTCCCCGGAACTCCCTGGTTTTCTCTAGGGCGATCAGGTCCTTGGGCTCCTCCACCACGCATAAAAGGGTGCGGTCCCGCGTTTCATCCCGGCAGATCTGGCAGATGGCCTCGTCGGTCAGGTGGCCGCAGATCTTGCAAAAAGCCAGTTTTTCCTTGGCCTCAATCATCGCGGAGGCCAGGCGCGCCACATCTTCGCGGGGGGAGGCAAAGAGGTGATAGGCCAGCCTTTGCGCGCTTTTTGGCCCAATCCCCGGAAGCCGTGAGAGTTCGCCAATGAGTTTCTTCATGGGTGCGGGATAATACTTCATCTTGGTTCAGCCTGTCCTTCGCCTAAAAAAGTCCACCGGGAAACCCCGGGATCTTCAGATCCCCGGCTGCCTTCGCCATCTCCTGGGCGGAAAGCTCCTGTGCTTTCCTGATCGCCTCGTTGAAGGCGGCCTGCAGGAGATCTTCCAACATCTCCCGGTCTTCGAGGGTTTCCGGGTCCAACGTCACCTTTTTAACCTCCAAAGTACCGCTGATTTCTACAACAACCGCCCCGCCGCCGGCGGTGGCGGTGACGGTTTTCTCCGCCAGTTCCTCCTGGATCTTCTCCATCCGGGCTTGCATCTTCCCCAATTGCTGGAGGGCTTTTTGCATTTTCACCCTATTATTCCTCCTCTTCTGCTTTGACTACCTCGCCGCCAAAGAGACTCAAGGCCTTTTGGACCAGTTCCGGCTCGTTTCCGGAGGTTCGCTTATCTTCCTCCTCCTCAAGGACGCACTCGACGGTGATCTTTTCCCCGGCCAGCCGGCTCAGGACCTCCTCCACCAGGCGCAGGTTATCCGGGCGCTTTATATTCTCGCAATGAAACCGGAAACCCGGCGCAAAGGCCACCACCAGGCGGCCCGGGCGGTAACTGCGGGGGGTCCCCTCCTTCAGCAAGGCCTCGACCGTCCGTTTTTTCCCGCGCATCTCCTCAAGAAGCCTGTCCCACCAGGGAAAATCCCCGGGCTGGCCTGTGGCGCTGTCGCCCTTTTCCGCGGCCCCCGTATCCGCCGCCCCTTTCCCGGCCTTTGCCCTCGTCTGTGCAGACGTCTCTTGTCTGCGCTTTTTTGGGGCGGGCGTTTCTCCTGTGTCCGTCTCCTGCGCAGGCGCTTCTTTCGTGGGCGCTTCCGGTGCACGCCTCGCCTGTCTGCGCGTTTCCGGCGCCAGCGCCTCTTCCGCCTCTCCTCCCGGCGCACCCGCTTCCGGCACCCGTGTCTTCGCCGTACCCTCTTTTGGCGCGGCCTTGCCGCCCTTCTCCATCTCCCGGCTTACGGTACGGGGGGCGCCCGTAAGGGCCTGGACGGCCTTTTCCACCCGGTCCAGCCGTTCTTCCAAAGCCGCAAGGCGTTCACTAAAAGCCTCCGCCCCCGGTTCCTCCAGGATCAGGCGGACCAAGGCCATTTCCAGGGAGAGGGCCCCTTCTGTCCCCCGGCGGATCGCCATCCCGGCTTCGAGGAAAGACTCGACCCCATTCTTTAAGAGGGTCGCGTCTATCTTTTCCGCCAGTTCCCGGGCGCGCCCGGTTGCTTCCGGTTCCAGCCGTACCGGCGCTTGCTCCCCCGGGAGTTTCAAGACCAACAGGTCCCGGAAGAACTCCGCCGCCTGCCGGGCAAAGAGGGCCGGGTCTTTACCCGCCGTTTCCACCTGTTGGACCAGGCGGAAGGCGGCCTCCAGATCCCGGCCGGCCACCGCCTCTCCCAAGGAAAAAAGGGCCTCAATCCCAACCAGGCCTAAAACCGCGCGGACATCGGCGGCGGAAAGGCTCCCCTGGGCATGGGCGGCGGCCTGTTCCAGGATGCCGATGGCGTCCCGCATTCCTCCCGCCGCCTGGGCGGCGATGAGGCGCAGGGCGCCCTCTTCCACCTGGAGTTTTTCCTGCCCGGCGATGAAGGCAAGATGGCGGTAGATCTCCTCGCTGGTCAACCGTTTGAAATCAAACCGCTGGCAGCGGGAGAGGATGGTCGCCGGGAACTTATGACTTTCCGTAGTGGCAAAGATAAAGATGACATGGGACGGCGGCTCCTCCAGGGTCTTCAGGAGGGCATTGAAGGCTTCCGCCGTCAGCATATGCGCTTCATCAATGATGTATACCTTGTAATCCCCTTCCACCGGGGCAAACTTCACCCGTTCCCTGAGGACGCGGATCTCGTCGATCCCCCGGTTGGAAGCGCCGTCAATCTCCAGGACATCCATGGAGACCCCATCGTTAATCCGCTGGCAACTCGGGCAGGCGTTACAGGGGTCGGGGTTATCCCCCCGGGCCCGGCAGTTTACAGCTTTGGCGAGGATCTTTGCGGCCGTGGTCTTCCCTGTCCCCCGCGGGCCGCTGAAGAGATAGGCATGGGCAATCTTGCCAAGAGCCAAAGCATTTTTCAAGGTGCGGACCACGTGTTCCTGGCCGATAAATCCCTCGCTGAAACTCTTGGGGCGCCATTTCCGGTACAGACTAAGATACTCCAATAGCTTTCCCGCCTTTAAACCAAGATAAAATCATTCTTACCTAACAGAAGCGTTATTTTGCAGCTTGTTTTATATCAGCGTTTCAGTTTTTATCTTTGTTTTGTATAACGCCGNTGTATTCTTTTTATTCGTTTTTCCAACGGTAAACTCCTTTTTCTCCGNGAAAAAATAGCCTTTCTCCCGGGAACTTCATGAGGGCTGGTCAAACCCCCACCGCCGGCGGACCGCCTTTTCCAACCGGGAAAAGAGGAGGCGATCGAAGAAAAGGCCAAGCATGACCACGATGAACATGACGGCGATCACTTGCGCCATATCGTTTAACTCCCGCCCCATCATTAAAAGGTACCCCAAACCGAGGTTGATAAAGAGGAGTTCCCCGGCCATCAGGGAACGCCAGGCAAAAGACCACCCCTGTTTTAGCCCGTTCACGATGGAAGGCAGGGCCGCCGGTAAAATGATCCGCAAGAAGAGGACCATCCCTTTGGCCCCCATGTTCCTGCCCGCCCTGATATACAGGGGGGCGACATTTTTTACCCCGCTGTTGGTGGCCATGGTGATCGAGAGGACCGCCCCCATCACGACGACAAAGAGGATTGCCCGTTCATTCAGGCCGAACCAGAGAAGGGACAAGGGCAACCAGCAGATGCTGGGGAGGGTTTGCATCCCCAGGACCAGGGAGCCGACGGTCTCATCCAGCCACCGGCATTTGCCGGTCAGCATCCCTAAAGGGATCCCGATCGCCAGGGAAAGCAAGTAACCGAGGAGGAGCCGCCGGATGCTGATGATGATCGCCAAAAGGTACCTGCCGGACCGCAGGCCCGCGCTGAGGTTTTGGAAGACCTTTTCCGGGGCGGGCAACATATATTCGGGCCATAGCCCGCTATGGGCCAGAAGGTACCACCCCAGGACCAGGAAAAGATAAAAGGCGGTCTTCCTCCAGACAAAACGCATTAGTTCCCACCCCCTTAACCGGTTACCTGCTCCACCAGTTCTCTGCCGGGATTCTGAAAGTCCCGTTTGATCTCTGCCGCCAGTTCGGCAAAGAAGGGGGTCTCCTTCTGCCGGGGCCGGCCCGGCGGCAGCGTGTATTCCCGTTTTACTGTACCGGGGTGACCCGAAAGGAGAATCACCCGGTCCCCGAGGGTAATCGCTTCTTCCACGTTGTGGGTGACGAAGATAATCGTTTTCTTCGTCCGCCGCCAGATCTCTTCCAGTTCCTGCTGGAGCTTTTCCCTGGTCTGAAAGTCCAGGGCGGCAAAGGGTTCATCCATCAAAAGGAGCTCCGGGTTGAGTACCAGAGCCCGGGCCAGGGCGGCCCGTTGCTTCATCCCGCCGGACAACTCATGGACAAAGCAGTTGGCGAAGTCCTCCAGTTTCACCAGGGCCAGAAAATGCATGGCCCTTTCCTTGCTCTCCTTCGCCCCGAGCTTCTGCAGGCGCAGGCCGAAAAGGACATTTTCCAACACGGTCAGCCAGGGAAAGAGGGCCGCTTCCTGGAAGATGATGAGTTTTTCCGCCTTCTTCTCCTTTTTGGCCCGGGAAGAATAGAGCCGGATCTCGCCGTGGTCGGGCAGTTCCAGCCCGGCGATTAAATGCAAGAGCGTGGATTTCCCGCAACCCGAAGGCCCCAGGATACAGGCGAACTCTCCCTCATGGACCGTAAGGTTGATATTGCTTAAGGCCCGGATCAGCCCCTGGGCACTGGTAAAGGTCTTCGTGACATCACGGATTTCCAGTTTCAACCGGGGTTTGGCCCGGCCGTAGGCACGGGCAGGTTCCCCCGGTAAAAAAAACGGCGCGCCGACCGGTTCCTGCTCCCGGCCGCGGCCGGTAGCAGGTTCCAAGCACGGCAACGCACGGGCTTCGGTCATTTTTCTCCCTCCTGCATTCCATTATTGGCTATGTCTGTGGCCAAGTTTTCTGTATTCAATATACTACCCGGGACAGGAGGAGGTGCATTGTCCAACCGGCTCCCGGTATTTACGGAATTTTGGAATAGTCGCCGCCGGCCGCCGCCTCCAGGAAGGAAAGGTCAAAGATACCGCTTAAATCTGCCGGTACCTGCGGTAAAAAACCTACAGCGTGGGCATTCTCCGCAATTGCGAGAAAAGGTCCGGTCATCGGCAAACAGGTGAAGCGGAGGCGGCTGATGGCGGGTTCCAGGACTTCAGGCGGGAGCGGCTGCCCCATCACTTTTGCCAGTTCGTTGTTGATCTCCGGGAGAAAACGTTCCGGTTCCGCAGCCAATTCCCTTGTCAACCGGAGGTGCGCCTTGACCCATTTGGCCGCCAGTTCCGGGTGGTTTTTGAGAAAAGCGGTTGCTCCCACCAGGTAGGTGGTGGGGTAGAGCCCGTCCGGCCACAGTTCTTCTTCAGCCAGGAAGATGTAACCGCCTTCTTGAACCACCAGCCGGGAAACCCAGGGTTCAACGGTCCAGGCCCCGTCGATCTCCCCGCGGCGGAAAAGCAGGATAATATTGCTGTTGCCCACCGGGTAAAGCTGGATCCCACCTCCTTCTTCCCGGGTCTTCAGCCCGTGCTGCCTTAAGTAATAGCGGAGAGCTATATCCTGGGTATTTCCCAGTTGCGGGGTGGCCAGTCTCTTACCTGCCAGTTCCCGGGGGGACGCGATCTCCTCCCCCTTCCGCAGGACCAGGGCGGAACCGCCGGCACAGGCCCCGGCCAAAATCCGCAGGGCCTGCCCGTTACTCCGCAGGTAGGTGTTGAGGGCCGGGTTGGGACCCACATAGGTCAGGTCCAACCTCCCGGCGAGCAACGCCTCCATGCATGAAGGGCCGGCATTAAAGAGGAAGGGCTGGATCTCCACTTGCGGCCCCAATTCCCGGGCGAAATACCCGCCGGCCATCCCCACCAGGGCTTGCGCATGGGTGATATTGGGGAAATAACCCACCCGCAGCCGGATCTTCCGGGCCGGCGCCACCGGGGCAGAGAAAACGGTAAAAAACAGCAGGAAAGAGAGGAAAAAAACCTTTTTCCGGCTGGTAAAAGGGCCCCGTTCCATCGCAACCCGCCGTCTGATAAAAGAAGTTCGCTTCATGAAAAAGACCCCCTTTCACCGCCAGTATATGCGCATGGGTGAAAAGGGGCTTGGGTCTTAAGGTCTGTCCGGGAAAAAGACGCGGTACCGGGGATTCACCGGGTTCTTTCTTGGGGGTCTACAGGGGACTTATGGAGGTTTTATATGATTTTATCGGGGGTTTTATGAAGGAAAACAATGGTCTTTGGAAAATATTACTTGGAGAAATATTAATTCCCATGGAGAGATATCCATAGAAAAACAGGGATTTTCAGGAGGTGTTATCCCATGTATAACCTGGACCAACTCCTCTCTTATCTGGTCTTTATCACTGTCATCACCTTCATTTTCGAACGGGTCATCGAAAACCTGCTCATCCCTTTTCTCCCTGTCCTGGAAGCAAGATTTGCCCTCAACGTGCCCGCTGGAAACCTTGGCTCCTCCCAGCCTGCGCAGGAGGTGGCGGCAACAGGCACCCGCCCGTCCCGCCGTACCCTGTTGCTGCTCTTCCTCATGTTCGGGATTGGCTTTGGGCTTGCCCTTGCCGAACCCAGGTTCCGCTTTTTCGCCGGCGGGCTGGGGGTACCGGCCGTCCCCATCCTGGATTGCCTTTTTACCGCCGCCTTGATCGCCGGCGGCTCGCAGCCCCTGCATTCCCTGGTGGAAAGGGTCCGGCGGAAATAAAAAACCAGGGCCGTTCCCCCGCCAACAGGCAGGGAAGGCGGCCCCGGCGGTCATCCTACCCGGTCCTGTCCCGGACGGCCAACTCTCTTTGGCATAACCGGCGGTCATAGAAAGATGCCAATTTCGCTCCTAATAACTCTCCTCTGCAAAGCGCTGTCTTTCCGCCCACAAACCAAGGCCCGGGTTCTTCACGAAATAAACCTCTTCGCCGTTGACAGTATTAAAGCCTTCCTGTAAAGCCGCCGGGTTGTAGCGGTTTTCCGCCTCCGCCAGGTCCATGTAGGCAAAATTCACCTGTTCAATTTCGTCCCTGGTCAGGCCCCCCGGGGCATAGACCACCCGGAACCGGCCTTCCGGCGAGCCGTGGATAAGGTGGGCGGCGGCGGAAAGGTTCTCCTGGAGGTCCTCTTGTTCCGCCACGAGTTCCAGGATGCGGTCCCGGCCGGCATACCCGTATTTCCGGATCAACCGGTCGATCCCTTTATCCTCCCCGAACTGGCGGACACCCGGGGCGATAATGATCAACTCCCCGCCGTCGGCCACGGCCATCCGCAAGCGGTAGACGGCTTTATTCCCCAGCCAGGTGCTTTTGAATTCCGCCGGGTCCAAGTAAACCACGGCCTTGGGCAGGGGCCGGTCCAGGAGGATCAGGTTATGCTCCTGGCTTGAGCGGACAGCCTCTTCAAAAACCCGGCGTTCACGGCCGATAAAGAGCCCGTGCAGGCGGATCCCGCCGTCCGCAGCGGCGGTGGTGACGGTCAGGATGTATTGGAGAGGCATCCCGCCCAGGAACTGTTCTTCCGCATAGTCAAAGAGCCGGCGCGGGGGCGAGTGGTCCCGGCCCATGATCCGTTCCATCCCGTAGACCGCCCCTAAGAAATGGGATTTGTCGATGATCTCCTTGCCCCCGCAGCCGACAAAGATATTCTTATTGTAATTGGCCATTCCCACCACTTCGTGGGGGACGACCTGACCGATGGAGACCACCAGGTCGTAGTCTTTCTCCATCAGCCTTTTGTTGATCTCTACCTTTACGGGGTAATCGACCAGCCCTTCAGAGAACTCCGCGAGGCGGGAGGAAGGAACCTCGCCGATCTCCACCAGGTCCCTGCGCCAGTCATGGACAAAAAACCGGTCCGCCGGGATCTCCCCGAACATGACGGTCCTCTCCGTTTCGCCCAAGGGCAGGTGGGTGCCGAGGGCCGGCATGATATCCACCTGGCATTCCGGGGCAAGCATCCCGTAGAGGATCTGGGTGATCACCCCCGCCCCCGAATGAAACCGGGTGAAGTCAGGCGGTACAAGCAGGACTTTTTTCAATTCCTGTCCCAGCCCGTCCAGCCAGATACGTAAAGCCTCCTCCACGCGCGCCCGCACCCGGGGCAGGGCCAGGTCTTCTCCTGGCAGGTTCAAGCTATACACCTGTTCCTTCCTCCTTTCCTCCGGCGGCCGGCTTTCAGTCCACCGGATCGCTGGTTATCTCCGCCCCCGGGGTCAACCACTGGGTATGGAAGACGCCGGGCTTGTCGGTCCGCCGGTAGGTATGGGCCCCGAAATAGTCGCGCTGGGCCTGGAGGAGGTTGGCCGGAAGGACCGCCCGGCGGTAACCGTCAAAATAGGCCAGCGCGGAGCTGAATGCCGGTACCGGCAGTCCCAGGTTGACCGCGACACTGACCACCTTTCTCCAGTTTTCCTGGGCTTTTTCCACCGCTTCCCGGAAGTAGGGGGCCAGCAAGAGGTTGGCAAGGTCCGGCTTTTCCGCATAAGCCTCTTTAATCCTCTCCAGGAACTGGGCCCGGATGATGCAGCCGTTCCGCCAAAGCAGGGCGATCTCGCCGAATTTCAGTTCCCACCCGTACTCTTTGGCCGCCTCCCGCATCAGGGCAAATCCCTGGGCATAGGAGCAGATCTTCGAGGCGTACAAGGCCTGCCGGATCGCTTCAATAAACTCTTCTTTATCCCCCTGGTACTTCCCGTCGGGCCCGGAAAGCACCTGTGAAGCGGCGACCCTTTCCTCTTTTATCGCCGAGAGGAAGCGGGCAAAGACCGCCTCGGCAATGGTCGGGGCGGGGACGCCCAGATCCAGCGCGGCCTGGCTGGTCCATTTACCTGTCCCCTTCTGCCCGGCGGTATCCAGGATCAGTTCAACCAGCGGCTTCCCGGTTTCCTTATCCTTTTTCCCCAGGATATCCGCGGTAATCTCAATAAGGTAGCTGTTGAGTTCCCCCCGGTTCCATTCGGTAAAGATCCGGTGCATTTCATCGTAGGAGAGGCCCAGGGCGTGTTTCATGATGTAGTAGGCTTCACAGATCAGCTGCATATCCCCGTATTCGATCCCGTTGTGCACCATCTTGACGAAATGGCCGGCGCCGTCGTTTCCCACCCATTGACAGCAGGGGGTGCCATCCGCCACCTTGGCGGCGATCTTCTGGAAGATCGGCGCCACGTGCGGCCAGGCCTCCGGGGAACCCCCCGGCATAATACTGGGCCCCTTTAAAGCACCCTCCTCCCCGCCGGAGACCCCGGTCCCGATATAGAGGAGGCCGGCCTCCTCCACCTTCTTCGTCCGGCGGATGGTATCGGGGAAATGCGAATTGCCGCCGTCGATAATAATATCGCCTTTTTCCAGGAGGGGGATTAACTGATCGATAAAAGCGTCCACCGGTTGCCCGGCCTTCACCATGAGCATAATCTTCCGGGGCTTTTTGACCGCAGCCACCAGTTCTTGCAGGGAATAGGTACCGATGATCTTCCGGCCTTCCCCCTTTTCTTTCAAAAAATCGGCGGTTTTTTCCGGCGTCCGGTTATAGACGGCTACTGTAAAACCTTTCTCCTCCATATTGAGGACCAGGTTTTGGCCCATCACCGCCAGGCCAATCAGGCCAATATCCGCTTGCGCCATGGTTTTCCTCCTCTTCTTTTTTCATTTTTCCCGGCCCCAACCGGCAGCGGCGCCGTTANNGGCAACCCATGGGATTGTTCATGGGAACCGCCGCCACCCCTGCGGCACCGGCCNCGCCAGGCCGGACTGCGGCTAGACACCGCTGAAGGCGGCGAACCCCCCATCGATCGGGACCACCACCCCGGTGACAAAAGCCGAAGCATCGGAGACCAGCCATAAGACCGTCCCCACCAGGTCTTCCGGGTTGCCAAAGCGCCCCATGGGCGTATGGGCAATAATCTTCTTCCCTCTTTCCGTTAATCCCCCGGTCTCCTTATCCGTCAGCAAGAACCGGTTCTGCTCGGTCAGGAAGAACCCCGGGGCAATTGCGTTCACCCGGACCCCGCCCGGGGCGAGATAGACCGCCAGCCACTGGGTGAAGTTGGAAACCGCGGCTTTAGCTGCGGAATACGCCGGTACCTTGGTCAAGGTGCGCATGGCGCTCATGGAGGAGATATTGAGGATCACCCCTCCCCCCTGGGCGGCCATGGCTTCGCCAAAGATCTTGCTCGGCAGGAAAGTACCGGTAAAGTTCAGGTTGAAGACGGACTGGGCCGCCTCGGGATCCAGGTCGAAGAAGGTCTGAACCCCGGAGTCCTCCAGGTCTTCCCGGGAAAAGAATTCGTTTGTCGTTGCCCGCGGGTGGTTACCGCCGGCCCCGTTAATAAGGATATCGATCTTCCCGAATTCCTTGAGGATGAGCTCTTTGGCGGAGACCAACTCCTCGTTCTCCAGAACGTTGACTTGCACCGCCAGGGCTGTGCCGCCCTGCTCCTCGATCTCACCGGCTACCTTCCGCGCTGCCTCGCCGTTATAGTCCAGGACCGCCACACGGACGCCCTCGGCAGCCAGGGCCCGGGCCAGTTCACTGCATAAAACACCGCCACCGCCGGTAATAACTGCGGTTTTCCCTTGGATATTGAAAAGAGCGTTCATCTCTTCACCTCCCCTCGCTGTAGCAAACTTAACCAGCTGGAAGCTGGATCTCTGGCTCGTCAATTACTACTGAAAGCCGGTATGGCTCCATGCCAATCAACACCGGGGCAAACCACTAAGCCGGCCGGTCGAAAAAAGAAACACCGGCATCCTCAACCCGGAAACGCCCCGGTGCTCTCCCGCGGCACCAGGAGAGGGGTGAGCACCGTCTTGGGGGGCGTCGGGTTCTTCTGCAACACATTATAGAGGGTCTGCACAGCCGCCATTGCCATCGCCTCCCCCATGTTATCCACCGAAGTCAAACTGGGCGTGGTCATCTCGGCCAAAAGCAAGTTGTTAAAACCGACGACCGACACATCCCCCGGNACTTTGTAGCCCAGCTTCAGCAGGGCNTTTAACGCACCGGCGGCCGTCAGGTCCTCGCCGGTGACAATCGCGGAGAACTTCTTCTTTTCCTCCAGGAGGCGGTAGACCCCCTCTTCTCCCCCTTCCAGGCTCCTGGGGATCTCCAGCACTTTTCTTTCATCCAGGCCGTTTTCCCGCGCCCCCCGGCGGAACCCTTCGAGTTTGGCCAGGCCGCTAAAGCTCTTGGTGTCGATAAAATAGTAGATATCCCTGTGCCCCAGCTTTACCAGGTAGTTAACGGCTTCCCTGATCCCTTCCCCCTCGTCGCAAAGGATAGAGTAGATATTCTCCCCCTCCAGGAAGCTGTTGATGAGGACAACCGGGACGCTCCTCCCGGCGGTCAGGATATGCTTGTTCCCGGTACGTTCCCTGAAGACCGACCCGACCAGGATCAAACCGTCCACCTGCTGTTCCAGCATCACCTGGATATACCTTTTTTTCTCCTCCGGCTCGCCGCCGGTGTTGGAGAGGAGCACATTATAACCCAGGTCTTTAAAGCCGCGTTCGATAGTATAAATGACCCTGGCGAAAAACATATCCCTGATATCAACGGTGAGGACGCCGATGGTCCGCATGGAGTTGATGACCAGACCCCGGGCCACCGCATTGGCCACGAAATTCGTCTGTTCTAAAATCTTCTGTACTTTTTCCCTGGTTTCCGGCTTCACCTGGTCCGGGTTGTTAATGACCCGGGAAACGGTGGCAATCGAGACGCCGGCCAGGTCGGCAATGTCTTTCATTCGCATTTTGACTCACCCAAATCTGCATTCCGAAAACGCTTACATTTATCGCCCGCCGGATGTGCCCACCGGATTCGCACAGGAAATCCGCAAACCGGTTCGCGCATCAGACCTGCTACCGGATTCGCGCACCCGTCAACAAAACCACAGCCCGGCAGGGTTGTTACAAGGAAATCCCCAAAAACTCCTGGAAGTTGCGGAAGAAGAGCCCTTCCACATCCTTCCGGATGGCCTCCTCCGTAATTTGCCAGCCGGTGGCCGCCAGGTCCTCATATTTCTCCGTTAAGACCCGGGCAATCTCCTTCCGGCTGTGGTCCCATTTGTAGACCAGCTGATCCAGGACCCGGGCGTCGGAGTGCTGGGGGATAAAGCTCAAGCCCAGAAGTTCCAGGCGCATGCCGGTGAGTTCCCGGATCAGCCCGGGTGTGTTCAAAAACCACCAACAGCCAAAGGGCATCAGGTTCCCGAATTTCCGGGCGGCCACGCATAGTTCATGCTGGTTTTCCCGGGAAAGGAAGGTGACAAGGAACTTATTCTCCGGATAAGCAGCGCAGAGGTTTTCCACGGTCTCAATCCGGGAGCGCCCCACACTGTCACCGGCCAGCCGCAGCGCCGGGTTGACCAGTTTCTTCACGCCGATCATCAAAGCCAGGGGAAGTCCGCTCTCCCGGCAGAAGGGGAGGATTGCCTTCTCCAACAGTTGGCCCCTGGGACTCTCCTCCGGAAAAGCGAAGGCGGGCGGGAGCGAGACCGCTAGATACAACGGGTTCATCCTTTTAGCCCATTCTTCCAGGAAGCGCCGGACCTCCGCAAAGGTGCGGCCGGTCATCGCCAGGTCCACCTCATAGCCGGCACTCTGTAAAGAGGCGGCGGCCTCCGGCCATTTATTCAAAAGCACATCCAGGCGAAGGGCGGCTAAAAAACGCCGGTCAACCGGGTAATTCTCCTGCCAATACCTGCTCTCTTCCGGGTCAAAGGGGTCGTTCGTCATGACCACCGCTTTTACCCCCGCCTTTTGGCAAACCAGATCCACGTGTTCCTCCGGGGTCAGCCCAGCAAAAAACTCCCGGTATTCGGCGAGGGCACGGGTGGAAGTGTCAAGCCCCAATAACTTCAGGGTGGTCAGGACGCCGCGGCAGGCCTCGCTCACCGGGGAGCGCTCCAGGAAAAGCGTCTCCCAGACCAGATCCGCCTGGGCCGTCAAGGGCAACCGCCAGAACTCTTCGGTCTTTTCCGGCCGGTACCTGAGGGTCTCCGCCACCAGGTAATGATAGGTCAAAAGCTCGTCGATCCCCCGGAGCATCATATTGCCAAAAGAGGGGGGGAAGAGGTGTGTATGTATATCCACCAGGGGGGTGTTATCAATGATCGCCGCGACTTTCGCCCGCAGTTCCGTTCCGTTCATCATCCGGACCGACTCCCCTTTCTCTAATATGTAAACGCTTACATTCAGTATACTAAAAAATTTTGCCCCATTCAAGATTCTTTCTGTAAAAAACGCCGGCCTATTCCGCTGGGAAGGAGATAACCCGCCCTTCATCGGCCGACTGGCGGGCGGCCAGAGCCGCCCCGGTAACGTAAAAAATCCCCGGCGGTGAAGTTTACGATTGCGCCTGAAGCGGGGAACAGTCTTAAAATTCTACATCATTAAAATCATTGCTGCAGGAATTGGGAGAACTCTTCCGAATTAATCATATGGAATTCGTCTTCTGGGATTCGCCTTCCGGCGGCAAAGGCTCCCGGACCCTAAAAACCAAGGAGGTCCAGCCCATGGAACCCACTCTTTATGCGGTGATGAAATTCCGTCCGCTCCATGAACCTCCCGATGACCAGAGAGAAAAGATGAATAAAATAATCGCCCTGCAGAACAGGATCTTCCAGCCTTACCTGGCTTCCCGTTTTATCCTTTCCGGATTTGAGGGCGAAGGGGTTCTTTATGTACAGGAAGCGCCAAGGTTCCTCCATCTTTTACAGTTAATAGATCTGGAGATGCACCCGCTCCGCTTTCAATTCACCCTTGGCGTCGGTACCATCGCCACCGGGTTGAAAAGGCGTCAGCATGAGAATACCATAGAAATCAAGGGGCCGGCGGTCACCGCCGCCAAAAAGGCCTTCAAGGACCTGGCCGGCGGGGACCAGGATGTGGCCGTACGGTTTCCCTCACCTTTTCTGACCAGGTTAACCAATTCCCTTTTTGCCGTGGAGAGCGATCTGCGCAACAATTGGAGTATCGCCCACCGGGAAACGATTAAACTGGCCCGGCAAGGCCTGACCCAAATCGAAATGGCGGAGATCCTCGGTATTACCCAGGCGGCTGTCAGTCAAAGGCTGAAACATGCCCGCTGGGAGCGGTACGGTCAGATCTGCCGTATGCTTTGGGAGCTCCTTTCCCATGTCCGCTGGCGCACCCTTCTCCCCTGGGACCTCCAGAAAACCCTGGGAAAACCGGAATAACCCCCGTTCCGGGCAAGCATGCCCTTTTTATTCTTCTTTTTCCTGAGCCCTCTCAACCTTGGCCCGGCTTTTTTTCTCAACCTTGGCCTGGCCTTCCTCCACCTTCGCGGGTTCCTCCGCCCGCCGCCAGCAGTGCTCGAAGAGCAGGCTGGCAATAAACGCGGTCAGCGGTACCACCATTACCATTCCCAGGCTTCCGGAGAATGCCCGGACAATCTCGGAAGCGATCATATCCAGGTTAATGATTTCCAGGTACGGATCCCGGTAAGCCATAATCAGCAGGAGCAAGGGGACGGAACTGCCGGTATAGGCCAGGATCAGCGTATTGGCCATTGTCCCCATCACATCACGTCCCACATTCATCCCGGACCGGAAGAGATCCGCCGCGCCCAGTGCAGGGTTGGCCTTTTTCACTTCCTCAACAGCAGACGAGACCGACATGCTGACATCCATCACCGCGCCTAGGGCGCCGATGATAATCCCGGCGAACAGCAGCCCCTGAACATCCAGGTTAACTTCTTGGGGGATATAAGAGAGGGCTCCCGCTCCCTCAATCCCGTACCCGGTGAGGCTGGCGGCCTTCCCTGCCAGCATGGCCGCTACCCCGGCCACCCCCAACCCGCCGATGGTCCCGAGGATTGCCGCCAAGCTCTTGCAGGAAAAGCCCGCGACAATGGCGATGGTTATCATGGTAGCAACAGCGGCGACCAATACGGTTAAACCCACCGGGTTATGCCCGCGTAAAAGGCCGGGGAGGAGGATCTTCCAGACGATAATCATGGTTAATAATAACGAAATAAGAGCCTTCGCTCCCTTGCGCCAGCCAATGGCCAGCAAAGCCAGGACAAACAGGAAGACCAGGATATAAATGGGGGGCTCCCGTAAGTAGTTGGCGATAAAGGCTTCTTTGATAACCCCCTCTTCCACCTGTAACGCCACGATAACGCCGTCGCCTTGGGTAACATGGATACCGTAAATCGGGTTATCCATGCCGTAATTATAGACAACAACCTCTTCGCCCTTGAATTCCCCGGAAAGAATCCGCACTTTTAAAACCTGGTCCATTACGGGTTCCCCGGTCATAGCGTCGAGCGTTTCTTCCTCGGAAATCACTTGGAGTACCCGGCCCCGTGCATACTTGGTATGAAGAAAATCGATACCGGGATCGATCTCAACCGCCCCGGCATCATCCAGCCATATCATTTCCCCGTTGTTATAGGTATTATCCATATCATTGTTATAGGTNCTATCAATATCATCCGTCGCCNTCGCCGGAAACGGTAAGGAGACAAAAAGGAAAGCCGCGAAAAAAAGCCCAGTCCAAAAAGGCCAGCGCCTCATAAGGACACCCCCAACGCCTGATTTCTTCCACCAGGAACGGGAAACACCCGGACCCGGTTAATCTATTCGCCCCGCTTTTTCCCTTTCCTGCTGGAAATAAGAGAAATAAATAAAAATCTCCATTTATCTGCTATTTTCGGCTGCTTTGCGCCGCGCCAAGACCCTTTCGGTTATCTGGCGGGCATTCTCGCTGAGCAGTGCGATCTCTTCAGCGGTCAAACCGGCGCCCCGGCCTACTCTTATCGCCAGTTCCTGCGCGAAGAGGTTGTCGGGGGTATGGGCGTCGGAATTAATCAGCAGCTTGGCCCCGGCTTTTCTGGCCATATTGACCACATGGCCATTGGAGAAAGAGTGCCCCTTTCGCAAAGAAACCTCCAGATAAACCCCGTTTTCCTTTGCCAGGCGTGCTTCCTCCAAGGTAATCAGGCCTGGATGGGCCAGGATATCAACGTCCGGGCAACTGACCGCTGCCAGGTTGGTCCCGGGCTCCACCGGTTCGACCANGGTCTCCCCGTGGACTACCACCAGTTCGGCTCCGAGTTCACGGGCTCTTGCCGCCAGGGGGGCAACGGCGCCGGCAGGGATATTTGTCAATTCCACCCCCGCGATGGCCGTTATTCCCCAGTATTTTTCGGCCAAAGCCGCATCCGCTTTCACTTCCCGGATGATCCGTTCCATAGTGGATGCGGAGACATGATCCGTTACCGCCACCACCCGGCGTCCGCTGGCGGCGGCAAAACGGATGAGTTCTATGGGGAGCATTATCCCGTCACTGAGAAACGAATGCATGTGAAAATCGGAAAAAGAAAAATCCATAATACCACCCCTGCTTGTCCAGTTTTTTTATGTTTAGGAAAGGTCCAAATAGGAACCGGCTTCCACCTGTTCCGGCAGTTCCACCAGGATCACATCAAGGCCGATTTTTTTAATCTTTTCCCAGGGAATGACGATCTCGCCCCCCCTGCCGAAGAGCCGGAAAGATCTCCCGGGTTCCGGCGCCACAATCGCCAATATCCTGCCGGTTTGGGGTTCGATCTCCAGGTCGGTGGGAAAGCCCAGCTTTCTCCCGTCAATAATATTCACTATCTCCCTGGCTCTTAGCTCCGATGTTTTCGCCAGCAAAATACCCCTCCTCCTGCCCTTATATTATATGCAGAAGACCGGGGGTGTGCAAAAAGAACAAAAAATAATCCGCAGGGCAAAAACCCGCCCGCGGCTTAACCGGTTGTTACCTGCTGACCGCATCAACAGCGGCTTCTCCTGTTTCCAGAATCCGGACCACCAGGCGGTTGGGGACGCAGACAATCGTCGCGCCGGGCCTCTTAATCCAGCCGGTGGCAAGGCAAGTCTCCCGGGGGCAGAAGGGTTCCTCCCCCCGGCGTAAACGGACCGCCCCGTCCGCCACCTCTAAAAAGGCCTGCCCGCCCCGGAGGGTCAAGGGAATCNCCTCCGCTTCCTGCCCGGCCAGGGCCAGGCGCAGGACCTCCCGCCCCTCCTGTACCACCTGTACCTCCTGTAAACCGCCGGAAAAACTCCCCGCCCGCCAGGCCAGCAAGAAAATGCCGGCCAAGAAGAGAAAGACCAGCAGCCACCGGTCGGCCTTTGTCATCATCCATCCGCGCCCCTCTCTAAACAGACAATTCGGCAACGGCCTGCCAGAGCATGAAGGCGCCGATACCGATGAAGAGAAATGCCGCGCCCAGTTTCAGGTAGAAGGGGGGAACATACCTGGTGATCAAATCCCCAAAGAATACCCCGATCAAAGTGACAGCCGCCAGCGCAAGCGTGGACCCTAAAAAAACTTCCAGCGGCGCCCGGCATTTGGTTACCAGCGTGAAAACAGCCAGTTGCGTTTTGTCGCCCAATTCGGCCAGGAACAAAGTGCTAAACGCCAACAGGATTACCTGCCATTTCATCGTCTTCTTCTTAACCCCCCGTGCGTGGTGGCACCAACCAGTCCCGGTTGCTTGCTCCATTACTATGATTTATATGCAAAGGGAAAAATATTAAAAGAAAAAAAGGGGCAAAGCCCCATGAAGACAAATTTGGGGTGAACGGAGGGATTTGAACCCTCGACCTCCAGGGCCACAACCTGGCGCTCTAACCAACTGAGCTACGCCCACCATACCGTAAATATATTATCACAGGACGGGGAATACGTCAATAGCACCCGCCGGACTTTTAATCGGAATGAAAATGGGAGGAATCGGGCAACTGGACCCGCGGGCTGAAGCCCTTGGTTTTTTTCGGGAACTCCAGGTAGAATTCGGTGCCGTTCTCCAGCCCGGACTTGACTTTAATCTCCCCGCCCAGTTCCCGGAGGAGTTGCCTGACGACAAAAAGGCCGTAACCATGCCCGGACTCGCTCTTTGAGGTTACCCCCGGGATAAAAACCCGCTCCGGGTTGTCGCCCGGGATTAATGTCGGGGTCCAGATCTGGAAAACGAACTTCTCTTCCGTATCCCAGATATAGACATGGATCTCCCGGTCCGGNGCGTCTTTGGNTTTTTGGGCATCCACGGCCTCAATGGCATTCTGCAANAGGTTNCTAAAAATCCGGTTTATCTTTGACCAGGAANAATNGAAATCCTCCANGGTNATCAGGGAATCAACCACCAGCTTTATATTTTCTTCCAGCGCCCTNCCCCGGAAGGTCGTGAAAAGNATATACAAAACAGGNCATTGGATATGCCCAAAGGCCTTGGTCTCCCGGATGGNCTCCTGTTCATGCCGGAGATATTCCAAGATATTTTTCGTATCTCCCAACTCCGCCCAGGCTTTAATGATACTGAGCTGGTTATAGAAGTCATGTCGCTGGGCCCTCAGGTTTTGGATCGTCTCCTCGCTTTGTTTTTGTTGGATCCGGTTAATCCTGAACTCGATCTCTTCCTGCTCGAAAAAATCCTTGAGCACAAAGATGGAGATGACCCCGGCGAAAATTAAAATTGAAGCAAAGACCTGGACATATATATATGTGGCAATTATTGCCGGCGCAGTATTGTCTTGCAAAAACCCTTCATTCATGAGATATGTAAAAGAGAAAATGCCAAGGCCCAAGATAATAATCCCCTGGAGAATTATTATCCAACTCACGAAAGCTAGTACTCGCTTTCTTGTTTTGGGTTCAGGCTTTGGCATTTTTCTCTTCCGAAAATAAAAATGATAGATTGAGGTTCTCATACCTCATAGCCAACAGGACATAGATCAGGTTAAAGGCTACTTCGGTCAGGGTTATAAACAAAAATAAACCAAGGCTGTCCCGGGCACTTGCACGTATATTTGTATAAATGAACAAATTCATTGTAATAGTTACTGAACTCAACATGGTGAGAAGCAAGGCGAAAACCACACCAACAATGCTCTTTCTTAAGGGAAGTTTGAAAACAAAAGCAACAACGCCTACCATTAACACGTAAAAAAGCAACATGTTATAGGGCGACGGAAGAAACCTGCGGCAAGCTGTGAAGCAAAATGCCATAATGACAGATATAATGATGGCTCTTGACAATATAATTCTCTCGCCAACAGCTTTTACAGCAGAATGCACACTTATGAAATAAACAATAGATGTGCCGAAGACAAATTTCNGGTAGATAAAAGAAAACACAGAATCAGCTAGTAATAAATCTTCCACCATGCGTTATACCCCTACTCTTTCATCTCTGGTTGATACATACAAACCCAACATGCACTGGCCAGGTTTGCGGCGGCGATGACCATTAAGACCGAGGTCAACAGGGAATAGATGAGTTTTTTCATTACTCTCCCTCCTTTCTCTTTTCTATTTTTTCCCTAAGCACCGGGGAAACCGCGAGTGCCTGCCATCCCATCCCCAGCAGCAGCGCTTTTGTCAGTAAGAAATTGCTTGTCTTGAGAAAATAGATTAAGAAAAAGAAAAAGAACAGTAGAAGAACAACTGTCCAAATCCTTAAAACTCGCCTTTGTGCCGGCGGGATCTTTTTATTCGTGGTCTCCCGGGGGGCAAAGATCAAAATTACCGTTGCCAAGACCATAAAAGCCGTAAGGTTCCATAAAAAACCTTCCGGCCAGGGAAGATATTTGACGCCAAGACCCAAAGAGCCAAAAACCACCCCGCTAATCAATGCGCAGCGGGTGGGTGTCCTGGCATGGACCCCGCCGGTGAAAGTACGCAAACTGCCGGCGAATAGGAGGGCAGCCATTGTTTGTTTAACTGTCCCCAGCACCAGCGAAACGAAGAAAATAACCAACATTGAATAACCGGTGGAAATAAGGCCTTCCAGGGCAAAGGCGATCCTGCGCTCTTTTTTCCCGTCCGGCTCAGCCTCTATAGCTGTACAGAGCCGGGAGCTTAAATTTGCAGCCAATTCATGGAGGGTCATTGTTCTCCCCCATTTCACTGCCGGTTATTCCTTATTGTTTGCGCCTCCTGGTTGTTAATATATATAAGTCATTCGACACAAAGGCAATATTTCCTTCTTTTTCTAAAATTTTTTACCCGGCCACTACCATGGGAAGGGTTCCACCAAACCATTTTCCCTGTTTTCCTGGGCAGCGCCTGCCATGGCTTCGTGAAGGCTGCGCAAAAAAGCCGCGCCCGCTTCGCCAGCGGCCACAGGGGAACTGCCGGCATTGGCGGCCAATTTTCTCACCAGGGCGCTGCCGACAATGACCCCGTCGGCAAAGGAGGAGATCTGCCGGGCTTGCGCCGGTTGGGAGATGCCAAAGCCGACCGCCACCGGATGGCCGGTTAGCTTTTTCACCCTGCCGGCCAATTCCGGAAGGTCAGGAGGGAGCGTGGGCCTTTCCCCGGTCACCCCCCGGACGGAAACCAGGTAGATAAAACCAGTGGTCAGGGCGGCGGCAGCTTTAATCCGCCCGGGGGAACTGGTCGGCGCCACCAGCATATTTAGGGCAATACCGTTTTTCTCCGTCGGCAGCTGGAGCCCGCTGGCCTCTTCCGGGGGTAGATCCGGGATGACCAGCCCGTCAACACCGGCCTCCGCCGCCTCCGCCAAGAAACGTTCCGTCCCATACTGGTAGATAAGGTTATAATAGACCAGGAGGACGATGGGGATGGAAACCAGGCGCCGGTTTTTCGCCAGGAGCCGCAGGAAGATTTGCAACCGGAAACCATTGGCCAATGCCCGCTGGGCCGCTTCCTGGATGACCGGGCCGTCGGCCAGGGGGTCGGAAAACGGTATTCCCAGTTCAATCAGGTTCGCACCGCCTTTCTCCAAATAAGGCAGGATGGTAAAGGTGGCCGCCATCTCCGGATCGCCGGCCATGATGAAGGGGATCAGGGCCGTCCCGCCCTTCTCCTTTATCTCACGGAATTTATCCGCCACTTTATTCTTTATAATACTCTTCATAGTTCAACCCCCGTTTCTGCGGCAACGGTCTTCATATCCTTGTCTCCCCGGCCGGAGATGTTCACCACGATCAGCCTGTTTCTGGAGAGCCGGGGCGCTTCCCGCAGGGCGCAGGCCAGGGCGTGGGCGCTCTCCAGGGCCGGGATGATCCCTTCTTTCCTGGATAAAAGGACCAAAGCNTCCAGGGCCTCGGCGTCGGTGACCGTTTCGTAGCGCACCCGCCCGCTGTCCTTCAGGAAGGCATGTTCCGGGCCGACGCCGGGGTAATCCAGCCCGGCGGAGATGGAATGGGTCGGCAGGATCTGCCCTTCATCGTCCATCAGGAGATAACTGAGGGCGCCGTGCAAAATCCCGGGCCGCCCGGCACTAATGGACGCCGAGTGTCTGCCGCTTTCCAGCCCTGCACCGCCCGCCTCCACCCCCACCAGTTGTACCTCCCGGTCTTGTAAAAAGGGGTGGAAGATGCCAATGGCGTTGCTGCCTCCCCCAACGCAGGCATAGATACAGTCCGGGAGCCGGCCGGCGGTCTCCAAAACCTGTTCCCTGGTCTCCTGGCCGATGACCGACTGGAAATCCCGGACCATCAGCGGATAGGGATGGGGCCCAACCACCGAACCGATAAGGTAATAGGTATCATCCACATTAGCGACCCAATCCCGGATTGCTTCATTGGTGGCATCCTTCAGGGTCCGGCTGCCGGACCGTACCGGCCTGACCTCCGCGCCCAGGAGCTTCATGCGGAAAACATTCAACGCTTGGCGGCGGATGTCTTCCTCCCCCATGTAGACCACGCATTCCAGCCCGAACAGGGCGGCGGTGGTGGCGGTGGCCACCCCGTGCTGGCCGGCCCCGGTCTCCGCCACAATTCTCTTTTTCCCCCATCCGGCGCGCCAGTAA
>JGI24713J26584_10000533_pt1 | contig 28889 bp, 24 predicted proteins | sample BioPla4DNA1_FD_26584 | JGI IMG/M metagenome (IMG submission 26584) | reverse complement strand
GAAGAAGAAGACTATGAAACTTACAGGGAGATAGAAAAGGGAATAAGGGACTTGTCAAAGAGGGCAGATGAATTTAAGCTTAATACCCTATTATGTGGTGAATATGACAAAAATAATGCTATCTTATCTATACATTCTGGAGCTGGTGGCTTAGAGGCCCAAGACTGGGCAGAGATGCTATTAAGGCTGTATAGAAGATGGGCAGAAAGCAAGGGATTCCAAGTTGAAACCCTGGACATTCTACCAGATACTGAGGGAGGGATAAAATCAGTTACCCTCTTAATAAAGGGATATAACGCCTATGGTTATTTAAAGTCTGAAAAGGGGGTCCATAGGCTTGTTAGGATATCTCCCTTCGATACTGCTGGTAAAAGGCATACTTCCTTTGCCAGTGTAGACGTATATCCTGAATTAGATGATGAAATCAATGTAGAAATAAATCCTTCTGATTTAAAAATTGATACCTTTAGGGCTGGAGGAGCTGGGGGCCAACATGTAAATACTACAGACTCTGCTGTGAGAATAACCCATATACCTACAGGAATTGTAGTCCAATGCCAAAATGAAAGGTCTCAAGCTAGCAACAAAAATACCGCCATGAAAATGCTGAAGGCTAAGCTAATTCAACTGAAGGAAGAAGAACAAAAAGAAAAAATTGAAGATTTACAAGGTAGTTACAATCAAATTGCATGGGGGTCACAAATAAGGTCCTATGTATTCCATCCCTATAATATGGTCAAAGACCATAGGACCAATGTTGAAGTAGGAGATGTGCATAGGGTAATGGACGGAGATATAGATATTTTCATAAATGAATACTTAAAACAAAAAGCCCTTTCATAGGGCTTTTTTAGTGAATAGTTAATAAGGAGAGGGAGTATAAAATGGATATTTTAAAAGTCTTAGCTGCTGAGTTTAATTTAAAGCCCTATCAAGTAAAGAATACGGTGGAATTACTTGATGAAGGCAATACTATACCTTTTATAGCCAGGTATAGGAAGGAGCAGACTGGGGAGCTGCAGGATTTTGTAATTAGGGAATTGTCCAATAGGCTCAATTATTTAAGAAACCTTGAGGCAAGGAAGGAAGAAGTCATAAGGTTAATCGATGAACAAGGAAAGCTTACAGAGGAATTGAGAGAGGAAATCCTAGCTTCAGAAACCCTTCAGAGAGTAGAGGACCTATATAGGCCCTACAGGCCAAAGAGGAGGACCAGGGCTACCGTAGCAAAGGAAAAGGGCTTAGAGCCCCTTGCAGAAATTATATTTAACCAAAGTCTAGATGGGGAAGAGTTTGAAAGTGCAGTATTAAGCTTCGTAGATGAAGAAAAGGGAGTAAATAATGAAGAAGAGGCATTGGAAGGTGCCATGGACATAATTGCAGAAATGGTCTCAGATGATGCAGATAACAGGGAGATATTAAAGAAGATTTTATATGATAAGGGTATGGTAGTAGTGGAAGCAGTAGATAAAGAGGAAAAATCGGTTTATGAAATGTATTATGATTATAAGGAGCCGGTAAAAACCATTGCCAACCACCGGGTCTTGGCCATCAACAGGGGAGAGAAGGAAAAGAAACTTAGGGTTTCCATAAGTATAGACACTGATTTAGTAGAATTATTAATCCATAAAACAGTTAAAGACAAGGATAAAGATACTTCAATATACATAGAAAGGGCCATAGAAGATGGGTTTAAAAGGCTTCTATTCCCATCTTTGGAAAGGGAAATTAGAAATAGCTTAACAGAAAGGGCAGAGGAAGAAGCCATCAAGGTCTTTGCTCTAAATCTAAAGCCTTTACTTATGCAGCCCCCTATTAAGGGTAAAACTGTAATGGGGATAGACCCAGGATATAGAACAGGCTGCAAGGTAGCAGTCATAGACGAAACGGGAAAGCTTTTAGACTATACAACTGTATATCCTACTGAGCCTCAAAACCAAATAGAGGAAACTAAGGCAGAGTTAAAGGGATTAATAGAAAGGCACTCAGTAGATATAATAGCCATTGGAAATGGTACAGCCTCTAGGGAAACGGAATTGGTAGTAGCTGAAATGATTAAGGAATTAAATAGGGAGGTATCCTATATAATAGTCAGCGAGGCAGGAGCATCTATATATTCAGCTTCGGAAGTGGGTATGGAAGAATTTCCAGACTTAGATGTATCCATAAGGGGGGCCATATCCATTGGCAGGAGGCTGCAGGACCCACTGGCAGAGCTGGTAAAAATTGACCCAAANCATATTGGAGTTGGCCAGTACCAGCACGACTTAAATCAGGGGAAATTAGATGAAGCCCTAAGGGGAGTAGTGGAGGACTGTGTAAATACGGTAGGAGTAGATTTAAATACTGCCAGCCCATCATTACTTAAATACGTATCAGGAATATCTACCAGGGTTGCCAATAGTTTAGTTAAATATAGGGAAGAAAATGGAAAGTTTACCAACAGGAAAGACCTTCTCAAGGTAAAGGGCTTGGGGGAAAAGACCTTTATCCAATGTGCTGGATTCTTGCGTATTCCTGATGGAGATAATCCCCTAGATAATACTGCAGTTCATCCAGAGTCTTATGAGGTGGCAGAGAAGCTTTTAGAAATAGATTATACAAAGGAAGATTTAAAGACAATTTCAGAAAAATTAGGTGTGGGCCTGCCTACCCTACAGGATATAATCAAGGAGCTGGAAAAGCCAGGTAGGGACCCTAGGGATGAATTGCCAAAGCCTATACTCAGGCAAGATGTACTTAAGATGGAGGACTTGAAAAAGGACATGGTACTAAAGGGTACAGTCAGAAATGTAGTTGACTTCGGTGCCTTTGTAGATATTGGGGTTAAAACAGATGGCTTAGTCCATATTTCCCAGCTTTCCAATAAATATATAAAGCATCCTAAGGAAGTGGTACAGGTAGGAGATATAGTAGAAGTAAGGGTATTGGATATAGATATGGAAAGAGGAAGGATTTCCCTATCTATGAAAGAAGTTTAATAATTGTTAGTTACTTAAATATTTGTTACATTATAGAAAAAAATTTAACCCAACTTTCCGTTTCAAATTTGAAGAAGTATAACCACACATAGTGGAGTCTTGTTTAAAACTTTTACTTTTATCTAGTAGACACAAAAACAATAGCCATCCTAAGTGGCATAGTATAAGATTTACTTTATACTATTCACTAATAAAAGCTATTAACTTTTCCCTGATTTTTGATTATAATATTATTTAGAGTTACGAAATAAAAAAAAGGGGGACTTTGTATGTTGTTAATTAAAAACGGCAAAATCTATACTATGGCTGGAGAAATAATAGAAAATGGTTCTATTCTTATTAAAGAGGGTAAGATAATAGAAGTGGGAAAAGATATTATTGCACCATTGGACGCAGAAGTAGTAGATGTTGAAGGGAGGATGGTAACTCCTGGATTTATTGATGCTCACTGCCATTTAGGCTTGTGGGAGGAAGGTATTGGCTTTGAAGGCAGTGATGGAAATGAAGCAGTAGATCCAGTTACTCCTCATTTAAGGGCCATTGATGGTATAAATCCCATGGACATTTCTTTTCAAGAGGCCTATGAAGGTGGGGTAACTACTGCTGTAACAGGCCCTGGTAGTGCCAATGTAATAGGGGGCAGCTTTGTAGCTATAAAGACCTATGGCAATAGGATAGACAATATGATAATCAAGTATCCAGTGGCCATGAAAGTTGCCTTTGGTGAAAATCCCAAAAGGGTATATAATGGTCAAAAGAAATCACCAATGACTAGGATGGCAACGGCTGCTATTTTAAGAGAGACCCTATACAAGGCCAAAACCTATATGGAAAAAAAGGAAAGGGCAGAAGATCCTTCAAAAATGCCTGATTATGATATAAAAATGGAAGCCTTAATTCCAGTACTGAAAAGGGAAATTCCTTTAAAGGCCCATGCTCACAGGGCAGATGATATATTTACAGCCCTTAGGATTGCTAAGGAATTTGATGTAGACATTACCTTAGACCATTGTACAGAAGGACATTTAATAGCAGATGAGTTGGCCAAGGAAGGAAAACCTGCTATAGTTGGGCCAACCTTTGGAAATAGGTCAAAATTTGAATTAAAAAATAAGTCCTTTGATACTCCAAGGATTTTAATAGAAGCAGGAATAAAAGTAGCCATTACTACAGATTCACCAGTAATACCACTACAACACCTATCCCTATGTGCAGGCCTAGCCCATAATGCAGGCCTAGATGAAATTGAAGCCTTAAAGACGATAACAATTAATCCAGCAGAAATAGTAGGTCTTTCCCACAGAATAGGCAGCATCGAGGCAGGCAAGGATGCAGATATCGTAGTCTTCGATGGCAATCCAATCAAGGATTTAGACTGCAAGACTTATATGACCATCATTGATGGAAAGGTAGTTTATAAAAGAGCATAAACAATTGACAGTGGATAATGGAAAATTGACAATTGCTAAGGTCAAGGGTGGTGTTTCCAGATTCTTTGCCTTGCTTAAGTTGATAGTCTTTGGCAGTCTGAATGTTAGAGAATTAATATGACCTTAAAGCTTACATTTATATTGTCAATTGTCAATTCTCAATTGTCAATTGACTAATGGGGGTGTTTAAATGAAATTAGGGTTCATAGTAAATCCCATTGCTGGTATGGGGGGGAGAGTAGGTTTAAAGGGGACAGATGGGCCAGAGATTTTAGAAAAGGCCCTAAGCCTAGGTGCTGTACCAGAATCTCCCAACAAGGCTAAAAAGGCCCTAGAAGTTCTACTTCCCATTAAGGATAAGATAGAAATCTATACCTATCCAGATAATATGGGGGAAGAAGAGGCCAAAGCCTTAGGATTTAATCCAATCGTTTTAGGAGAAAGGAAGGAAAGTTACGAAGCAGGAGATACTGAAAAAGCTGCCAAGGAAATGGTAGACTTAGGGGTAGACTTGATACTATTTGCTGGTGGCGATGGTACAGCAAGAAACATTTATTCTGCCATTGGTACATCAGTCCCTGTTATCGGCATACCTGCAGGGGTAAAAATCCACTCAGGGGTTTATGCCAATCATCCAAGGGCAGCAGGAGAAATAGCCTTACAATTTCTTAAAGGAGAAGAAATGGAAATCATAGAAGCTGAAGTAATGGATATAGATGAGGAAGCCTTTAGGGAAGGTGTAGTTACAGCTAGGTTATATGGCTATATGAAGATACCCTTAGAGCCAGAACTGGTTCAAACTACCAAAGCAGGCGGGGGGCCTGGCTCTGAAGAAGAAGCCTTAATGGGAATTGCAGAAAGGATTATAGAAGAAATGGAAGAAAATCCAGATACCTTCTTCATCATAGGTTCTGGAACATCTACTAGACCCATTATGGAAGCCTTAGGCTTACCCAATACCCTCTTAGGTATAGATATAGTGAAAAACAAAAAATTGGTAGCTTCCGATGTAAATGAAAGGGAAATACTAGATATTATAGACGGCCATAAGGCCATAATAGTAGTTACTGTTATAGGTGGCCAAGGATATATATTTGGCCGTGGAAACCAACAGATTAGCGGTGAAGTTATCAAAAAAGTTGGAAAAGAAAATATCCGGATTATAGCCACAAAGAATAAGCTCCTTTCTCTAGAGGGCAGGCCACTTTTAGTGGATACAGGAGATGACGAAGTAAATAGGATGTTCAACGGATATATGAAGGTAATAAATACCTATTACTCTGAATCCATTGAAAGGGTCCAAGGTTTATAAATCTAAGAATAAAAATTTGTAAAGGTCTTGACAATTTTCAGACTTATGTCTATAATGTAGGTGATATCTTCAGGGGTAGGTGAAAGTCCTCACCGGCGGTATAGCCCGCGAGCCGAGCAATCGGTTGACTTGGTGAAATTCCAAGGCCGACAGTTAAAGTCTGGATGGAAGAAGATGTTTAGGCCTATTTGTGCAGTCTAACATTACCCCGAAGAGTATTCTTCGGGGTTTTTATTACCTTAGTTGACAAAGTCAGTGGCTGATAGGTCAAAGGTAATGTGAAATTCTTACTGCAGCAAATGACCTGACCCCAAAAAATCCCTGAAGAAATAAAAATTTTGGAGGGATTTATGTGTACACTATCAGTAAGGAAACATGGAACACAAAGACCATGGTAAAGGTTTCTGTCTTAGGAGTGATTTCATTTATTCTAATGTTCTTTGATTTCCCATTGCCTTGGTTAGCTCCAACTTTTATGAAGATCGATATCAGCGATTTGCCATCTTTGATTGGAGCCTTTGCCATAGGACCAATGGCAGGAGTCATCGTTCAGTTTCTAAAAAATCTATTAAATGTCCTAATTGAAGGAACTACAACAGCAGGAGTAGGAGAATTGGCCAACTTTGTGGTAGGAGCAATTTTTGCATTTACAGCAGGAATCGTATACCATAGAAAGAAGACTTTCAATAGGGCAGTCATAGGCCTTATATTGGGTACTATAGCCATGACTATTGTTATTACCTTAGCAAATTATTTCGTAATGTTTCCACTATATGCAAAACTAATGGGTTTAGAAATGCAGGTATTTATCGACATGGGTAAGGCCATAAATAAAAATATAACAGATTTAAGGTCTTTAATGTTGCTGTCAGTGGTACCCTTTAATCTGTTAAAAGGAATACTTGAAACAGCCATAACCCTTTTAATATATAAAAGAGTATCGCCGATACTTAAAAAATAAAAAAATCTCTAGGAGTTTCCTAGAGATTTTTCTATCTATGACCATACTAGTCTCATTATTTGTGGATAATGGTTGTTGGCTATAATATTGTAGCCAGCAGTAATTAAATTGACAAAAAAATTAGCGTCAAACTCTTCATTTGGTACCATATATGTAATTCTAGCCATAATAGCGTCGCCTTCATCTAAATAATACTTAATCATAAGNCCTTCTTTATTTATGTCATTCATCAGATCTAACATCTGCTGCTTTTTCCCTGGATTACCTAGGTGGCCTAGAAAATAATGGATAGAATTATATATACGATCGTCTAAGGCAGTTGAGATTAAACACCTGTCATTTTTTATATTTTGTTCAGTTTGGAAAAGAATAAAATCCTTTTCTTCACTAACATTAAAGATGCGGTACAGGTCTACATCCTTTAATGCTTTTATTAGTTTGTCTTTTTTCATCTGATAACTCATAGCATTTCCTCCAATGTTTGTATATTTTTTATCTATATATCAATTATATATTAAGGATAGAGTCGATTCAATGAATTAAGGGTAAAAGATAAAAAAATTAACAATTTTTACATCCTGTGATATAATATTTATTTAACAATATAGAGGAAAGGTTGATGTTTTTGGAGATAAGATTAAATAATTTAGAAGAAACTGAGGAATTTGGGATAAAATTGGGGAAAATATTAAAAAGCGGTGATATTGTATGCCTAAACGGTGATTTAGGAGCAGGCAAAACCACTTTGACTAAGTCCATATGCCTGGGCCTTGGCGTTGAGGAATATATAACTAGCCCAACCTTTACCTTGATAAATCAATATAAGGGTAGGGTTCCAGTTTATCATTTTGATGTATATAGGTTGGAAAATGTTGATGAACTGTATGATTTAGGCTTTGACGAGTATTTTTATGGCAATGGAGTATGTATTATTGAATGGGCTGAAAGAATCGAAAAACTACTGCCCAGGGAAAGACTTGTACTGGACATAAAAAGGGGTAAAGATATGGATGAAAGGGTAATAAATATTACAGCCCATGGAGATAGATATATAGAATTACTTAAGGAGTTGGAGGAAAATTGAAAGTATTAGCTTTAGATACATCTACTATGATTGCGTCCTGTGCCGTACTAGAAGAAGATCAGGTATTAGGTGAATATTCCTTAAATCAGAGCAAAACCCATTCGGAGAACTTAGTTCCAATGGTTAAGGAAGTATTAGACAACCTAGGTTTAAAAATCGAAGAAATAGATATTTACGGGGTGGCAGTAGGTCCAGGCTCCTTTACAGGCTTGAGAATAGGAGTTGCCACTGTAAAGGCCTTTGCCCATATATTTAATAAACCAGTAATAGGCATATCCACCTTAGAGGCTCTTGCATATAATTTACCCTATAATGAGACTATAGTTCCTATGATTGATGCAAGGCGAGATAGGGTTTACACAGGCATTTATACCTGGTACAATGATACAACTAAAACAATAATGGAGCCTACAGTCTTAGACATAAATGAGCTTTTAGATATGCTTGAAGCCTATGATGAAGTAGTGGTAAATGGCAATGGTTCTACACTTCACAGGGAAACAATAAAAAGTAGGCTAAAAGATAAAGTAAGATTTTCCACCATGGGGAATAATTTTTGTAGGGCCCTAAGTGTTGCTGAACTGACTTTAAAGAAATATAGAGATGGTTATGCAGATAATTTCTATAGCTTAGTACCAGAATACCTAAGAGAGTCCCAGGCCCAAAGAGACCTAAAAAAGAAGGAGCAGAGATAAGATGGAAATCACCATTCGGAGGATGGACATAGAAGATTTAGATAGGATAATGGAAATAGAAATAGAATCTTTCACTACCCCCTGGCCCAGGAATTCCTTTTTGCTTGAAATCACTAAGAACCAATTAGCCCGATATATAGTAGCTGAAATTGACGGCCTAGTAGTAGGCTATGGGGGGATTTGGCTCATAATAGATGAAGGCCATATTACCAATATTGCTGTTGATAAAAGATATAGGGGCCTAGGAGTAGGTAAAAGGATAATTGAAGGTCTCATTGAATTATGTAAAGATAGCGGCATTACTGCCATGACCTTAGAAGTTCGGAAATCAAATATAATCGCACAAAACCTATATAGGAGATATGGCTTTGTAGAATCAGGCCTTAGGCCAAATTATTATGCAGATGACAATGAAGATGCCATAATAATGTGGAAAAAAATTGAAAATAGAGGTGATTAAATGCTTACCCTTGCAATAGAGACTTCCTGTGATGAAACCTCTGCTGCTGTAATAAAGGATGGGCGTGAAGTTTTATCCAATATCATATCTTCACAAATAGATATCCACAGAAAGTTTGGAGGCGTAGTACCAGAAGTTGCATCTAGGAAACATATAGAAACCATCAATCAAATAGTCCAAGAGGCTTTAGATTCAGCCAATGTGACTTTCAAGGATATAGATTTAATAGGGGTTACCCAGGGTCCTGGCTTAGTTGGGGCCCTTCTTATAGGCATATCTACAGCCAAGGCCCTTGCCTATGCCTTAGGCCTACCCCTAGTTGGAGTAAATCATATAGAAGGCCATGTATGTGCCAATTATATAGAGTTTAAGGACTTGGAACCTCCCTTTACCTGCCTCATAGTATCTGGAGGCCATACTTATTTAATTCAGGCCAATGGATATACGGATTATGAAATAGTAGGCAGGACTAGGGATGATGCTGCAGGAGAAGCCTTCGATAAAGTTGCTAGGGCTTTGGGGCTTCCATATCCTGGAGGGCCTGTTATAGATAAATTAGCCCAAAATGGAAATAAAAAGGCCATAGACTTTCCAAGGGCAATGCTTGAAGCAGATTCCTATGATTTCAGCTTTAGTGGATTGAAAACTGCAGTATTAAACTATTTAAACCAGCAAAAACAAAAAGGTGAAGAAATCATAGTAGAAGACGTGGCTGCTTCTTTTCAACAGGCAGTCTTAGATGTCCTTGTGGATAAGTCCTTTAGGCTGGCAAAGGAAAGGAAAATGGACAAAATAGTCTTAGCTGGAGGGGTGGCAGCCAACCAGGGTTTAAGGACTATGATGGAGGAAAGGGGCAAAAAAGAAGGTATAAAAATATTTTATCCCTCTAGAATCCTATGTACCGATAATGCTGCCATGATAGGTTCTGCAGCTTATTTTAATTATAGGGAAGGAAAGATAAGTGACCTTTACCTAAATGTGGAGCCAAATTTAGACTTAAGTTGATAATTTTTAACATTTTTTCCCACATAATGTCCACAGAGTTAAGATATATTCCTTGGGATAACTCTGTGGATAATGTGGAAAATTTAAGAGATTATTAATATTATAGGCCTTGTACTGTGGATATGTTTGTGGGTATTGTGTATAATTTGTGAATTATCTGTGGAATTATCCTTCAGTTAACGTAATCCACCTGTCATATAGGTCATCTAGGAGCTTTTGTACTTCTTCCCTATTTTTAGTTATTTCGACAACTTTTTCAGAATTTTCATAAATTGCCGGGTCACAAAGGAGCCTGTCTAGTTCTTCCAATTTAAGTTCTTCTTCTGATATTCTTTTTTCCAATTCTCCTATTTCCCTTTTTCTATTTCTTTCTATTTCTAAGAGTTCCCTTTCTTTTTTCCTCTCCAGTTTAATTTGGGTCTTAGTCTTACCAAAATCTTCATCTTCTTCATCTAGGACTTCATTTTTCTTCTCTAAATAATAGTCATAATTTCCTAAATACTCCTTGATGCCCTCTTCAGTTAATTCCAAAATTTTATCTACTACCCTATTTAAGAAATATCTGTCGTGGGATATGACTAAAACTGTGCCCTCATAATCTAATAGGGCTTCTTCCAATACTTCCTTAGAATCTATATCTAGGTGGTTAGTAGGCTCGTCCATCAGCAGAAAGTTTGCATTGGAGAGCATGAGCTTCAACAGTGAAAGCCTTGCCTTTTCACCACCGCTAAGGCTTGAAATTTCCTTAAATATATCGTCACCGATGAACATAAATTGGCTCAGAATAGTCCGGATTTTATAATGGTCAAAGCTGGGATTCTCATCCCATATTTCGTCTATAACTGTCTTATCTAAGTTGAGCTTAGACATTTCCTGATCAAAATATCCTGGAACTACATGGTGGCCAACTATAATATTTCCATCATCCTTTGGGATTTGGTTTAAAATAATCTTAAACAAGGTGGTTTTGCCAACTCCATTGGGTCCTATAAGGCCAACTTTTTCCCCCCTGTATATGTTGAAGTTAATATCCCTTAACAATTGCTGGCTGCCAAAGCTTTTTTGAAGANTNTCTACCCTTAGTACATCCCTGCCAGATTTAATCTTAGGTNCAAATTTGATTTTTGCCTTCATAGCTTCCGTTGACTTAGGCATTAATTTTATCTTATCCAATAATTTTTGCCTACTTTGAGCTAACCTATGATATTTTTCACCACCGTAGGATTTAAATCTGGCGATTATTTCTTCCTGCCTTTTTATTTCCCGCTGCTGGTCTTCAAAATGTTTCTTATATATCTCCAGTTCCTTTTTCCGCCTAGCCATGAAATTGGTGTAATTAGTATCGTAGATTTTCATCTTTCTATTTTCTATGTGGAAAATACGGTTAACCACATTGTCCAAAAAGTACCTATCATGGGATATGATTAGAGCAGCTCCCTTGTATTCCTTTAAAAATTTCTCCAGCCAGGATATGGCCTCTATATCCAAGTGGTTAGTTGGCTCGTCTAAGAGCAAGATATCTGGCCTTCCAAGTAAAAGCTTAGCCAGGGACAACCTAGACTTTTGTCCTCCGCTTAGGATATTTACTTCCTTGTCAAAGTCATCTTCAGAAAAGCCTAAGCCCTTCAATACCCCTTTAATTTCAGATTTATAACCATAGCCATTTAAGGACATGAATTTTTCTGATAGATGGGCATAATCTTCCATTAGATGTTTTAGCCTCTTAGTTTCACCTTTTTGGCTCTCTAGAGATATTTCATCTTCTAAGGACCTTAATTCTTTTTCCATATTTATTAAGGGTATAAATACTTCTAAACATTCATCAAAAACAGTCTTTTGGCTTTCTATCCTAGTATGCTGCTTTAAGTACCCTATTCTTATATTCTTTTGTATATAAATATCCCCACTATCCTGCTCAACTTCTCCAGATAGGATATTGAAAAGTGTAGTTTTTCCTGAACCGTTAAGTCCAATGACACCAATTTTATCTCCATCTTCTACAGTAAAACTAATACCATCTAAAATAGTATCTACTATATAAGTTTTTCTTAGATTGCTACATGAAAGGACTATCATTTCTTTTCCTCCTAACTTGTATTAACCATATTGTATCAAAAATCCCTAAGAAATTACACTTTTTTATTGAAGTCCGTACCCCGGTGTGGTATAATAAATAAAAAGATTTATGGGTGAGAAAAATGATCATTAATATCGATAAAAAGGCTGAGGAATATATTAAATCTAATTCTACCGATAACACAATTCAAGTCATTGCGGAGAGAATTGGAAGAGGTTGATGTCAAACTTACCAACCATCAGTTAAGATGGGAAAACCAACTTATGAAGACTCTTTCAATCTCTATAAAGTAGGAGATATAAATGTATATGTTTTGAAATGGCTAAGGACTAGGGATGAGGAAATAAGGATTACTTTGAGCAGATTTCTTTGGACTAAATATTTATATGTAGATGGCATAAGCTTTTAAGAAAAATACTCCTTATATAAGGAGTATTTTAAGATTTTAGGTCTAGTTCCATTGCCATTGATCTTAATATTTGGTCAATTAAATTGAGAGTACATTTGCCTTCTTTGTCGTAGTGATTACAGTTTACACAGTTTTCATATTTGTCCTCATAGGAACGAGCAGAAGAGGAAAAATCTTTTCTATAGGGGTCATATTTGTCACAATATAGGGCTACTTTCCTAAGTTGTTCTATACTGGCTATAATAATCACTCCTTCCAGTATTTAGTTTATCAAAAACAGGCTATTATATTCAAAAATTACATAAAAAAATTGACATGAAAGTATCATAATGTTATAATTACTGTAAAATAGAATGGGTGGTGTATGCGAAAGTGGAGAAGTTTGATAAGGAGAACAAGATTTCAATAACTGTCATCAGGCGATTACCTAAGTACTATAGATATTTAGGAGATTTAATTGATAAAGGAATTAATAGAATATCATCTCAGGAATTAAGCAAAATGACCGGATTTACTGCTTCCCAAATTAGGCAAGATTTGAATAACTTTGGTGGATTTGGTCAACAGGGATATGGATATAATGTGGAAGAACTTCATAAAGAATTAGGTAAAATCCTAGGCCTGGAAACCATTTATAAGGCAGTAATAGCAGGAGCAGGAAACCTTGGTCAGGCTATTGCCAATTATAAGGGTTTTGAGGATGCGGGATTTAAGGTATTATCCCTTTTTGATAAAAATCCAAAGTTAATTGGTTTAAGGATTAGAGATATTGAAATTAGAGATGTAGATAATATGGAAGAATTCATTAAGGAAAACGATATCGATATTGGAATTATCACATCTCCAAGGGAAAGTGCCCAAGAGCTGGCAGATACTTTTGTAAGGGCTGGAGTAAAGGGAATCTGGAACTTTGCTCCAACGGACTTAGAAGTACCAGAAAATGTCGTAGTGGAAAATGTTCGCTTAAATGAGAGCCTATTTATCCTATCATACTTCTTGAAAGAAAAGTTCGGTGCGTAAAGTTTTTTTGAATAGTTAGAAATTACTTATAAATCATACTAGTCAAATTGTTTGACTAGTATGATTTTTTGTTTCTTGATATTTTTTTATCAATAATTGTAGAAAAAATAACAATTATTGATTATAATGGTTATAAAGGAATACCCAATAATCGAGGAGGGAATAATGGATGGATTTCAATTTAAGCAAGGAACAATTAATGGTAAGAAGCATCATGAGAGAATTCACAGAAAACGAGGTGAAACCCATTGCCGCAGAAATTGATAAAACAGGGAGATTTCCAAGGGAAACTGTGGAAAAAATGGCTAAGTACAATATGATGGGAATACCCTTCCCTGCAGAGTATGGTGGAGCAGGAGGAGATGACTTAGCCTATATTATAGCTGTAGAAGAACTGTCAAAGTGGTGTGCCAGTACTGGAGTTATACTATCAGCCCACACTTCCTTAGCATGTTGGCCAATATACAAGTATGGAACAGAGGAACAAAAACAAAAATACTTGGTTCCATTGGCAAAGGGAGAATATTTAGGAGCCTTTGCTTTAACTGAGCCTAATGCAGGTACAGATGCTGCTAGCCAACAGACCACTGCTGTACTAGATGGAGACAATTATATTTTAAACGGTACCAAGATATTTATAACTAACGGGGGACAAGCTGATGTTTATATTGTATTTGCCATGACTGATAAGAGTAAGGGCTCTAGGGGGATTTCAGCTTTTATAGTGGAGAAGGACTATCCAGGCTTTAGTATTGGGAAAATTGAAGAGAAAATGGGTATTAGGGCTTCTTCCACTGCAGAATTGATATTCCAAAATTGTATTGTTCCAAAGGAAAACCTCTTAGGTAAAGAGGGAGAAGGTTTTAAGATTGCCATGTCTACCTTAGACGGCGGTAGGATAGGAATTGCAGCTCAGGCCCTTGGAATTGCCAGCGGTGCCTTAGAGGAGACTATTAAATATGTAAAGGAAAGACAGCAATTTGGCAGGCCCTTAGCTAAATTCCAAGGCTTACAATGGATGATTGCAGATATGGCAACTGAAATAGATGCAGCAAGGCTTTTAGTTTATAGGGCAGCCTTCAACAAGTCCAATGGCTTACCCTATGGTAAGGAAGCAGCCATGGCAAAATTATTCGCTTCAGAATGTGCCATGAATGTTACTACCAAGTGTGTTCAACTATTCGGAGGATACGGATATACAATGGACTATCCAATGGAAAGAATGATGAGGGATGCGAAAATCACTGAAATCTACGAAGGAACATCTCAGGTTCAACAGATGGTAATAGCAGCTGCAGTATTAAAATAATGGTGAGGGGGAGAGAAATGAATATTATCGTATGTATAAAACAAGTGCCAAATACTAATGAAGTTAGAATAGATCCGGTACGAGGAACCCTAATTCGTGAAGGGGTACCAAGTATTATTAACCCAGATGATAGGAATGCCTTAGAGGAGGCTTTGAGAATAAAAGATACTTATGAAAACGTGAAGGTAACTGTTTTATCCATGGGGCCACCTCAGGCTGATGCAGCCTTAAGGGAGGCCATAGCCATGGGAGCAGATGAAGGAATACTACTTACAGATAGGGCCTTTGCAGGTTCTGATACCTGGGCTACATCAACGGCCTTAGCTGCTGGAATTAGGTATATAGGTGATTATAGCATTATATTCTGCGGCAGACAGGCCATAGATGGAGATACTGCACAGGTAGGTCCTCAAATAGCAGAACATTTAGGTTTGCCACAGATTACCTATGTGGAGGAATTAAAAATTGAAGGGGATAAGGTTATAGCCAAAAGGGCCTTGGAAGATGGATATTTTGTAATAGAATCAAAAATGCCAGTACTTTTGACTGCTATAAAGGAATTAAACAAACCCAGATATCCATCCATTAAGGGAGTCTATGATGCTTACAAAGGGGATAAGGTTAAGCTATTATCAGCTAAGGATATAGATGTGGACTTTGACAATATTGGCTTAGAAGGATCTCCAACCCAAGTAAACAGGTCTTTTACACCATCAGGAAGAACAGGACAGGGCGAAATATTCCAAGGTGATTATAAGGAATGTGTAAATAAATTGATAGTTAGATTAAGGGAAAAACATCTTGTTTAATAATGAAATGGGATAAGGAGGATTAAGAATGGCTGTAAAAGTTATAGAATTGAAATGTATTGGCTGTGGGAAATGCGTTAGAGTATGCCCCTTTGATGCTATAGAAATGAAAGATAAAAAGGCCGTAATCAATGAAAAATGTACGGCTTGTGGCCAATGTCTAGAGGCATGCCCAGTAGAAGCAATAGAAAAAGAAGAAGAAAAGAAAAGGGCAGGCAGTGTTGACGTAAATGAGTACAGGGGAGTTTGGGTACTTGCTGAACAAAGACAGGGAAATCTATTGAATGTAGCCATAGAATTACTTGGTGAAGGTAGGAAAATCGCTGATGCCTTAAATGTGCCCTTAAGTGCTGTATTGTTAGGACACAATGTGGATGATATAGCTGAAAGGCTTATAAAATACGGAGCTGATGAAGTCCTTTATGCAGACCATGAACTCTTAGAAATATATACAACTGATGCCTATACAAAGGTTATCTATCAGTTGGTTAAGGATAAAAAACCTGAAATAATCCTCTTAGGTGCTACTAACCTAGGAAGAGATTTGGCTCCTAGATTATCTGCCAGAATTCACACAGGCCTTACAGCTGACTGTACAAAACTAGATGTGGATTTGGAAAATAGGAGGCTAATGCAAACCCGTCCCGCCTTTGGTGGAAACTTAATGGCAACCATTATTTGCCCAGACCATAGGCCACAAATGGCTACCGTTAGACCGGGAGTTATGGAAAAGGCAAAGTATGATGAGAATAGAGAAGGAGAAATCCATAAGTTTACTCCAGACCTTAAGGATGAAGACATAAAAGCCAAGGTAGTAGAAGTAGTTAAGGCTGCAAAGGCTATAGTAGCCTTAGAAGATGCAAAAATAATAGTATCTGGAGGAAGAGGCTTAGGTAATCCAGAAGGATTTAAATTGATAAAAGAATTGGCAGACAAATTAGGTGGAGTAGTAGGGGCTTCCCGTGCCACTGTAGATGCTGGATGGATAGAGCAAAGCCACCAAGTAGGCCAAACAGGTAAAACAGTTAGGCCAAATCTTTATATAGCCTGTGGTATATCAGGGGCCATTCAACATTTGGCAGGCATGCAAGAATCTAAGGTCATAGTGGCCATAAATAAGGACCCAGAAGCACCAATATTTAAGGTTGCTGATTTTGGAATAGTAGGAGACTTATATGAGGTAATACCAGAACTTATTGAAGCCTTAGACAATGTTGATGACATAGTAGAAGGATTTAAGAGCATAAGCAAAGGAGCTTAAAGATTGGCGGTCTTTGACCGCCAATTATAAATTTTTCAAAGTTTCTGAAAGGTTTACAAAGAAAAACCTTTATGTTATAATTGCCTTAAAATGATAAATTGCTAGCAATATTCTAGCTAATTTTATGGGGAGGGTTTAACAATGTCAAAAGAAAACTTAAATCCATTGGAAAGTGCTCAATTGCAAGTTAAAAAGGCTTGCGACGCATTAAATCTTGGCAACGATGTATATGAGCTACTGAAGGAACCACAAAGAATGATTGAAATTTCTATCCCAGTTAAGATGGATGACGGAACTTTAAAGGTATTTAAAGGCTATAGGGCAGCTCACAATACTGCAATAGGACCTGGTAAAGGTGGAATTAGATTTCATCCAGGAGTAAATGCNGACGAAGTAAAAGCCNTATCTATTTGGATGACTTTTAAATGTGGAGTTATGGGAGTACCCTATGGTGGAGCAAAAGGTGGAGTTACCGTTGACCCGCTAAAATTATCACAAGGGGAATTAGAAAGACTATCAAGAGGATATATCCAAGGACTTTATAAATATTTAGGTGAAAAAATAGATATTCCAGCACCAGATGTTGGTACAAATTCACAAGTAATGGCTTGGATGGTTGATGAGTATATTAAATTAACTGGCCAAGATGCCTTAGGAGTTATAACTGGTAAACCCGTTGTATGGGGAGGCTCTGAAGGTAGAAACGAAGCTACAGGCTTTGGAGTTTCAGTTATAGCTAGAGAAGCTGCTAGAGAGCTTGGCATAGACATAGCTAAATCAACAGTTGCTATCCAAGGATTTGGTAATGTTGGTAGATATACAGTTAAGAATGTTCAAAAACAAGGTGCAAAGATTGTTGCAGTAGCTGAATGGACACCATCAGTTGGTACTTATGCTTTATATAATAAAGATGGTTTAGACTTCGAAGAAATGTTAGCATATTTCAATGAGCACAAGAATTTAGTAGATTATCCGAAGGCTGAAATGATTACCTTAGATGACTTCTGGAAACTTGACGTTGACATATTAATCCCCGCAGCCCTTGAAAATGCTATTACTGAAGAAGTGGCTAAGGTTGTTAATGCTAAATTAATCTGTGAAGCCGCCAATGGACCTATTACTCCAGGAGCAGATGAAATACTAAAGGAAAGAGGAATAACAGTTACTCCAGATATCTTAACAAATGCTGGTGGAGTTACAGTTTCCTACTTTGAATGGGTACAAAACCTATATGGATACTACTGGTCAGAAAAAGAAGTAGAAGAAAAACAAGAAGTTGAAATGGTTAAAGCATTTAATGCCATTTGGAAATTAAAGAAGGAATACAATGTAACAGTAAGAGAAGCTGCTTACATGTTATCAGTTAAGAAAATAGCAGAAGTAATGAAATTAAGAGGATGGTATTAATATAAAGAAACTGGCGAAAGCCAGTTTTTTTATTTCCCTAGTTGACATTAGGAAGTATTTTTTCTATACTATAATTAGTGACCGACTAGTCGGTCACTAATCTTATTATAGAATAGGAGGGCAAAATGTTATCAAAATTTAGTGTCAAGAAACCTTATACAGTAGTTGTTGCAGTGATTTTAGTATTAATATTGGGAAGCATATCCTTTATCAATTTGCAAACCGATCTACTTCCTAATATAGAATTGCCTTACTTAGTTATCATGACCTCTTACCCAGGAGCAAGCCCTGAGGAGGTAGAGATGGTAGTAACAAAACCCATTGAACAAGTGGTAGCTACTGCCAGCAATATTAAAAACATCAATTCAATTTCTAGTGAAAATACCTCCATTGTCATTTTAGAATTCAATAATAATGTCAATATGGACTCAAGTATAATTGAAATCAACAGCAGTCTGGACCTAATAAAAAGTGCCTGGAATGATTCCGTTGGCACCCCAATGATAATTAGGTTAAATCCAGATATGCTGCCTATAGGAATTTTTTCAGTAGATATGGAGGGTATGGATGTAGCAGAAATATCTGATTTTGTTGAGTCCAGAATAATTCCAGAACTGGAAAGTATAGAAGGGGTTGCTTCTGTTTCAGGAGTTGGATTGATAGAAGAAAATATTGAGGTTTTCATTAATCCAGATAAAATAGATGAATTAAATAAAAGGATTTTAGATAAGGTTGATTCAAAATTAGCAGAAGCTGAAGAAGAATTGGAGAAGGCAAAGAAAGAAATAGAAGCAGGGAAAAATAGATTAAATGCTGAAGAAAGAACCCAAAGACAAAAACTAGAAGAAGGGGAAAGGGCCATAAACTTAGCCAAGGAACAGATTGTTCAAGGAGAAGCTGGTATAAATGCTGGCCTACTAGAGTTAAATGAGAAAAAAGCAGAAATTGAAAACCTATTAAGGGAACTAAATAAAAAGGAAGAAGAATTAAAGGCCAGTGAAAGTGTCCTATTGGCCCAGGGAGATGAGCTGTCCCAAGAAGATAGGATAAGATTAGGTGCAATTCAAGAAAGTTTAAAAGGGCTTAGCCAAAATAAGCTGGAAGCAGAAATGGGACTTAAGGCCTTAGAGGCTAAATTAGAAGAATTAGAAGTACAAAAGGCTTCCCTTGAAGAAAAGAAAGAGGAATTAAGTTTACAGGAAAAGCAGATAGTAGAAGGAAAAGCTCTTTTAGAATCTGAAATGAATAAGGCAAGGGCCCAGCTTACTGAGGGAGAAAAGACCTTAAATGAAAAGTTAGAGGAGTTTGAAAAGGCTAGGGAAGAGGCCTTCAAGCAGGCATCCTTAGATGGGGTAATAACTAGCAAAATGATTTCAGGCATACTTGCAGCACAGAACTTTTCTATGCCTGCAGGCTATGTATCAGAGGAAGGTACAGATTATTTAGTTAAGGTTGGAGATAAAATAAGAAGTATAGATGAAGTAAAGAACTTACTCCTATTTGATACAGGAGAAGAAGGAATAGGCAAAATCTACCTAAAAGATGTGGCAGACATAGCTTATAAGGATAATTCAGAGGATGTTTATGCTAAAATAAATGGAAACAATGGAGTAATACTGACTTTTCAAAAACAAAGCAATTATTCTACAACTGAGGTATCAAAGAATATTGGAAAGAAGATGGAAGAATTAAGGGCAAAACATGAAGGACTAAACTTTACAGCATTAATGGACCAGGGAATATATATTGGTATAGTCATAGACTCAGTTATAGATAACTTGATATATGGTGGAATTTTAGCAATTCTTGTACTTATAGTATTTTTAAGGGATTTAAAACCTACCTTTGTCATAGCCCTATCTATCCCCATAAGTTTAGTATTTGCTGTGGCTTTAATGTATTTTACAGGAGTTACTTTAAACATCATATCACTGGCAGGTTTGGCCCTTGGTGTAGGAATGCTGGTAGATAACTCCATAGTAGTTATAGAAAATATCTACAGACTTAGAAGTGAAGGGGTACCTCCTGTTAAGGCTTCCATTGAAGGGGCAAAGGAAGTAGGAGGGGCTATAATGGCATCTACTCTTACTACAGTATGTGTATTCTTACCCATTGTATTTACAAAGGGAATCTCACGACAGCTCTTTGTGGATATGGGACTTACAATAGCTTATTCCTTAATTGCTAGCCTTATAGTAGCCTTATCCTTAGTGCCTTCAATGGCAACGACAGTACTAAAAAATACCAAGGAGAAGGAACATAAGCTTTTTGATAAGTTATTAGATGTATACGAAAAAATCCTTAGATGGTCCTTGTCCCATAAAGGCATTGTCATATTAGCAGTAACTGCATTGCTTATATTAAGCGGATACCTGGCAGGGTCCATGGGTACAGCCTTTATTCCAGAAATGGAAACTCCACAGATGTCTCTAAACTTAGAGATGCCAAAGGAAAGCACATTTAATGATACTGTGGAAATGTCTGATATTGTAATAGATAGGCTTTTAGATATAGAAGATATAGAAACCATTGGGGCATTCCACAGCGGGGGAATCCTTGGTTTTGGTCCTCAAGGAAGTAGCGGTGGAAATACCATGTCAATGTATTTAATCCTAAACGAGAATAAAAAGATGACCAATTTGGAAATAGAAAGGGAGATAATTGAAAGGACAAAGGATTTAGACTGTAAGATAACAGTAAGTACTTCCAATATGGACATGAGCGTCCTAGGAGGTTCTGGTATAGAAGTCCTAGTTAAGGGTAGAGACCTAGATGAATTAAGGGACATAGGAAATGATATATTAGAGATTCTAGGGTCAATAGAGGGAACTAAGGATCTTAGGGTCGGTGAAGATGACAGCCTAGAGGAAATAAGGATTATTGTAGATAAGGAAAGGGCCATGGAAGAGGGCCTAACAGTTGCACAAGTATTTAGTGAAGTTAACTCCTTATTGGCAAGGGGCAAGGCTGCAACTACCTTATCAGTTTCAAATAAGGATTATCCGGTAATAGTGGTAGATGGGGAGAGCAAAAACTTAACTACAGAGGATATAAGGGATTTAACCATTAAGCTTAATAAGGATGGAGAAGAAGCAGAAGTAAAAATAGGGGATATTGCAGAGGTGNCTGAGGAAATAGGACCTACCTCCATTAGAAGGAAGGACCAGGAAAGGTATATTTCAGTAAGGGCAAATATAGACCAGGATTATAATATAGGCCTAGTTAGCCGAGAGTTTGAAGATAGATTAAAGGATTATAAGTTGCCAGAAGGCTACTCCATAGAATTGGCTGGTGAAAATGAATTGATAAAAGAATCCATGAGAGACTTAATCTATATGATTTTACTGGCCATTGCCTTTATATATTTGATTATGGTTGCCCAATTCCAATCTTTAATGTCACCATTTATAGTAATGTTTACTATTCCCTTAGCCTTTACTGGAGGCTTGTTGGCCTTAGTAATTACAGGACATGAAATTAGTTTAATTGCCATGTTAGGATTTCTAGTCCTATCTGGAGTGGTAGTAAATAATGGTATAGTATTTGTTGACTATACTAATCAATTAAGAGAAAGGGATATGGAAACTACAGAGGCCTTAGTACTGGCAGGAAGGACTAGAATGAGGGCAATCCTTATGACAGCCATAACTACTATTTTTGGCTTGTCAACTTTATCCCTGGGAGTAGGAGTAGGGGCAGAAATGGTTCAGCCCTTGGCCATTACAGCCATTGGAGGCTTAACCTATGCTACAATACTTACCCTTCTTGTAGTACCTGTAATGTATAGTATATTTCACAAGAGGAAAATAAGGAAAATCTCCTTAGAAGGAGAGGAGTAAATATGAAGGATAAGATTTTTTCAGAAAAGGAAATAGCAATCTTTAATGGACTAATTTCTTTGATGAAGAAGGGGGCTAACCCCTACTCCATCAAAGTATCGGATATAGCTGAAGCAGCCAATATTGGAAAGGGAACTATTTATGATTACTTTGATACTAAGGAAGAAGTCATATCCAAGGCCATTATTTACAATATGACTAATGAAATTAAAAATGCCTTTAGAAGAATTGAGAATAAGGATAATTTTAGGGATAAGCTTTATGAGGTATTGGATATAATTGAGGAAAACTTAGGAAATAAACTTTCAACATTAAATATCTTATTGTCAGCCGGAGGCATCGAAAAATTCTATGAGTATTTGTTAGATAGTGAATACAATATTACAGAGTTCATTGCCTTAATTAATAGGAAGATAAGGGACATATTAAATCTGGGAATTGAAGAAGGGGTAATAAATACTGAAGAAAACAGCTTTTATCAGATAATGGCTGTCCACGGGGTCATTTCATTTTTTTCCCACTATATTAATCAAAGAGACTTATATTTAGATATTGGAGTAGAGGAAGCAAAGGATACAGCATATAGGATGCTTCTGAAGGCATTAAACTAAAAAACTGGCAGATGCCAGTTTTTTTAATTAGAATATGGGTAAACTACTTATTATATGTAAGACTAAAAGAAAAGGGAGAGTAGTATGAATTACAATATAATCCAAGATAATAACAAGATAATATTAAAGGATATGAAAAATTTTGATCCTAAGCATATATTTGAATGTGGTCAAGCCTTTAGATGGAAAGTTGAAGATGATAATTCCTATACTGCCATTGCCTATGGAAGGGTTATTAATGTCAAAAGGGAAAAGGATGATATAGTACTAAAAAATACAAATTTAGATGATATCAAGGGTATTTGGTATAATTACTTTGACTTAGGTAGGGATTATGATGAAATAAAAAGGATCCTGTCTGAGGATGATGTCCTAAGGGAAGCCATTAAGTTTGGAGAAGGTATAAGGATATTAAACCAAGACCCCTTTGAGACTGTAATATCCTTTATTATATCAGCGAATAACCAAATTCCCAGGATTAAAAAATCTATTGAGCTAATTGCAAACCACTATGGAGAGAGGATTGAAGGAACTGAATATTATAGTTTTCCCACTCCTGAAGCCCTATCTAAGGCTAAGGCAGAGGATTTAAAGGAAATATGCAGAGTTGGCTTTAGGGGAGAGAGGATTGTAGAGACTTCAAAGATTATAGCCAGGGGAGATATAGATTTAAATGAAATATTTAATATGCCTAAGGAAGAAGGGAAGAAAATACTTATGACCTTGCCAGGCGTAGGCCCTAAGGTTTCAGAGTGTATACTGTTGTTTGCCTTTAAAAAGTCCGATGCCTTCCCTGTAGATGTGTGGGTTAAGAGGGTAATGGAGTATTTTTATCTAAAGGAAGACACCAATGAAAAACTCATAGGCGACTATGGGGCTAAACTCTTTGGCAGCCTTGCAGGTTTTGCTCAGCAATACCTCTTTTACTATGCTAGGGAACTGGGAATAGGTAAATAGTTTATTCAAGTTGATCAGGTCAAGCTTTGAGGTCACTTAATCCTTGAGAAAAAAACTTTACAAGGGTCTTCTAAAGATTTGACTTGTATTAGTGGAATTCTTTAACTGAATTCTATTTTCTCTATGGAAATTTTTGTCAAAATGTTATATCCTATTTAAAATAACAACTAATTCCTAATTGACGAATAGGGGGGATTTCTATGTTAAGTACAATAGTAAATGTAATAGCAATTATAGCAGGCTCTATCTTAGGAATTTTAATAAAAAAGGGAATAAAAGAAGAATATAAAAATACAATTATGGATGGAATAGGTTTGGCTGTTGTTATCATTGGGATTATGGGGGCAATTGAATCTCAAAATATTATGCTGGTAATCGCTAGTATTGTTGTGGGGAGCATAATTGGGGAAGCATTAAAGATTGAAAAGAGATTAGACAACCTAGGCAATAGGCTTCAAAATAAGTTTGGAGGAGAGGACAGTAATTTTTCCAAAGGCTTTGTTACTGCATCCTTAGTTTATTGTGTAGGGGCTATGGCCATAGTGGGTTCACTAGAAGCTGGTATACAGGGGAACCATGAGACCTTATTTGCTAAGTCAATTTTAGACGGTATTTCTTCCATAATATTTGCATCTACCTTAGGTATAGGTGTAGCCTTTGCCTCAATACCTGTATTAATCTACCAAGGCGGAATTACACTTCTGGCTAATCTAGTAAAGGATTTGCTGACTCCTGAAGTAATTAATGAAATGTCTGCTGTAGGCAGTATATTAATTATGGCAATTGGGATTAATATATTAGAAATAAGAAAAATTAAAGTTGGAAACATGCTTCCAGCCATTTTTATACCAATTATTTACTATATTGTAATTAATATGGTAAAAATTATTGGATAAAGGGAGAAAAACAGAGGAAAACAAAGAAAAATAAAAAGAACAAGAAAAAATGATTAAATATAACAAAAAATGCCTTATTATGGATATATTTGAAGCTTGCTTACATACTTTTTATTCAGTAACATATTATTGTGTATATTAGCACTCACTGACAATGAGTGCTAATAAATTGATGGACAGTAGTATTATTATTAAATATAAGGAGGTAATATAATGAAGCTTAGACCATTAGGCGACAGGGTTGTAATTAAGAAAATTGAGGTAGAAGAAAAAACAAAAAGTGGAATAGTACTTCCTAGTTCAGCTAAGGAACAGCCACAAATGGCTGAGGTAATTGCAATTGGCGCTGACATTTTAAATGATGAAAAGAAAAAGGAACAAATTAAAATTGGTGACAAGGTTATATTTTCTAAATATGCAGGCACAGAAGTTAAGGTTGACGATGACGAATTAACAATATTAAAATTAACTGACATCTTGGCAGTAGTTGAATAATCCAGTGAATAGTGGATAACTGATTGGTCATCCTTAGCCAAGCGAAGGAGCTTAGACCCATAAGCTAGACCCAGATAACTTTTCACTATTAACTATTAATTATTAACTATATTGAAAGGGAGTGTGTATATATATGGCAAAGGAAATTAAATTTGGTGAAGACGCACGTCGTGCCATGGAAAGAGGTATAAATAAATTAGCAGATACTGTTAAAGTTACCCTAGGTCCAAAGGGAAGAAACGTTGTATTGGATAAGAAATTTGGTGCACCACTTATTACAAATGATGGTGTTACTATAGCTCGTGAAATAGAATTAGAAGATAAGTATGAAAATATGGGTGCTCAATTAGTTAAGGAAGTAGCTACAAAGACTAACGATGTAGCTGGAGACGGTACTACAACTGCTACTTTATTAGCTCAAGCAATTATAAGAGAAGGATTAAAGAACGTAGCAGCTGGAGCAAACCCAATGATTTTACAAAGAGGAATTAGGGCTGCTGTAGATAAGGCAGTAGAAGAAATTAAGAGATTCTCCAAGGAAGTAGAATCTAAGGAAGCTATAGCTCAAGTTGCATCAATCTCAGCAGGAGATGAAGCAATAGGTAAATTAATTGCAGATGCCATGGAAAAAGTTGGCAACGATGGTGTAATTACAGTAGAAGAATCAAAATCCATGGGAACTACCCTAGAAGTAGTAGAAGGTATGCAATTTGATAGAGGATATGTATCTGCTTACATGGTAACAGATACTGAAAAGATGATAGCGGAGTATGAAGAGCCTTACATTTTAATTACAGATAAGAAGATTTCAAATATCCAAGAAATTCTGCCAATCCTTGAGCAAATAGTTCAAATGGGCAAGCCATTGGTTATCATTGCAGAAGACATTGAAGGCGAAGCATTGGCAACCCTAGTATTAAATAAATTGAGAGGAACATTTAACTGTGTAGCTGTTAAAGCTCCAGGATTTGGAGATAGAAGAAAAGAAATGTTGCAAGACATTGCCATCTTAACAGGCGGAACTGTAATTTCAGAAGAATTAGGCTATGACTTAAAAGAAGCTACTATAGATTTGTTAGGTAGAGCTGGAAAAGTTAAGGTAGACAAGGAAAACACTGTAATTGTTAATGGAGCAGGAAAAGCAGAAGACATTCAAAATAGAATTAAGCAAATTAAAGCTCAATTAGAAGAAACTGATTCCGAATTCGATGCAGAAAAATTACAAGAAAGACTTGCTAAATTATCAGGTGGAGTAGCAGTAATCCAAGTAGGTGCTGCAACTGAAACAGAGCTTAAGGAAAGAAAACTTAGAATAGAAGACGCCTTAGCAGCTACTCGTGCAGCTGTTGAAGAAGGTATTGTACCTGGTGGTGGAACTGTACTAGTAGATAGTATACCAGCTGTAGAAAAATTACTTCAAAATGCAGAAGGTGACGAAAGAACTGGTATTAGCATAATCGTTAGAGCCTTAGAAGAACCTGTTAGACAAATAGCAGCTAATGCTGGATTAGAAGGTTCTGTAATAGTAGAAAAAGTTAGGGCAGAAGCAGATGGAATAGGCTTCGATGCATTAAATGAAAAATATGTAAATATGATTGAAGCAGGAATAGTTGACCCAACTAAGGTAACTAGAACAGCTTTACAAAATGCTGCATCTGTTGCTTCTATGGTTCTGACTACTGAAGGCGCTGTAGTAGATGTAGAAAAAGAAGACCCAACTGCAAACATGGGCGGAATGGGCGGCATGATGTAATAGGCTGAAATCAAGGCCCCTCTATTATAATAGAGGGGCCTTATTTTTTTCCCTTTATAACATAATTAAATACTCATAAATACATTGTTAAGATAATAATATTCTAATATAAAACTTAATTATGGGGGAATGGCTGTGGGATATTATATCAATGTGGAACCTGATGTGAAAATTTATGTGGAAGATTTAAATCCAGAAGGGGATAAAACAATTGTATTTTTGCATGGATGGCCTGCTAACCATAAGTTATTTGAATACCAGTTTAACCAACTTCCTAAGTGGGGTTATAGATGTATAGGCATAGATCAAAGAGGATTCGGCAAATCAGATAAACCATGGAGGGGATATGATTACAACCGCTTAGCTGATGATCTGAGATGCGTAGTTGAAGCCCTTGGATTGTATGATTTTACACTAGCAGGCCATTCAACAGGGGGAGCCATAGCTATTAGATATATGTCTAGGCACAATGGGTATGGGGTATCAAAACTTGTCTTAATTGCAGCAGCAGCCCCTAGCTTAATAAAACTTCCAAATTTTCCTTATGGAGTAGATGTTGAAGTAGTAACCCAAATAATTGAAGGGGCATATAAGGACCGCCCTAAAATGTTAAGTGATTTTTGCGACAGATTCTTCTTTCAATATATTACTAAGCCCTTCTCTGATTGGTTCTTGCAATTAGGATTGCAGGCTGCAAGCTGGTCTACAATCGCTATTGCAAATACATGGCTCAATGAACAATTATTTAGTGATTTAGAGACAATAAATGTTCCGACACTGATTATTCATGGAATTCACGATGAAGTTGTCCCATTTCAATTGGGAGAGATTCAACAAAGATATATTAAAAATTCTAAGCTTATGCCATTTCATTATAGCAGCCATGGATCATTTTATGACGAACAAGACTTGTTTAATGAAGAATTGATGAGTTTTGTTGAAGGATAGTTTTTAATACATTGGGTTGAATATTAGGCCCCTCTATCATAGAGGAGTCTAATTTTTTCGAAAATTTTACCATGATAAAAACTATTGAAATATTAGACAAAGTAATGTATTATAGTAACGTTGTCTGTTCATAATATTTATAAGATTTAGGGAAGGTGTTAGCTGAACCATTATTAATATCATCATACAAAAGAGGAGGTAAAAATGAAAAAGTCTAATGAAAATACAATGAAAAAAGGTTTTTTTAATAAATTCCTTGATTTTATTGAAAGAGCGGGGAATAGATTACCCCATCCTGTTACCCTGTTTATAATATTTAGTTTAATAGTAATAGTTATTTCAGCTTTTGCTGAAATGGCAGGATTATCGGTAACATATGATAGATTTGTAGAAGGAGAAATGGTTCCAACTACAGTGGAGGCTATAAGCTTACTAAATGCCGAAGGCATTAGAAAGATTATTTCACAGGCAGTAAGCAACTTTACATCCTTTGCACCCTTAGGAACAGTTTTAGTTGCTATGCTAGGTGTAGGGGTGGCAGAAGGAACAGGACTTATCCAAGCTGGTCTTAGAAAACTAGTTTTATCTACACCGAAAAGATTTATAACAGCAGTAGTAGTTTTTGCTGGAGTAATGTCCAACATTGCTTCTGATGCGGGATATGTAGTTTTAGTCCCCTTAGGAGCCCTAGTATTTTTAAGCTTTGGCCGTCATCCCTTGGCAGGCTTAGCTGCTGCCTTTGCAGGTGTATCTGGAGGATTTAGCGCCAACCTTATGGTAGGACCAACAGATGCTCTATTATCAGGTATAACACAACCAGCAGCCCAAATGTTACAAGGAAATTATTCTGTGCCTGCTACTTCTAACTTTTATTTCCTATTTGTATCAACTTTTGTAATTACCATAGTAGGTACAATAGTAACTGAAAAAATTATAGAGCCAAGGCTTGGGGAATATAAAGGCAGTGCAGTGGCTTCCATGGATGAAGTTACAGCTGAAGAAAATAGAGGATTAAGGTGGGCGGGTATATCAATATTAGTGTATATTATTATAATATTACTTCTCTTAGTGCCACAAAATGGTCCATTGAGAAACCCTGAAACAGGTTCAATTCTTGAGCAATCTCCATTTATAAATGGAATAGTTACTTTAATCTCATTATTATTCTTA
>JGI24713J26584_10000526_pt1 | contig 29006 bp, 25 predicted proteins | sample BioPla4DNA1_FD_26584 | JGI IMG/M metagenome (IMG submission 26584) | reverse complement strand
AATCTCAAGATTGCTTTTGTTTTCACTACTATATTCGACATCGAGGGGCTAAAATCCTTCTAAAATATGGATTTACAAGGGATTTGTGCAGTGGAATCTTCGTCTGTATTCAGCTTTTTAATTCTGGATGTTGATAAAAATCTTGAAGCTTTTAATATTATTTCAGAAGCAACCATCTTCCCCATCTCTAGTTCGGTCTTATTCACAAAGAAAGACAAGAACCGGCCGATAAGCTTCTGAGCTTTTTCTAAATTTCCTGCACGAATAGTTAAAAGCAACTGCTGTTCCAGATAGCTGGAGTACGAAATTATGCTTTCTTTTTCGCCGAGATCTTCATAACAAATAACTACATCTTCAGTAGAATCGAAACTGGTGAGGGCGATCATGGCTTCTTCATACGACTTTGCTATATGCAGTATGTCATGGCAGGGGCTGCCGATTCCAGCAGAAAATGAAATGGAATACTTGGCCTGAATATACTGCTGCATTTCCCTCAACAAATCCAGAAGCTTCTTACGCCGGGCCGCATCTAGCACAGGAACAGCCACAGTAAGGTAATTTGCAGCAAAAGAATCAGAGGAGAGGAGATTATCTGTAAAATATGTTTTTAATCTATTGGTTATATAATTTAGAACCTCATACCTGGATAATTCGAAAAAAATATACGGAGTCTTAGCCTGCTTCTTCAAGAATTCTCCTATTTTGAAAACAATTACTGTGTCAGGCAAAACATCTAGTTTTAAGAAAGACAGCCGTTCATTAAAATATTCATGAGCTGGCTCATCACCGCTCCAGACACCTGCCAAAAGTTCGTTAAAGAACCGTGTCCGGATCAGGTCTAAATTAGCCTCTATTTCCGACATCAGCCGGGCCATCCTCTGCGCTTGCTGAGCTTCGGTTGTCAGTTCTTGGGCGACATTTGACAGCTTTTCCAATAATTCCTCTTGTTCTATGGGCTTTAGCAAGTATGCAGAGGCCTTTCCCTCGATGGCTCCTTTGGCGTAGTGAAAATCATCGTATGCTGTAAGAAAAATAATTTTTGTCCTGCTTAAAAAGCTTTTGATTTCTTTTGCAGCATCGAGGCCATTCTTATTAGGCATCCGAATGTCCATTAGAATGGCATCTGGCTCTAGTTCTCTTGCTTTTCTTATTGCCTCAAGACCGTCTGTTGCCTCACCAACTATTTTAAACTGGCAATTGCCCTCGAGCATAAGCTTTACCAGCTTGCGGTCCAGCTCTTCATCATCTACGACAAACAACTTATACATATGGGCAGCCCCCATTTAACGTTTTATTACTGCATTGTAAAATTTCTCTTAAACGAAACGAAATTCCTTTGGAATTTTTTTCATTTCCTTGCCAATTAATTTGATTCCCTGGAAAATTCACTTTTCCCCATTATTCTTCCATTAAGGAAAGCACCACTATTTGGTCTTGCTGATCCTCCCCGGAAGTTTCTTCTGAGGAGATTTTAATCTGCACCTTGAATCCCATGCCGGGGCTGGTAAAGATCGCCATATGCACCCTCTGTCCATAAAAATGCTGAAGCCTTTTGTAGACCAGATCAAGGCCGAGGTGATCATCTCCTTGCTTTTTGAGCGCTTCGTTCAGTGCTTCTGGATCGCTTCCCTGTCCGCTGTCGCATACTTCTATCACTGTTAGCCCTTCCTCCTCAAAGGCGCCGATTTTCACATGCCCTCCTTTTGCTGTGGGCTCTATGCCATGCACCAGCGCGTTTTCCACCAGCGGCTGCAGGGTCATAGCAGGCAGTTCCAGCTCTCCGATGGCTGGTTCCAGCTCAATTTGATAATCCAAGCGCTCACCGAAGCGCTCCTTTTGAATCAGCAGGTATTTCTCTGCCACGTCTATTTCTGTGGAAAGGCTCACCAGCCTACCGGCAAATTTCAAGCTGTACCGCAGGATAGATGACAGCGCATTGACGATCCTTGTTACGCGTTTAAGTCCTTTTTCAAAGGCAATTNCCGAGATCACGTTAAGGGTATTAAATAGGAAATGGGGGTTAATCTGGGATTGTAAAATTCTCACTTCTGCTTCACGCAGATTTCTCTCAAGCTTTGCCTCTCGCTGATAATGTTCTAGGAGAAGCTCCCGCTGTGCCGTAAAATTACGCACCAACACGAATGAAGCTCCTTCAACGGCAATTCCAGCTACTGCTACAAACACGGCACTGAGTATAATAATCAGCACCGCATCTTGAGCCAATTTATCTGCAGCCTCAACTTTCTCGTTCGCCCGCAGCCAGGCTTGTTCCTTAACGATTCTTGCCCGGTCAATTACGTCAGATTGAAGAAATGATAACCTTTCAACACTTGCTGGTGAAATGTGCTCATCAGCTTCGAGTTTTGCTATATTATCTGCATAATGCCTTGTGGCTTTCTGCAACAGCCCTACTGATTCTTCAAGTTCAGGTTCGGTCACTCCAGCTAAACAAGTCCGCAGTGAACGTTCTATTAAAATGCGGCCTATTACATTTGCAGCTTCTTTAGCTTGTTGAAGCCCTACCCCACTATCGAAAAACTGTTCTAACGTTTGGGTAGTGAAAAAGACATAATCATTGATCAGCGAGCTCGTTTCTGCAATTACTATATATTTCTCATTGACCTGTTTGATGCTTCTACTAATCCCGCGGATTTTAGATGAAGCGAGCAGCCCCAGTGCAGCCACTAACAAGATCAAAAGAATAGAGCCTTTCCGCAGCTGATAAATAATTTTCGTACTCCTATTGTTTTTCACTCTTTCCACTCCCCGAAGCTTTATTGGCTATCTATATTAATAGTTCACCACAAGTCATTTTTTACCCTCCTTGATAGCAGTGCGCCTCGTCAGACCCTGTCAGAAGCCTTAGATTATAGCCGCTGATTTCAATCCTTTTCCTGCTAATGCCGAGGTGGAAAATTTCTGAACCGCCACAGACAAGGAAGGGCTAAGTCCTGATACTTTAAATAATTCCTATAATCAGGATAGGGGGCGGCTTTAGCCGCCGACCCTCCTACACCGCCGTACAAGCCGGCCTGGCATACGGCGGTTCGTCAGAATGAGCACTCAGCGAGTATCTTTGATACCCGTTGCCGCCGCCTCTTCCGTTCTTGGACGCCGCAGATACGCTCGGCACTCCCTGCATACCTTCGGGCTCCACCCTATTCTCTGCAGGTCAGCCCTCATATGAGGTTTTCTGCTTTCTTCGCGTATCCGTCGAGTACCGCAAACTTCCGAGACCTTCTGACGTTCGGTCCTTCAGCAGATCTCATCGACTATCTGCCTACTATGACCTCTGCTGACTTCTGGCAGTTCAGTCGTGCATTACTGCACGGGTTGCCATATCGAAGTAAATCTTCGTGGCATATCTGCCAGACCTCCCCGGGTAAGAGCGATAGCCTTCATCCCATGTACCCGCCGCATCTACTGAATGNAGCTCGGGCAGTGTTGGACTTCGTTTTGTGTGGCAAACTCGTCCACTCCATTCAGCCTCGTATGCGGTTCTTGTTCATCGGGTCGGAACTTTGCCTCCGGCTTCCTTCAGATTCCACCTCACGATGGACACCCTTGCCTTTGGCTAGTGGTTCCCACTGCCAAGCCCACAGCGGACTTTCACCGCCAAGCTATCGCCCATGCCGGGCGCACCACCAAAAAAGGGCAACCTCTTCTGTTGAGATTGCCCTTTTAGTGTCTAGCAGAAACACGGCTATGCTCTTATATTTATTTTACAGAGTAAAAAGCACTTTTGCCGGGGTAGCGTGCCACATCGCCCAGCATGTCTTCGATTCTCAAAAGCTGGTTGTACTTTGCAACCCTGTCTGTCCGGGAGGGAGCACCGGTCTTGATCTGCCCGGCATTTACCCCCACCACAATATCTGCGATGGTGGTATCTTCAGTTTCACCGGAACGGTGGGAAACAACTGCAGTGTAGCCTGCCTTTTTGGCCATCTCAATGGCCTGCAGGGTTTCAGTGAGGGTACCGATCTGGTTAACCTTAATCAAGATGGAGTTTGCTACACCTTGTTCAATTCCTTTGGACAGCCGCTTGGTGTTGGTGACAAAGAGGTCATCGCCAACCAGCTGCACTTTGCTGCCCAGTGCTGATGTGAGCTTCTGCCAGCTGTCCCATTCGTCCTCGCTGAGGGGATCCTCAATGGAAACGATGGGGTATTTTTTGATGAGCTCAGCGTAAAACTCGATCATCTCATCTGTATTCCGCTGGATGCCTTCCCCTGCGAAATTGTACTTGCCGTCAGCGAACATCTCTGTTGACGCTACGTCCAGGGCGATGCTGACCTCGTCGCCAGGGGTATAGCCTGCTGCTTCGATGGCCTGGAGAATCACTTCAATGGCCTGCACGTTGGAGCTGAGGTTGGGAGCAAAGCCGCCTTCGTCGCCAACAGCTGTATTGAGGCCTTTGTCCTGTAGTACCTTTTTGAGGGAGTGGAAAACTTCAGCACCCATCCGCAGCGCCTGGGCAAAGCTTTCTGCGCCAACAGGCATGATCATAAACTCCTGGATGTCCACGTTGTTGTCTGCGTGGGCACCGCCGTTTAAGATGTTCATCATGGGCACAGGCAGGTCTTGGGCAGCTACGCCGCCAATGTACTGGTAAAGGGGCAGGCCTACCGAATCTGCCTGGGCTTTAGCAACTGCCAGGGAAACCCCTAAAATGGCGTTGGCGCCGAGTTTGCCTTTGTTCTCTGTGCCGTCCAACTCCAGCATCAGCTGATCGATGGCCACCTGATCGCTGGCTTCCATNCCCACCAGCTCTGGTCCCAGCACAGAGTTCACGTTCTCCACAGCTTTGGTTACACCTTTGCCGAGATAGCGGCTTTTATCTCCATCCCGCAATTCCACTGCTTCGAATGCACCTGTGGAAGCTCCAGAGGGCACAGCTGCTCTGCCGAAAGCGCCGTCCTCTAAAGTTACCTCCACCTCCANTGTGGGATTGCCGCGGGAATCTAAAATTTCGCGGCCGTATACATCAACAATTACTGCCATTAATTTTCCTCCTTTACAATCAAGGACTTGCCTGTCATTTCCACAGGCTTTTCAATGCCCAAAATCTCAAGGGCAGTAGGTGCTACATCCGCCAAAATACCGTCTTGGAGCTTGAACTTCGCCCCAGGCACAACGGCAATAACAGGCACAGGATTCAGAGTGTGAGCAGTGTATGGGCTTCCGTTTTCAGGATCCACCATCAGGTCTGCGTTGCCGTGGTCGCCTGTGATGAGCACTGCACCCCCTCGAGAGAGCACAGCGTCCACAACCTGCCCAACGCAGCTGTCCACAGTTTCAACAGCCCGGACTGCAGCCTCCATGATCCCAGTATGCCCAACCATGTCCAAATTAGCATAATTCATGATGATGACATCATACGTTCCTGCTTCTATATACCCGATTACCTCTTTTGTAACCTCCAGAGCGCTCATCTGGGGTTTCAGATCATATGTTGCCACTTTCGGCGAGGGAATCAGCTTTCTATCTTCGCCTTTATAGGGGGTCTCAATGCCGCCGTTCAGGAAAAAGGTGACGTGTGCGTATTTCTCTGTCTCTGCGATTCTGAGCTGCCGCAACCCCAGGTTGCTCAGCACCTCGCCAAAGGTGTTTTTGATCTCCTGCGGCGGGAAGGCCACAGGCGCCTGGATTGTGACGTCGTACTCAGCAAGGCAGGTGAAGCTGACCTCAGGCTTTTTGGGCCTTGTAAAGCCTGTAAAGTCCTCGTCCACAAAAGCCCTTGTGATCTGACGGGCCCGATCCGGCCGGAAATTGAAAAAGATCAAAGAATCCCCGTCTTCCACCAAGCCTTTGGGTTTGCCGTCTTCATCCACGATCACTGTGGGAAGGACAAATTCGTCAGTCACGTTCTGGCTGTAGGATTGGGCCAGGGCCTCNAAACTGCTGGCAGCCTTTTGNCCCTCGCCGAAGACCATTGCGCGCCAGGCCTTTTCAGTGCGCTCCCAGCGCCGGTCCCGGTCCATGGCGTAGTATCGTCCGCTGACAGTGGCAACCTGTCCCCTGCCCAGATCTGCCAGCACAGCCTCCAGCTTCTCCAAGTCCGCCTTGGCGCTGGCAGGGGGCACGTCTCTGCCGTCTAAAAAGGCGTGGACATAGATGTTCTCGACGCCCCTGTCCACTGCCATTTTCAAGAGGGCAAAGAGGTGCTCCTGATGGCTGTGCACCCCGCCTGGAGAAAGCAGGCCCAAAAGGTGCAGGGCGCGCTCTTTCCCCTTCTCCACTGCAGAGATCAGCTTGGGATTTTGGAAAAACTCGCCGGATTCTATGGCGTTGCTGATCCGCACCAGTTCCTGGTAGACGATCCTGCCTGCCCCAAGGTTCAGGTGTCCCACATTGGAATCTCCCATCTGCCCTGCCATCAGCCCCACTGCCCTGCCGCTGGCATCCAGCTTGGCATTGGGATAGGCAGCAAACAGCCGATCCAAGTTGGGCGTCTCAGCCTGGGCNATGGCATTGCCCTCTTTTTGTGGGTTGAGGCCGCAGCCGTCTAAAACCATTAGTACAAAAGGTTTCGGTCTAGTTGCTTTCATTTATTTCCCCTCGACAACGGCAGCTCGCAGGAGAGCAGAGAACTGCTCAACAGAAAGGCTGGCGCCGCCNACCAAAGCCCCGTCAATATCGGGCTGGGCCATGAACTGGTTGATGTTCTNCGGTTTGACGCTGCCGCCGTATTGAATGCGCAGCGCAGCTGCTTCCTGCTCGCCTAAAATTTTGCCTGCTTCGCTGCGGATAAAGCTGATTACTTCCTGTGCATCCTCGGCACTGGCGGAACGGCCTGTGCCAATGGCCCAGATGGGTTCGTAGGCGATTACCACTTTCGCTGCCTCAGCAGGGGATACCTTGCTGAGGGCTGCCTTCACCTGGGTGCTGATTACCTCTTCCACCTTCCCTGCTTCCCGTTCCTCTAAGGACTCACCTACGCAGACGATGGGGCAGAGATCGTGATCCAGGGCTGCCCGGACTTTCTTTGCAACATCCTCATCTGTCTCGCCAAAATAGCCCCGGCGCTCTGAATGGCCGATGATTACATAAGTGCAGCCCAAGTCCTTCAGCATCACAGGTGATATTTCACCGGTGTAGGCTCCCTGCTCTTCCCAGAACAGGTTCTGCCCCCCTACGCCAAATTTCGTGCCGGCTGCAGCCTCTGCCACTGTGCTGATGGCTGTGGCAGGCGGGATCAAAACCACTTCCGCCCAATCGTAGTCTGCAAGTTCCCGAGCCAGGCCAGAGGCGAGCTCTCTGGCCTGGGCTGTGGTCTTATGCATCTTCCAGTTTCCTGCAATTATTGGTCTTCGCAACAGTACACAACTCCTATCGCGAGGTGAGAGCAGCTACACCCGGAAGTTCCTTGCCTTCCAAAAACTCCAGGGATGCTCCCCCACCTGTAGAAATGTGAGTGATTTTATCTGCATAGCCCAACTGCTCAACTGCAGCTGCGCTGTCGCCGCCGCCGATAATGGTGGTGGCATCTGTGAGGTTTGCCAGGGCCTCGGCAATGGCTTTGGTTCCCGTAGAAAACGGCTCCATCTCAAAGACCCCCAGCGGGCCGTTCCAGACCACGGTTTTGGCTCCTGCCAAAGCTTTCTGGAAGAGTTCGATGGTCTTCGGGCCAATATCCATTCCTTCCCAGTCTGCGGGGATCTCCTCTACAGAAACCGCTTTGCGGTTTGCAGTTTCGCTGAACTCATCTGCCACAACCACATCCACTGGCAGCAGAAGCTCCACACCGCGGGCTTTGGCTTCCTCTTCCAGCTGCCGGGCCAGATCCATTTTATCGGCTTCCAGGAGGGACTTGCCGATCTCCAGGCCCCGGGCTTTAAGGAAGGTGTAGGACATGCCGCCGCCGATGAGGAGTTTATCCACTTTGCCCAAGAGGTTTTGGATCACGCCGATTTTGTCTGAAACCTTGGCGCCTCCCAGGATGGCCACAAATGGCCGCTGGGGATTTTCCAAAGCCTCTCCCAGGAATTTCAATTCTTTCTCCAGAAGGAAGCCTGCAGCAGCAGGCAGGTATGCTGCAATGCCTGCTGTAGAGGCGTGGGCTCTGTGGGCTGTGCCGAAAGCATCGTTAACGTACACTTCTGCAAGGCTCGCAAGCTCCTTGGCAAAGGCTGGGTCGTTTTTCTCTTCTTCAGCGTGGAAGCGCAGGTTTTCCAAAAGGAGCACTTCTCCAGGCTGAAGCTTGAGAGCTAACTCCTGTACCGCAGGGCCGATGCAGTCGTCTGCTTTAACAACATCTCTGCCCAAGAGCTCTGAGAGGTGCTTGGCAACTGGCGCCAAGCTGTATTTCTCCACTACCTTCCCTTTGGGCCTGCCCAAGTGCGAGGCCAAAATAACTTTAGCATCGTTCTCCAGCAGATACTGGATAGTGGGAAGGGCAGAGCGAATCCTCGTATCGTCAGTGATTCTATCTCCATCCAAGGGCACGTTGAAATCAGCCCGGACGAAAACCCGCTTCCCCTTTACGTCCAGGTCCTTCAGCCCCAGTTTCATGGCAGACACCTCGCTTTCTTACAGCCCTTTCTGGCCGATGTAGGCCACAAGGTCCACAACGCGGCAGGAATAACCCCACTCGTTGTCGTACCAGGAAATAACCTTCACCATGTTCCCTTCCATAACCATGGTGGAAAGGCCGTCGATAATGGAAGAGCGAGAGTCTCCATTGAAGTCTTTGGATACCAGAGGCTCATCTGTGTAGCCCAAAATACCGGCCAAAGGCCCTTCTGCTGCAGCGCGCAGAGCATCGTTGACCTCTTCCACTGTCACATTGGTTTCCAGTTCAGCTACCAAGTCCACAACAGAAACGTTGGGTGTAGGTACCCGCATGGCAAAGCCGTTGAGTTTACCCTTCAGCTCTGGCAGGACCAAAGCCACTGCCTTGGCAGCACCAGTTGTGGTTGGAATGATGGACTGGGCAGCTGCCCTGGCTCTGCGCAGGTCTTTGTGGGGCAGGTCCAAAATGTTCTGGTCGTTTGTGTAGGAGTGGACAGTGGTCATCAGACCCCGCTTGATGCCGAACTTGTCGTTGAGGACCTTGGCAAAGGGTGCCAGACAGTTGGTGGTGCAGGATGCATTGGAGATCACGTGGTGATTTGCAGGATCGTACTTGTCCTCGTTCACACCCATGACGATGGTGATATCCTCGTTTTTGGCAGGGGCGCTGATCACGACTTTCTTTGCGCCTGCTTCGAGGTGCTTTGCTGCATCGTCGCGGTTTGTAAAGCGGCCTGTGGACTCGATGACAACATCTACTCCCATCTCACCCCAAGGCAAGTTGGCAGGATCCCGCTCTGCCAGGATCTTAATCTCTTTGCCGTTAACTACGATCGCATCATCCTTGGCCTCAACTTGGGCATCCAATGTGCCGTGGACTGAGTCGTATTTCAAAAGATGTGCCAAAGTTTTGGCGTTTGTCAGGTCGTTGATGGCTACAAACTCAAACCGCGGGTCTGAAAAAGCTCTGCGAAAGACGTTCCTTCCAATTCTTCCAAAACCGTTAATTGCAACTTTCATAGTTCAAATGCCTCCTTATGTTTTCATTTAGAGTATAAGCAGCTGAAAAAATCTATCCTTCCTCTTCCTCACCACCACCTCCCAAGGCAACCATTTCCCTGGCTGCTCCTTCGTCTGTGATTAGGATATGCTGATATTGATTAGAAAGCACGGCTAAGGCAGCTGCTGCTTTGCTTCTGCCGCCTCCCACCGCTACTACCTTTTTAATCTTGGCCAAGTCCTCGTAACTCAGGCCAATGCTGCTTGTGGTGTAGACGATTTCCCCCTGCTGGTTGAAGTAGTATCCAAAAGCTTCCCCTACCGCACCGCGCTCCTGCAGAACTGCGCTCTGTTCAGGGGAAAGGCCCCTTCGCTTTGCCATCACCTGGGCTGTGCCGATGCCGTGGACCACTAAATCTGCAGCTTTGATCAAGTCAAGCAGTTCTTCGATCTTGGGATCGTGGAGAATGCTTTCCCGAGCTTTCTCTCCCAGATCGTCTGGCACGTGCAGCAGCCTATAGCTGCCGCCGATTCCTTTGGCCATGGCAGCAGCCACTGTGTTGGCCTGCTTCTCCACCTCTTCCCCGAGGCCCCCTCTGGCAGGCACTACCAGCACGTCTCTCTGCAGGTGGAGTTTGCTCACAGCAGCAGCCACGTCTGTCATGGTGGTGCCGCCTGTAACCGCCATAATCATGGGACCTTTTAACACCTTCTCCAGATATGAAGCTGTAGCCCTGCCCAGCTCCTTTTTCACGCTCTCATCCTGATCTGAATCTCCCGGCACCACAATCACCCGCTCCAGATCCAGCCAGGAGGCCAGCTGCCGCTCCAGTTGGCTGAGGCCCCGCAGCCTGCGGACGTATTCAGCCAAGTCCGCCATCACTTTCTGCCCTTCCGGGGTGATGGTCATCCCCTGGCTTGTGGCAAGGAGCATCTCCTGCTTGCGGAGGAAGTCCAATTCTTTGCGGACAGCCCGCTCCTGCAGCCCCAAAGTGGCAGCTAGGGTGCGCCTGCCTATGGGACCCAAAAAAAAGGCCTGTCTTAAAATTGCATAGCGCCGTTCAACAGCAGCTGTCATTTCAGGAGCGATGCGCTGCTGGAGGGAGATTAGTTTATCCATTCCCTTCTTCCTTCTTATCCATGCTTTGGGCAACTTTTGTCCCACTATGTATATTATCGTCCCACTGTAAAAATTATTCGCCACAGCTAATGGTTTTTCCTCCCTGTTGAGGAAATTTTTGCCAGAAACTCAGCAACTTCTCTGCTGCTCCTGAAGATGTAAACTTTCTTATCCCTTCCTGCCAGCTCAAGGAGCTTCAGGATGGTGGGCCTATTGACCTTCGGAAAAAGCCAGATCCATTTGAGGAATTGCCAGTTCAACCTCTCAGGACATCCAGGCGGCAGATCGGATCTGGGAACTTTGCGGTGCTTGAGATATCGCAAGAGGACGCGCCACAGGCACAGGAGCCTGGGCAGATCCAGAAAAATCGCTGTATCAGCAGCTGCAAGGCGCAGAGGCAGGCTGGGCAGGTAGTTGCCGTCCATGATCCAGCGCTCCCCCTCTATAAAGGCCAAAACTTTTTCCAAAAAGACCTCTTGGGGGGTCATCTGCCAGCCGCTTCTCCACCAGTACCTGTCCAGGTGAATAACCTCTATCTGCAGGCGCTCTCCCAACTGCCGCGCCAAAGTGGATTTGCCTGAACCTGCAGAGCCTAAAATCAAAATTCTCTCCATCCAGACCACCTCCTTTCCATTATAACAATATCGGCAAATATGGCAAATTAGGACCCTCTTGCTTGATTTGCGGTAATTAGCTATAATTATCTTCGGAACACAGCGTATGTTCGGTTAAAGCTTCCGTTTGCTGGGAGAACGAGCTGCAGGCTGCTGAAAACATCTTTCGGACAAGAAAAGCATATAATGTCTTATTGGCTGCAGCTCCCTTTGCACCGCAGGCTGCCAGCAGGAAGCAAACTCCAGCCGAACACGGATAATTTTTCTAAGCGGGTGATGTGAGATGAATGTTACTGTCATTGGAGCAGGCAACTCTGGCCTTGCAATGGCTGCACACTTGAGCAGAGAAGGAAACAAGGTAACATTGTGGAACAGATCGAGAAACAATATTCCGCAGCTTATGGAAACCCGAACCATTCATTGTGAAGGAGCTGTCTGCGGCCAGGTAGAGGTTTCCCTTGTCACAGACGACATTGGAAAAGCCGTTGAGAATCCCGATCTGATCCTGATCACAACACCAGCTAACGCACACAGGGAGCTTGCCGAATTAATTGCCAAAAACATCAGAAAGGAAACGCTGATTGTCTTGAATCCCGGCAGGACCCTGGGCGCTTTGGAGTTCAAAAAAGTATATGAGGAGTTTAACAAAACTTACAAGCCGTTAATTGCAGAAACACAGACAACCATCTATACCTGCAGAAAAACAGCAGAGGATTCGGTAAGCATAATCTCTTTTAAAAACAATGTCTTGATTTCTGCTGTCAAGCCAAAACACAACAAAAGTATCATTGAAAAATTGCCCAAGTGCATCAGAGAGTTCTTTTCCCCTGCAAGTTCCATGATCCAAACATCCATTGGCAACGTGGGCATGATCCTCCACTGTGCGCCCCTCCTGCTGAATGCAGGCTGGACTGAAAACAAAGACTGCATATACAAATATTACTACGACGGGATCACGCCTACTGTGGCGAGTTTCATCGAAAAAATCGACCACGAGCGGGTTCAGGTTTCCAAAAAGCTGGGACTGGAAGTGGAGTCAACGAAAGAATGGATGAAGCGGACTTACAATATCCAAGGGGACAGCTTGTATGAATGCATTCAGAACAACGAAGCTTACAAAACAATCGACGCTCCCCACTCTCTCAACCATAGGTATATAATGGAGGACGTGCCTTTTGGCCTGGTGCCCCTTGAGGCTGTAGGCAGAAGAGTGGGCTTGGACATGAAGCATACCAGCTTGATTATAGATTTGGCATCTGCTATGATGAACACAGATTTTCGGAGAATTGGCAGGAACTTGAAAGATTATTTCAGGGAACACTCCATTGCTGAATTCAAAAAGATGATTACAGAAGGTGGTAACGATGCTGGCNTCTGACAAAGACGTCTACGCTTTCATCAAGCCTTCACTGGATGCCCATACTCTAGGCGTCAATTCGGCAGCAGAACTCCTGCGGGACTGCGGATATAAGGTGATCATAGCAGATGAGGACATTGCAAAAGCTGTAGACAATTTCAAGCACGAGCTCAACAGGCAGCTGGTGCTGGACTGGCTTGACCAGCACAAGGTTACCCGGATCGGGCTCAGCTACAGGCTCGATCAAGACGCAGCTGTGCAGATGGTGGGACATTTTATGTACGAGCTGCAGAATCGCAGCCTGCTCTTTTACCAAGGCGGCCCGATTAGGGCAGTGTATTTTGCCGGCCTGCCCGGGGCGTGCACAGCCATTGAGAAGGAACATAAAGGGTTTGTGAAAGTTTTTCAAGGCGGGGAATCAGTTCGGGAGTCTCTGGCCAAGTTCGGCATCCCAGCGGAGCGGATCCCGAAGACAATTTTGGAGAGCAGCTCCTATGATGACTTCCGCATGGAGTTCGGCAGAGAGATTGTAAATTCCCGGGCCTACGACAATTTTAAACCACTGGATCGTTCAGGATACAAAGAGTATGGNACCCGAGGCGATACAGTNGTCAAAAGGCTGGATTTCAANATGAAAAAGCCTTTTGCTCCCTTAATCCGCGCCCATGTAGGGCCCTACTCGTCTGCTGCAGACAGACTGGATTCAGTGAGAGAATTTGCTTCCTGGGCAAAATATTTGGCTCAGACAGGATATTTGGATATCCTGTCCATCGGCACTTCCCAGCTGTCCCAATCAAATTTTGGTGAGGACTGGGAAGACAANCCAAACGGCGGCGGAGTTCCCATCAACTCCCCGGAAGAATACAGAATGATCTGGGAAGCCTCAAGGCCCCTTCTNCTGAGAACTTATGCAGGCACAAAAAACATTCCNCAGCTTGCNGAAATGTACGAGGAAACAATAAACATCTGCTGGCACGCCCTGTCTTTGTGGTGGTTCAATAAGTTGGATCATCGAGGGCCGTACGATCTGTACACCAACCTCCAGCAGCACGTGGAGGCGCTGAAGTACATTGCAAAAACGAAAAAGCCCTTCGAAGCAAATGTATCACACCATTTCGCCTTCAGGGGTGCAGACGATGCAACCTATATAGTTTCAGCGTATTTGGCGGCAAAACTTGCGAAAAAAATGGGGATCAGCACTTTCATCCTGCAGAACATGCTCAACACCCCCAGGTCCACATGGGGGGTTCAGGATCTGGCCAAGTCTAGAGCGCTCCTCTCCCTAATCAGGGAGCTTGAAGACTCCAGCTTCAGAGTTATCCTGCAGCCCAGGGCAGGACTGGATTACTTCAAACCTGATTTGGAAGTTGCCAAGGTGCAGCTGGCTGCTGTAACTGCATTAATGGACGATATAGAACCTCACGATGAGACAAGCCCCCCGATTATTCACGTGGTAAGCTACTCGGAAGCATCTCACCTGGCAACGCCTGAGGTTGTAAATGAAAGTATTAAAATCACCCAATATTCCCTGCAGAAATACAGGGAATTGAAGAGGAAAGGGGAAATACCGGATCTGGGCAGAAAGCTGGAAGTCAAAGAGCGGACAGGGGAGCTTATAGAAGCTGCCAAAACCTTGATTGCCGGCATGGAAGCATTTATCAGCGATCTTTACACCCCAGAAGGCCTCTACAAAGCCTTTGCAGCTGGCTTTCTACAAGTACCATATTTGTGGGGAGAGATGGGAGAGTTCCAATTTGCCAAAGCGTGGACGACAAAACCCATAAGGGGCGGAGTAAAAATTGTAGACAAAGACAGCAGTCCCGTGAAGCCTGAACGGATTGTAGACTTCGCCAGAATGAACTTGCCGGAAGCAGAATACCTGCTGAAGCAGAGAATGGGCAAGAATTTTAATCAGGAGTAACTTGTGTTCGCCCGCTGAATCTCCCGCGGGGAATTGACACGAGTTCTACCAGAGCATATAATTGAAGCAGATGAGCTGAGTTGAGAAGAGACGAGTTTGCATGAGGAGCTGAGCTGAGTTATCTGGCGCAGATTGGTCAGAACTTGGTCGGTTCTGGCCTTTTTTTGTCTCTCGCTCAGCTTATCGAAATTACAGCTGAGAGGTGAGAGAATTTTGAAGCTTTACCCTACTGCAGCAGAATTCCAAAAGCTCGCAGACGAATTCAACGTGATCCCCATCATGCAGGAGTACATTGCTGACGAGCTCACCCCCGTAGGTGCCCTGCGCAGGCTGGGGCTGGACAGGCAGCCCTACACTTTCCTCCTGGAAAGCGTGGAAGGAGGACAGAAGCTCGGCAGGTACTCTTTTGTCGGGGTAAGTATGAAGGAGATCGTCGAGATCTGGCCTGGGAGGATCTGCCTGCGGGACGGCACAGGAAAGCTCCTGATCCAGTTCCCTTCCCAGGACCCTTTGGCTTATCTGGAAGCACGGACTCAGGAATTCAAACTCGCTCCTTCGCCAATCGAGCGGATGCCCTGCGGCTTTGTGGGCTATGCAGGCTACGAATTGGTCCACACGTTTGAAAAATTGCCCCCCAGAAAAAAGGGCCCGGCTGTGCCGGACTGCGTCTTCGCCCTCCCTGAGGTGCTGCTTGTTTTCGACCACGTCCAAGGGACTGTCAGCGCTGTGGCCAACGTCTTTCTGAAAAAGGGACAGAAGCTTTCTTCGTACCAAGAGGCGATAGAGAAAATGGAAGAGGTGGTCGCAAGGCTGAGCAGCCATAGTGCAGGCAGCATCCTGCCCTCACCTCGAGGGAAGGTGCGGGAGGGCAAGTACAGGAGCAATTTCACCAAAGGGGAGTTCTTAGAAGCAGTCCAAAAGGCTAAAGAGTACATCGCAAAAGGCGAGGTCCAGCAGGTGGTGCCGTCTCAGCGCTTTGAAGTGGAGCTGAAAAGGCCTCCACTAGATTTATATTGCGCCCTGCGGGCCATCAACCCCTCGCCTTACCTGTTTTACTTGAAGTTTGGCGAGTTTGGCCTTGTAGGCTCTTCCCCTGAGATGCTGGTGCGGCTGGAGGACCAGCGGGCCATGGTGCGGCCAATTGCTGGAACAAGGCCCAGGGGCAGGGATGCTTCAGAGGACGCTGCTTTAGAAGAGCAGCTCCTCGCAGATGAAAAAGAAAAAGCTGAGCACGAGATGCTGATCCACCTGGCCTTGAGCGATCTTGCGAAAGTCTGCCGCCGTGAAACTGTCAGGGCAACGGAACGCTTTGCCATCGAGCGCTATTCCCACGTCATGCACCTGGTCTCTCAAGTGGAAGGGGAACTTCACAGGGATAAGAATCTGTTCCACCTCTTCAAGGCTGCCTTCCCTGCAGGCACCCTCACAGGCTCCCCTAAAGTCCGGGCTATGGAGCTCATCGCAGAGCTGGAGCCAACTGCCCGGGGACCTTACGGCGGTGCAGTGGGCTATTTCGGCTTTGGAGGAAACATGGACTTCTGCATCACAATAAGAACGATAATTTATCAGGGCAACAGAGCCTGGCTTCAGGCTGGAGCCGGGATTGTGGCAGGGTCCCAGCCGGAGAAAGAATATCAGGAGACCATCAATAAAGCTCAGGCTCTCCTTCAGGCTGTCCTTGCCTGAAGGAGTAGTGAAGGAGGCTGCTCTACGGCAGCCCCTTTCTACTTTAAAGCTGCTTTCAGCTGTCTTATGAACTCAATACCTTCATCCACATCCCGGTGCAGCTTCTCCACCAGTGCACTTCCCACGATCACACCGTCTGCCATTTTCCCCACCTCTCTCGCCTGCTGAGGGCTGGAGATGCCGAAGCCCACAACACGGGGCACAGGGCAGATGTGCTCAAGTTCCAGAAGCAGACTTTCCAGTTCAGCCGGCAGCTCGTCCTTTGGGCCGGTGGTGCCGGTGGTGGAAACGCAGTAGAGGAAGCCTTGGGCTTCTTTAGCTATCTTCTGCCGCCGCTTGGGATCTGTGGTGGGCGAAACAAAGCTGATGAGGGGAAGCCGGCTTTCTCCTTTTGCGAACCAGCTGTGTTCTTCAGGAGGCAGATCGGGAATCACCAGCCCATCTATGCCTGCCCTTGCGGCCTCCTCTATCAGATTATCTCCAAAGGCCAAGAGGGGATTGAGGTAGGAAAGGAGGAGGATGGGGATTTGCAGCCCCTGCTCCCTCAGCTTTGCCACCATTTGGAGGATCCCCCGCACAGTTGTGCCCCCTGCCAGAGCCCTCTCTGCAGCTGCCTGATTAATCGGCCCATCTGCCAGGGGATCTGTAAAGGGCACGCCCAGCTCTATAAGGTCTGCCCCTGCCTCGGCTAAAGCAGCGACGATCCTTTCTGTAGCTTCAACAGACGGATCCCCTGCCATGATAAAGGGCATTAAAACAGGTTTCTTTGCGAAAGCAGCAGCAAGTCTCATCCTAATCCCTCCTCTAAGGCTGCCACAGCCTCCACGTCCTTGTCTCCCCTGCCTGAGAGGTTGACAAGCACAATCTGCTCTCTCTTCAAGGTAGGTGCGAGTTTAGCAGCATAAGCCAGGGCATGACTGCTCTCCAGCGCTGGGATGATCCCTTCTGTAGAGCTCAAGAGCCGAAAGGCAGCCAGAGCCTCCTCGTCTGTCACTACCTTGTAGCGGATCCTGCCCTCTTCCTGCAAGGCGCTGTGCTCCGGCCCAACCCCAGGATAATCCAGCCCAGCTGAGATGGAATGAGTGGGAAGGATTTGCCCGTCTTCATCCTGCAGCAGATAGGAATAGGAGCCGTGAAGGACGCCAGGCCTGCCCCTTGTGAGGGTAGCTGCGTGTTCTCCCAGCCCATATCCTCTCCCTCCTGCTTCCACCCCAACCATAGCCACCTGGGGTTCTTCCAGAAAGGGGAAAAACAGGCCAATGGCATTGCTTCCTCCACCCACAGCTGCAATCAGGTAATCCGGCAGCCTGCCGACTGCAGAGAGGATCTGCCGCCTCGCCTCCCTGCCGATTACAGCCTGCAGCTCCCGCACCAGCCAAGGATAAGGATGGGGGCCCACTGCCGATCCGATAACGTAGTGAGTGTCCCGAACGTTTGTCACCCAGCTGCGGATGGCTTCGTCTGTGGCTTCTTTCAGGGTGCCGCTGCCCTTGTCCACAGGCTCCACTTTCGCGCCCAAAAGGCGCATTCTGTAGACGTTCAGCCGCTGTCTTCGTACGTCTTCTTTGCCCATAAAGACTGTGCACTCCATGCCGTATTTAGCTGCCACTGTTGCCACAGCAACTCCGTGCTGCCCTGCTCCTGTTTCAGCTAAAAGCTTTTTCTTGCCCATTCTCCTGGCCAAAAGCGCCTGTCCCAGGGCATTGTTGATTTTGTGGGCGCCTGTGTGGTTGAGATCTTCCCGTTTGAGAAAAATCTGCGCTCCGCCTAATCCCTTCGTGAGGTTTGCAGCATAATACAGAGGCGTTTCCCTGCCGACGTAATCCCGCAGCTCATGCTCCAGTTCCCGGCTGAAGGCAGGATCTGCCTGGGCCTCTTTGAAAGCCTCTTCCAACTCTTCCAGGGCGCATTGGACAGTCTCTGGTGCGAACTTCCCGCCCCAACTGCCGAAAAACCCCCGCTCATTTGGCCAATTTAGCCTCATCTAACTCCCTCCCTGCTTCTAGTGCCCTCTCTACAAAGGCCATTACTTTGTCTGGATCCTTGCACCCAGGCCTGGACTCCAGCCTGCTTGAAGCATCTACTCCCCAAGGGGCAACTTCTGCAATTGCCTGGCCCACATTTTCCGATCCTAAACCGCCTGCCAAAATCAGCTTTCCGTCCCAAGGGACTTCCCTCACCTTCTGCCAAGGGAAAGCCCTGCCGCTGCCTGCGCTGCTGTCCAAAAGAAGAGCGGAAACAAGCCCCTTGTATGCAGCTACCCCATCAAAGTTATCTTCTTCCATTCTCCAAGCCTTAATCAGGCCCCAGGGCAGACCTTTGAAATAGCTGCAGTATTGCTGGGACTCTGTGCCGTGAAACTGCAGCAGATCCAGACCCACGAACCTCGCTATCCGTTCCACTTCCTCCGGCTTCTCGTCCACAAACACTCCAACCCGAAACAGCCCTTTGGGAAGATCCCTTGCAAGCTCTCTTGCTTTTTGGGGGGGCAGCTGCCTGGGGCTGGGAGCGAAGACGAAGCCTATAGCCTGAGCGCCGGCTTTCGCTGCCGCAAGAGCATCCTCCTGCCTGCAAATGCCGCAAACTTTAATCCACACGAGCCTCACCCCTCAATTCTCTAAGCATCTTTTCCGGGTCCTGCGCAAAAAGGAGGGACTCGCCCACTAGAAAAGCTGTGCAGCCGAGAGCCTCAAGCCTTTGGATATCGTCTCGAGTCTTAATCCCGCTTTCGCTCACCAGACATGCTGGCTGAAGCTTCTGTGCAGTGGGCAGCAAGTTGAAGGTAGCTGCCAGATCCACTTTAAGGGAACTTAAGTTGCGGTTGTTGATTCCCAAAGCAAACCTGTCTGAGACTTCAGCAAGCTTTCCCAGCTCCTCTTCTCTGTGCACCTCCACTAGCGGCAGAAGGCCCAGCTTGTTGGCAAGCCTGATGAAGGCAGCCAGTTCCCTGGCAGTCAGGATCCTTGCAATAAGGAGGACTCCTGCTGCTCCCCTGGCCTTAGCCTCATAGATTTGGCTTGGAGAGATCACGAAATCCTTCCAGAGGATGGGGAGGCTGGTGAGGGACCTGACCAAGCTCACAAGCTCCCCGCCGCCTTGGAAGTATGCAGGCTCTGCAAGGACCGAGATGGCCGCTGCTCCCCCCCGCTCATAAGCCCGGACGAGGCGCGGGATTTCTTTTCTGTCAAGGATCCTGCCCCGGCTCGGGGAGGCTGGCTTAACCTCAGCGATGAGCCTGGTGCCTGGAGCGGAAAGGGCAGCGAGCAGATCTGAGCCGCTGGCGCGTTTTGCCCGCCTCTGCCAGTTTTTTCTGTGTTCAGTTTGAAGCTGCTTGCGTCTTGCTGCGACAATCTCGTAAAGCACGGCTTTTCACCTCCCTTGCTGCCTTCTTGAGGGCTTCAAGGCGCTCAAGTGCCCTACCTGTGTCTATTGCCTCACCTGCCATGGCAATGGCCTCCTGCCAGCTTTTGGCGCGGCCTGAAACCTTAAGGAGCGCTGCTGCATTTAAAAGCACCACGTCTCGCTTGGGCCCCCTCTGGCCTGAGAGGATCTCAAGGGTAATGGAAGCGTTCTCGTGAGGGTCCCCTCCCCGCACTGCGCTTAAAGGCGCGGGCTCAAAACCCAGGTCCTGGGGCAGGAGGGAATACTCTCTGATAGAGCCGTTCTCAAGCTCTGCAATGATGTTTTCGCCGGCAAGGGAAAGCTCATCCAGTCCCCCTGCACCATGGAAGACCATGGCGCCTTTTACCCCTAAACTCTGCAGCACCTCTGCCACAGTCCGCACCAATTTCCCGTCCCACACCCCAAGGGCTTGAAAAGTTGGGGCTGCGGGATTGGTAAGGGGTCCCAACAAGTTGAACACCGTCCTGATCCCAAGCTCTCGCCTGGGGCCTGCAGCATGGCGCATGGCCCGGTGGAAGGTAGGGGCAAAGAGAAAGCCCATTCCTGCCTCTTCTATGCACCAGGCAACCTGGTGAGGGTTCAGGTCTATTTCCACCCCCAAGGCAGCCAACAGATCAGCGCTGCCGCATTTGCTTGTAATGGCGCGGTTGCCGTGTTTTGCCACAGGCAGACCACAGGCTGCCACCACAAAAGCGACTGTGGTAGAGATGTTGAAGATCCCTGCGCCATCGCCCCCTGTGCCGCAGGTGTCTGCCAGTTCCCCTTTGCAGGTAAAGGGTTCTGCAGCCTGGCGCATGGCTCTGGCAAAGCCTGTGATCTCAGCGGGAGTCTCTCCCCTCAGCCGCAAGGCGATCAGAATGCCGCCGATCTGCGCTGCTGTGGCCTCTCCGCCCATGATTGCCTCCATGGTCTTATGGGCATCCTCCTGGGAGAGAACAGCGCCCTGGGCGAGGCTTTCAATAACATTCCTCAGCATTTGTCTGCCCCCCTTTCATCTGCTTGGGTTTTCGGTTCAATTGAAAAACCCTCATCCTCATCTCAGCTCACCTCCAAAAAATTAGCCACTGCTGCCCTTAGGCAGCAGACTCTCTCAGCTTTCTTCTCGAGCAAAATTGGGCAGACAAGCTGGCTTTAAATACAAAAAGGCAGCCAGAGCGTGATTGCCCGGCTGCCTGTTCAGCAGTGGGTATTCCTCAGCTCGGCTCTGCTCAACTGTGCTCGACTGTGCTTCTCTCAGCTAATTGTCTAATCTAAATCTCGTTTGTCTATAACCCGCTTTGTTTTCTTCTCAGAGCGGGGAAGAACCCCTGGCGACAGCAGCTGGATCTGCGGCAGCATGCCTGTGCGCTGCTTTACAGCCAGGGCAAAACTTACAGCAAGGTTTTCCTGCTGGATTGTGGATTCCAGCTCGATGATCATCTGATCCCTACCTTCTGTGCGCTCCAAAACAATCCTGTATTCCCCCACCAGCTCGGGAAATTTGGCAATTTCCTGTTCGATCTGGGCTGGGAAAACGTTGCAGCCCTTTATTTTGATCATGTCGTCGCTGCGGCCTCGGATCCGCTCAATCCGGGGATATGGAGAGCCGCATGGACAGGGCTCGGGGATGATCCTTGTGATGTCCCGGGTTCTGTAGCGGACGAGGGGCAAGCCCTCTTTTGCCAGGGTGGTGATCACCAGTTCCCCTTCTGAGCCTTCAGGGAGAACCTCGCCTGTATCCGGATCTATGATCTCGAAGATGAGGTAATCGGACCAGTAGTGTATGCCCTGGTGCAGGCGGCAGTCTATGCCAATGCCAGGGCCGTAGACTTCTGTCAGGCCGTAGATGTCGAAGGTTTCGATGCCAAAAAGCTCCTCGATCCGCTGGCGCATCCTCTCTCCCCAGCGCTCAGAGCCCAAAATGGCCCGTTTCAGCTTCAGCTTTCCCAAAAGGCCTGCCTCTTGGGCAGCTTCTGCCAAAAGAAGACCGTAGGAAGAGGTGCCAATGAGCACCGTGGTTTCCAAATCCCTCATCAGGGTTAACTGCCTTTGGGTGTTGCCGGGGCCAGTGGGGATTGCCATGGCACCTAAAGCTTCCACCCCTGCTTGAAAGCCGATTCCTGCGGTCCACAGGCCGTAGCCAGGGGTGATCTGCACCCTGTCGCGGACAGTCATTCCTGCCATTTTATAGCAGCGCACCATCATCTCAGTCCAGATGTCCAGATCCCGCCTGGTGTATGGAATAAGCACAGGCTGGCCTGTGGTGCCGGAGGAAGAATGGATCCTCACGATCTCCTCCTCCGGGGGAAGCTTCACCTTTAATGGATAGAAGCTCCGCAGCTCGTCTTTGGTTGTAAACGGAAGTGCCGCAAGGTCCTCTGGCTGGACTATTTCATTGGGAGAGATTCCTGCCTCTTGAAATTTTTCCCTGTAGAACTCGCTCCTGCACGCATACTCCACAGCCCTTCTCAGGGGTGAAGTATCGTGCTCCAAAGCTAAACTGCCCTTTGCTCTGCTCAACAAGCTCACCTCATCTCAATTATGCCTTTTGCCCTTTCAGCCGGGCCATGGCTTCTCTGCCGAGCTCAAATGCCCTTTGATTGACTTCCCGGGTTTTTGCCGGCACGTTCTCGAGAGTTTCTGCAAGCAGAATGTCCGCAGCAATGGGAAAGCCGTCTAAACTGCTTGCAGCACCCAAAAGGACGCTGTTTGTGGCCCGCCAGTTGCCTGCTTCTGTGGCAAGTCTTGTGGCCTCCAGGAAGTACAAGTCTTTGACCTGCTCCTCCAAATACTGAAAGATAGCCTCTTTTTGGTAGCTGGACTGGCCTGTGGTTACAGTGACAGGAATGATCGGTTCCTTGTTGATAATGGCAGCGCCGTCTTGAGCCAGCTTGCTTAGGGATCTGGCTGCCTCAGCTGGTTCAAAGCCCAGAAGCAGGTCTGCTCCGTTCTCTGGCACTAATGGTCCTTCCACAGCCTTTCCCAGACGGGTAAAGCTGACAACAGCTCCTTCCCGCTGAGCCATGCCGATGTTCTCTGCAGTTCGCACCTGATAGCCCATGCCCAGGGCAGCTTTGGCGATAATGCGAGAGGCCAATACCACACCTTGCCCGCCAACGCCTGCAATAACCAGATCGTATTTTGTCACCATTTATTTCGCCTCCCCAATGGCATTTTGCGGACAAATCTGAGCACAGAGGCCGCAGCCGTTACAGTTATGGGAGATCTTGACTCCGTCGTCGATGTACATGGCGGGACATCCTAACTGCTTCACGCAGACAAGACAATTAGTGCACAAATCTGGATCCACTTCCAGCTTTCCTTGTTTCTTTGCGATCACAACGCACTCCCGCTTCATCACCACTACAGCCGGCCCTTGGAAAGCCATAGCCTCTTTTGCCACCTCGACTGAAGCCTTGAAATCGTAAGGGTCAACCTCCCGCACAAATTTGACGCCAACAGCTTTGGCAAGGGCTGCTATATCTATTTCAGCACCCTGCTGGCCGTCTGCTCGCAGGCCCAGGCCAGGGTGAGGCTGATGACCTGTCATGGCTGTGGTTCGGTTGTCCAGGATCACGATTGTAAGGTTGATGTTATTGTATACGGCGTTCAAAAGGCCGTTGATTCCCGTGTGGAAAAAGGTGGAATCTCCTATGAAGGCAACATGAGGCCTGTCTGGCTCAGCTGCAGCCATCCCGGAACCTATAGTTATGCTGCCGCCCATGCACAGGCAGGTGTCCATGGCAGATAAGGGCTTGGCAGCACCCAAGGTATAGCAGCCGATATCTCCTGTGAAGACTGCATCTTTGCCCCTTGCAGCCCGTTTGAAAGCGTAAAAGGAGCCGCGGTGGGGGCAGCCTGCGCAGAGTACAGGCGGCCGGGCCGGAAGCTCTGGGGGCACAGGCCGCTTGCTGCCGAAGTTCCCTTCTGCGCCGAGGAATTTGGCGATGATCTCGCCCACCAAATCCACATTGAACTCTCCGGCAATGGGCACTTCTCCTGTGCGCTTGCCCGACAGCTCAAAGGTTCTGCCCAGGTCCCAGGCAGCTTGAATGACCTGCTCTTCCAGAACTGGAGCTCCTTCTTCAATTACCAGTACCTTCTCGAGCCCCTGGAAAAAGTCTGCCATCAATTTAGGCGGCAGAGGGTACGCTGTGCCTACCTTGCACAGCTTGACCTTACCAGCAAGGCCGAGACGGTCCAGGGCTTCTTTAGTATATGCGTAGCCGACGCCGCTGGCGACGATGCCCACTTTCCCCTCGCCCGTAATTTCGTTGAATTTGGAATTGCCAAAACGCTCCCGCATTTCAGCTTGAAGCTTGATCAAGCGCTGGTGCTTCACCTTTGCCACAGCAGGCAGGATCACCCAGGAGGGGTCCTTTTCAAAGTATGGTTTACCTTTTGGCTTTTCAGGCTCCTCGATCTCAACACCGCTGCAGGCGTGGCAGATGCGGGTTGTGGGCCGCAGAATCACCGGCAGACCCAGCTCTTCTGAGAGAGCAAAGGCTTCTTTGGTCATTTCCTTTGCTTCTTCCACTGTAGTGGGATCCAAAACCGGCAGCTGGGCGAAACGCCCGAACGCTCTCGTGTCCTGCTCGTTTTGCGAGCTGTGGGGGCCTGGATCGTCTGCCACCACTATCACCATGCCGCCTTTGACGCCCATATAGGCAAGGCTCATCAGGGGGTCTGCTGCCACATTGAGTCCCACCTGCTTCATGGCCACAAGGGATCTGGCGCCGGTGTAGGCAGCGCCAGCTGCCACCTCAAAAGCAACTTTCTCGTTGGCAGACCACTCTGCGTAAAGCAGACCCTCTTTTGCCCATTTGGACAGGGTATAAAGGATTTCGGAGCTTGGCGTTCCTGGATATGCTGTTGCTACCCGGACTCCAGCTTCCAATGCCCCGCGAGCAATGGCTTCGTTGCCCATCATCAGTTCTTTTGCCAATATTAGCCCTCCCCGAATAAAAAAGAAGGCTCGCACATAGCAAGCCTATGGTCAAATCCATGACTAGCTCAGCTATCCTCTTCTCTTCCAGAAATTGCTTTACCTATCTTTGTGTAAATCTCTGCTCTTCCCCGGACTTTAATGGCTGAGGTATGTTCTGTGAACTGCGCAATCATAACCTCGCCCTGATCTAATTTCTCGCTGTGGTGAAATTTTGTATCTCTTCCCCTGGTAAGACCGATGATGGTTACACCGTCTTCCAGGGCTTTCACCATGATGTATTCGCCGGTGATCAGTTTTGCATCCTCCAAGCTCCTCACCTCGCTCAGCTCATTTTATTTTAACCTTTGCCTCATTACTTTGTCAAGCCAGCTTCCAGGGGCTGAAAGTTGCCGAAGGTAGGAGCAGGACCGCCGCTGGGCTCAGCCCAGGCTACGGCATTTACAATCACCTTTTGCACTATGGGATCGTGGTAGGTGGGATAGGTTTCGTGGCCTGGAGCAAAGTAAAAGATTTTCCCGAGGCCTCGGGTAAAAGTGCAGCCGCTGCGGAATACCTCCCCACCTGGGAACCAGCTGATAAAGACAACCTCATCAGGTTTTGGTATATCGAAGCGCTCTCCGTACATCTCTTCCTGCGGCAGTTCAAAGTACTCTGGAATGCCCCGGGTAATCGGATGGGAAGGCTCCACTACCCACAGCCGCTCTTTTTCACCAGCTCCCCTCCACTTCAAATTGCAGGTTGTGCCCATAAGCTTCTTGAATGGCTTGGAAAAGTGCCCCGAGTGGAGGACAACAAGGCCCATGCCCTGGAGAACACGCTGGCAGACCCGCTCCACAACCTCGTCGCTGACCTCGTTGTGGGCGGTGTGTCCCCACCAGAGGAGAACGTCAGTTTTGTTCAAAACATCTTGTGTCAGGCCGTGTTCAGGCTCGTCCAAGGTTGCAGTCTGCACATGGTAGCCTGCAGTTTTCAAAACTTGAGCCAGGAGGTTGTGCATCCCCTCTGGATAAATTTTAGCTACCTGCTCGCTTCTCCTTTCGTGCCTGTATTCGTTCCAAACCGTGATCACATTCCTGCACCTCCAGCGCTGTTAATGTCTAGTAGTTAATTCGTCAGGATCACAGATTATTCCTGTCCCTTTTCCAAAAACAATTATACGAAAGCTTAGAGGTTCTTGAGGCGGTTGTCNAAATAGTCGCACTGAAAAAAGAAATGCTAGGAAATTGCCAAAACGTTTGTTACTCCAATAATCCTTCCNGCCGTCAACAATATAGCAGAAAAATCATCAATAAGATGGTGACCTTCGGCCATCCCTGTGACGGCTTTTTCTCCTCAACCAACTTTATCCTAACCAGGGAAGGGAAAGGATTTAATCTTATTTTTGTCGAACAAGTATACAGGAAACTTTAGCGAAATGCGAGCTGATGGTTTATGACAACGACAAAAATTCTGGTAGTGGACGATGAACCGAACGTCTGCGAATTAATTCGCATTTACCTCGAGCGAGAGGGGTATGATGTAATCATCGCCCACGATGGCGAGACTGCTCTCTCCCTGATTGAACAGGAAAGGCCGCAATTGGTGGTCCTGGATCTGATGCTGCCGAAACTGGACGGCTGGAAAGTGTGCGAAAAGCTGCGCTCTAGGGGCAATAAGATTCCTATTATAATGCTCTCTGCAAAAGGAGAAGAAATGGATAGAATCTTAGGGCTGGAGCTGGGGGCAGACGACTACGTCACAAAGCCTTTCAGCCCCATGGAGCTTGTGGCCAGGATCAAAGCCCTTTTCCGGCGCTTGGGCACCCAGGAGGAAGTGCTGCGCTTTGAACACCTCACCATCGATAAGACCAGGAGAGAAGTCCTGTTGACTGCAGACGGACAGCAGGAATCTGTGCAGCTGACGCCCAAAGAGTTCGAGCTTTTGTGGTTTTTGGCCAGCAACCGAGGCCTTGCTTTTTCCAGAGAGCAAATTTTGGATAAAGTATGGGGATACGATTATTTCGGCGATACAAGGACAGTTGACGCCCATATTAAAAGGCTGCGGCAAAAACTGCAGGTTACAGAGAATTCCCCCCAGTACATTCACACCATCTGGGGGGTAGGATATAAATTCGAGGAAAAATAGCCATGTTTAAATCGATTTTCAGTAAGCTCCTGGCCAGCTACCTGGTGACCATCCTGTTAACCCTTGCCACGCTTGGTTTCACTTTCGACCGCTTCCTCTACAACTATTTCATCCAGAGCCGCCGCAATGAATTTATCCGCGACGGCCTGCAGATAAGCCAGCTTTTAGCTAGAACCCAGTATATGCTGAACCCTGCGCAGCTGTTGGATATCCTCGCCACCATCGACCGCTTCAGCAGGGGGCAGATTTGGATCGTTGATCGGACAGGGCTGGTTTTAGGCAGCACCATGGGCGAAGGGGGTTTTCGCCTCAGCCCCGATGAGGTGCAGCAGGTTCTCTCAGGCAGAATCGTGGATAAAGTGGGAAAAGTTCCCAGGATTGCTGAACCGGTGCTCTCTGTGGCTGTGCCCATCACCCAGCGGGACAGCGTCATCGGTGCTGTGATCCTTTTCTCGCCCCTGGCTGAGATCACTACCACAGTGGCGCAAATGCGTCTTCTCATCCTGCGGGCTGCTTTAGTGGCAATTGCCATGGCTACCGTTCTCACCTTGACCATCTCCCGCTCCCTGTCTAATCCGATGCGGAAAATGAGCAAAGCAGCCCTCTCCATGGCCAAAGGCAACTTTCAAGAGCGAGTGCAGCTGACAGGCGACGGCGAGATGAAGGAGCTGGCTGAAAGCTTCAACTATCTAGCAGAACAGCTGGAGCAGTCCCTGCGCACTCTCTACCACGAAAAAGAACAGACAGAGGCTATTCTGGCCAACATGGCAGAGGCTGTCCTTACCATAGACCAAAGCGAACAGATCCTCTCTGCCAATCCAGCTGCCAAGGAAATCTTTAATCTGCCAGGGCTGAATGTGAATTACCAGCGCCATCTCCAGCCGCCCAAGCTGTTGGAGCTGATCGGGCAGGCGCTGCAGGAACACAAGACAATGACAGGGGAAGTGAAGCTGCCTGAAGGCGGTTACTACCTGGTACATCTGACGCCCATGACCAGCGACGATGAGGACATTTTGCTGGTAGTGATGCAGGACATCAGCGCCCGCTGGCAGTTGGAGGTTATGCGGAGGCAATTCGTGGCCAACGTTTCCCACGAGCTGCGCACTCCCCTCACCTCAATCCAAGGATTCGTGGAAGCGATCCTTGATGGGGTGGTAACTGATAAGGAAGCGGCAAAGCACTATCTTCAGATCGTTTTGGATGAAACCAAAAGGCTGAACAGATTAGTTTCAGATCTGCTGGATTTATCAAGGCTTGAATCTGGCGAGCTGCCTCTGAAGCTGGAGACCCTCTACCTCAATCCCCTCCTGGAAGACCTGGCTAAAACAATCGGGCCTCTTGCCCGCAACGAGGAAATCCAGCTGGAGCTGGACCTTGAACCATCCTTTGCTCCTGTGAAGGCAGACAGGGACAGGATCGCAGAGGTAATCCTCAACCTGGTCCACAATGCGCTGCGGTTCACCCCCAAAGGAGGAGTTGTGCGGATCAGCACCAGAAACTTTGAAGGAGAAGTTGAGGTTGCAGTGGCAGATACAGGTCCAGGTCTGCCGCCAGAGGAATTGCCCAGGGTTTGGGAACGCTTTTACAAGTCTGACCAAGCCCGCACCCACGGCAGCGGAGGCACTGGCCTTGGGCTTGCTATTGTGAAGCAAATCGTGGAAGCCCACGACGGGAAAGTAGCAGTTCAATCGGAGGTGGGGAAAGGAGCAACTTTTAGTTTCTCTTTGCCAATAATTTCCACAAATTCATAATTAAGATTCATTTCTATCACAATTTCGTCATAAACTCCCTCTATAATTAAACTAACAACTAGTTTAAGGAGGGGGATTCTACATGAAATGTCCGGGCTGTAAACGCAGTCAAAATGTGGGCATAATCGCCTCCTATAAATTCCGCAAAGGCCACACCACCACCTATTTCTGCAACAGCTGCTGCCTAGAGTTCCAAGTCCGAGGCGATAAAATCGTTGCCACCTATTTCATTACCCCTGAAGGAGAGCTGAAAAAAGTTCAGGCTCTATAGAAAAGTTTCTTTAGGGTTTCATTTTATTCAACCCATAAAAAAAAGAGTGACATCGTCACTCTCTTTTTTTATTTGTATGGATGGTCGGGGCGACTGGATTTGAACCAGCGACCTCTTGCTCCCAAGGCAAGCGCGCTACCAAACTGCGCCACGCCCCGACAAAAGTTATTATAACAAATGATCTGGTTTTGGGCAAGGGGTCTGAGTAACTTTTGTTATTTTGTGTTATTTGAAAAAGTAAATGCACACCTAGGGGGTGCGTTTAGTCTTACAAACAGAGGGGTGCACTTAGTTATACAAACAGAACCTTCGTAGCATCCTCC
>JGI24713J26584_10000522_pt1 | contig 29102 bp, 18 predicted proteins | sample BioPla4DNA1_FD_26584 | JGI IMG/M metagenome (IMG submission 26584) | reverse complement strand
ATAAAGCCGATCTTTCGATGGCCGCGGTCTATTAGGTGCGTGACAGCAACTCTGCCAACCATCACGTCGTCTATTGTAACTGTATCCAAACCGTCTACTACTCTCGCCCCTGCAAGGCCTACGATGGGAATTCCCTCTGCTCTAATACCGTCGATGAAACCTTGTTCGATGATATCCCAGGTCAGCGTCGTCACTACACCGGCCACTTGGTTCTCGATCAATATGTCCATATACAGATCGACGCGTTCGAGATTGCTGTGCGTATTGCATAGATATACGCCGTACTCACGCTCAAACGCCCTGTCCTCGATAAAGTGAGCCATCTGAGAGAAAAACTCGTTGCTGATCGTAGGCACCACATACGCTATGGTCTTGGTTTGCCTCTTGGACAGTGCCTGAGCGATCCTGTTGGGTCTGTAGTTCAGCTCCTCGATAGCTTTCTCAACGCTCCGCCTCTTCTCTTCGCTGACATTAACACCCGAATCGGCATTGATCACTGCTGAGACTGTTGCTACCGAGACTCCTGCTCTTTTTGCTACATCTCTTATGGTTGGCATCGGTGCCCTCCTGTGGTACAAATCCTCCCATCAGTACACACCTAAGCGTATAGATAACCTGATTTTACATCAATGGCCAGATTTCCTGCTGCCAAGGAACACTCCTGCTGCTGCGACTGCACTACCGCACATACAGCTGCGGCCTAAAATATCTCTGGAGAGCGGTAAACATGATGAGCAGCGGCAATATGGTGAAAAAGCTTGCAGTCAGAGTCAAGTTGTACACCGGGAATCCCTGCGGGTCTGTAATAGTGGTAATTCCCAAGATAAGAGGCATCTTTGCTCTGCTGTTCAACACGACTAGCGGCAAGAAGAAGTTGTTCCAAGAACCTACAAAGGACAACAGCACCAAGGTAATGAACCCGGGCACTATGTTCGGAAAAGCTATTCGGAGGAAGATAGTGAAGTCGTTGGCCCCATCGATTTCAGCAGCGTCGAACATGTCGTCGGTTATTTGGTTGAAATAGGCTACCATCATATACACACCAAACACGTTGACAAAGGCCGGCAAAAGCACAGCCCAGCGCGTATCGATGAGACGTAGGTCCCTAAACATCATGAACAGCGGCAATGTGGTGGCATATCCCGGAACCATTGAGAAACCCAAGATCAATATGAACAGCGGCTTTTTCAAGAAAAAGTCGTATCTGCGGAAGGCAAACCCGGCCAAAGCCGCGACTGTCACACCTGTTACAGATCCCACTGTGGCGTACAGAAACGAGTTTCCTAGCCACTTGAAGAACACACCGTTCTCGTATGCAAAGACTCTCTGGATGTTCTCGCGCAGGTGGCTTGGAACTCCAGGAAGCAGAGACTTCTGGAATAGCTGTCCGACGTCCTTAGTTATTCCAATTACGAGCCAGTAGAACGGGAATATGAAATACACAGCCAGAGCAACCAAGATAGCAGTTACACCTATTCCGACCATGACTCGCTTGCTCACTCCAACCCCTCCTCTAGGCTCACACCCCCGGCCTAGGACTTGCTCCCTAGGAGCTGTTTAGCCGCAGTTCTGAGTACCCACAGAGAAAACACAAAGGTCACACACGCTAAGATCATTCCCATGGCTGCCGCATATGTAAACCGGCCTTGTGAAAAAGCCGAAGAATAGATGTACATGGCAGGCGTGTAGTTGTTGGGCAGCACTACTAGGCCTCCAAGCATCCATGGCTCGTTGAACACCTGGATTGCTCCTATTGCGTTGAAAATAAACAGGGTGATTAGCACGTCCTTCAACAGGGGGATCTTGATCTTAAACGCGATCTGCCAAAACCCGGCGCCATCCAACTGAGCAGCCTCCGAATACTCCCTTGGGATGGAGATCAGAGAGGAATAGATGACAAATGCTGTGTAACCGGTGAACTCCCACAAGATGATGATCAGAAGTATCAGCGGGACGTTGGGCCGCGTCAGCAGTTTTTCACCCTGATAGCCAAAAAACTGAAGCAGCGGCTTTAGAGGCGACATCGAGTCGGAAAAGATGTAGGACCATACGATGCCGGCCACGATCCCCGGAATACAGTAAGGCAAGTAGTAGATAAAGCGGAAAACAGACCCGCTTCGCTTACGGGTCTCAAACATGAGTGACACAATAGTCGCAAGGAGCAGCATCAGTGGCACTTGAACAAACAAGAGGAATGCGGGGATCTTGAACGCTTCCCAGAACTTCTTGTCCTGAAATATGCGAAAGTAGTTGTCAAAGCCGACATACCACATTCTTGCGCCTCTCTGTCCATACAAAGAGAGCTTCGCACCCAACCCTATCGGGTATATGACCATGAGGATAAACAGAGCGAGAAAGGGTGCCAAAAAGAGATAAGCCTTTAACGTCGTCATTAGCTTCTTTTTTGTCACTGAGGTCATAGCGTCAGCACCTCTAAACTGGATTTGTCGTCGCTCCATGTGGTCAGGCTGTATCCATGGGCTGAGACCAGATACCGCGGTATCCAGCCTCAGCCCAGCCGCAAGAGGGGTTATGACTCTCTTGGTTATGGAAGCTCTCCAACTATGAGGTTGGTGTAGCCAAACTCCTCCATGGTCTCAATAACCTGCTTTTCCCACACCGGGAGGATATCTGCAAATCTCTGGATCTTGCCGTCGACATAATCCTGCAGAAGCAGGCTCAGAGCGCTGTCCATATTGGACCAAATCGGTAGAGCAACAAAGGTCGTGTTTACGAGCTCATGAGCATGCCAGAGCTCTTCAACTATATTCTGGCCGCCAAAAAACTCGTCCGGCCCGGCTATCTCGTCGAGAATCTCTTCATACCTTGTGGAGACCATAATCGGCAGATTGCTGTACCTGTGCAGACACCTGAGCGAGTCAGGATGCGAGTTGAGCCAGTTGACGAATATGGCAGCAGCCTCAGGGTTCTTGCAATGGGAAGTGACGTAGAAGCCGGAGCCGCCTATCATGCCGTTGTGCTCCTCACCCTTCCTGATGAACGGAGGCACAGCGACTCTCCACTGTCCTGCAGACTCTGGGGCATTGTACCTGAGCCATTCGCCGAACCATGAGCCCACGATAACTGTTGCAGTCTTGCCTTCGTTGAGTGAAGAATACCAGTCAGGATTCCACCACATCTGAAGGTCGAGAATTCCCTCGTCGAACAACTCACCCCAGAACTCAAAGAACTCCTCTGCAATAGGGTTGGTGAAGTCTATGTACCAATTGCCGTCGTGATAGTCAAACAGCTTCCCGCCTGCTCCCCAGATCATGCCTACCCACACCAATGCATAACCGATCGGGGGTGCTGCAAACTCGAGGTCGGGAGCAGCCGCCTTTAGTTTTCTAGCCTGTTCTGCATATTCGTCCCAGGTGGTAGGGACCTTCAAACCGTACTTGTCAAAGATATCCTTTCTATAGAAGAGAGCGTTGGCACCGCTATCCTGAGGGGTTCCGTATATCTCGCCATCCATAGAGCAGAGACCAAGAGAGGCCTCGCCGTAGAGTTTGACAAACGTCTCTTCGTCGAGCCACTTGTTGATCGGCTGAAATGCACCAAGGTCCATAAACTGAGGCGCAAAGGAGTACTCGATCATCAATACGTCTGGCAGCCCTGAACCTGCTGCCAGAGCAGTCTGAGCCTTGTCGTAGTGGACTCCGAAGTCTTCCCATATGACTTTGATATTTGGGTACACCTTCTCGAACTCCTCAATCGAGTAGTTCTCATTGCTGGTCCAAGCCCACATTGTCAACGTGACCGGCTCACCGGTGTACTCAGGATAGTAGTCTGTAGCCGATGCACAGGAGCTGAGCAATAGGAGTATAAGAATCCCCACTAGAATCCTCTTCATTGACTCGTCACTCCTTACCACTTGGTATTTGGCGGTCCATGTGAAAGCCTAGCATCCCAGCATCGTAGCAGCATGCGCTCTCTGTCCTATTGGCTNCATCACCCCTCTCCTCCCAAAGTAGCGACGCCAATCAGCTGATGTAAACAGGAAGGGGCCAACACAGCCTCTTTCATATATAGTTACAGCAGTCGCCCATAGACTACGTTGTCATACTCAAACTCTCTTATGTACTCGATGGTATCCTTGTCCCAAAGTGCGAGGATGTCTACAAATCTGTCTATCTTGCCATTCAGGTAGTCCTGCATTCGCTGACTGATGCTGCTCGCAACGTTAGACATGATCGGCAAGTGAAAGGCAGTGTCAACCATTTCATGAGCCTCTAGCAGGAGCTTACCTGGATTCTGTCCGCCAGGGAGCTCAACAAACGTCTCCTCATCGAGCCACTCATTGATCGAGTAGTTCTCGTTGCTCGTCCACACCCACATAGTTATCGTGGTGGGCTTCCTAGTGTACTTTGGATATGCGTCCGCTGCCAACGTGCTGAAACTCAGGAGAAGCGCCAAGAGTACCACAAGAGTCAAGGTGATGATACTCTTTGATTTCATGGCTCTGACCTCCATAATGCGTTTAGCTTGAGCTATTAGCATACTCGGGACGCCATCATCCAACTCCAATCGAAATCGTCCAACCTAAGCTAAGGCTGTATCCTTCCTCTCTAAATTGTATTCGCGGGGTTGTTGAAATCTGCCTAATGGCAAGCTAAAAACAAGCATGCCGCAGACGACCTAACCGCCCAAAGGCTGCCTATGTTACACTGGGGTTGAGAACTCTGAAGAGACTCACATCGGATGACTCTATACGGACGGTGCAATTGTAGACTCTTGGTGAGCATCGAACCGGTTAGATTTGGTCCGACTTCATTGGATTGCCCAAGAATCCAGGTGTCGACTACCTATCAAGTTCATGTATTTCAGAGGCTGGCTGTCGTCTGAGAGGAGACTGCGGGCTGCTGCATAGTCGCGGGCAAGACGATTGAAAAACGAGTGCCGATGCCTTCACGGCTCAACACTTCGACGTGTCCGCCATGACGATCAGCGATCCACTTGGCGATCGCCAGTCCGAGGCCCGTTCCTCCTGTCTCTCTGGCCCGAGACACATCTGCGCGATAAAACCTGTCAAAGATGCGAGGAACCGCGTCCGGCGGAATGCCAATGCCGTCGTCCTGAACAGTGATCCAAGCCCTAGGCCCGCGTCTTTGTACAGAGATGACGATCTTCCCTCCTGCAGGGGTGTACTTGATTGCGTTATCAACCAAAATGCGAAGTGCCTGTTTGATCAGTTTGGGATCCGCGTGCACGTATACCGACGACAGACGAGACTCCAATACATGGCTCTGGTCTATCAGCTGCGTCTCCTGACAGACACTCGAGGCCAGTTCGGCGAGATCAAACGTTTCCATTGTAAGGTCGGCAACGTCGTTGTCGGCGCGTGCCAAGAAGAGAAGCTGCTCCACGAGATCTTTCATGTTTGCAGCTTCATGCTTTATGGCGTCTATGGACTCCTGTAGAGCCTGTTCGTCGTGCTTGCCCCATCTATCCAAGAGGTTGATATACCCTTGAATGGCAGCTATGGGAGTCCTAAGCTCGTGCGAAGCGTCGGACACAAAGCGTGCCTGCGCCTTGTATGACTCATTGATGCGGTCGAGCATGTTGTTAATGGCTGAGGCCAGGCCCTTGAGCTCATCTTTGGCGCCGTCGACCTCAATTCGGGTGTCAAGCCTTGCTGCGTTGATTCGGTTTAGCTTGCCTGTAAGAGCCTGCACCTCCTCAGGAGTGAAAGGCCCCCTGTCCGTATCAATGCTCTGGGCCCTCTCGGCGAGCTCGACGATTGGGCGCAAGGTGCGATGAATGATCCGGCCGCTGCTTCGAAAACTGCGTATAGCGGCGTAGATCTGGACTATTAGGAGAGTCAGCATGAGGGCTTTGGCAAATCTGAGTACAGGCTCAAGCTCGACTACGACCGCGTACGGGGAGCCATTGTAGATATCCTCGATTCTGAAGGTCAGGTGCTCGATATGCCGCCAGTGTGCCTGGGTAACTTCTTCTGCGAACTCATACTTGCGAGCCGCGCGTTTGGTCGAATCAGGGAACACAGGCCTGATAAAGCCGGGAGGGTGCCAGCCTTCAGGGTTCCGGTCCAGCTGAACGATGCGCACACCCGAACCAGTCCGAATCTCTGCTGAATCCCCTGGTAGGCTGATAGAACCTTCGATCAGCGCTGCCATATCTGCAGCGGTCCGCTCTGCATAGATCATGGTGGCAACCGCAGTGACCGCGAACAGGGCGATATCAAGCAGCAGAAAGACGCTTATTAGGCGAATCCAGAGACTCATATTGAGCCTTCGCGCAACCGATATACGGGGCGTGATGCGCACGCTGCGAGCCGAGCGGCCGCGATCATCAGTTCTCATCGCGTATCACATACCCAACGCCGCGAACAGTATGTATTAGTTTGATGCCAAACACCTCATCGATCTTCGACCGCAGGAAACGGATATACACGTCGACGACATTTGTCTGCCCCTCGAAGTCAAACCCCCACACATCCTCAAGCAGCAACTCGCGGCTCAACACGACGCCCTTATGCTCCAGCATGTATTGCAGCAAGTCAAACTCGCGCTTGGTCAACTCCACGGGAGTTTCTCTCACAGTCACAATGCGCCTTTGCACGTCGAGTCGAACATCTCCTGCCGAGAGAACGAGCGCGTTCTGGGGAGCTGATCTGGCAGCGGTCTTCCTCAAGGCTGTCCGTATGCGTGCCAGGAGCTCTTCGATAGCAAACGGCTTGGTTATGTAGTCATCAGCCCCTTGGTCGAGCCCGGAGACCTTGTCGATCACGCTGTCCCTCGCTGTCAGCATGATGACCGGGACCTGGCTTACTCGACGTATCCTCCTGAGCACTTCCATGCCGTTTAGCCCGGGCAGCATGATATCAAGGAGAACCAAGTCGAACTCGCCAGTCTCCGCCAGTTGAAGGCCGACACGCCCATCGAATGCCTTGGCGACCTCATAGCCCTCATACGTCAGTTCCATTTCAAGAAATCGAGCGAACTTCGGCTCGTCGTCTACGACAAGAATCCTCGCGCTCAAGACGAGTTGCCACTCCCTCCGGACGCTGTCATAGACCCACAGCAGCGCTGTAAACACCTACTGGCTTGCGCTATGCCCTGTCAGACGCATCAGCTCCGTTGGACGCATTGGATTCGTTGAACTGGAACTTATAATTAAGCACCAATCCAATCACAACCAATGGGATGACAATCCACGGTGCGAATATCAACAGCAGCACTAGTACGGTCAACGGACACCTGACCTTGCTGCCGCCATCTTTGAACACCTCGAGGTTGATCCTGTTGCCCTTGTCAACTAGCCCAACAAGGAACTTGCCAATCCTGTCAAAGACATCGCCAAGCCCCTCTCCTCGTGAGCTCTGAATTGACTCTGGCCCGCTGTGGCTCTGCCCTGCGCCTTCCCTGTCTCTGGCGCTGCTGTAGTAGCCGTCACCACTAGGCGGCTGCACCTTGCCCTGTCTCTCCAGAAGGATCAACGCGTCCAACAGGTCTCCATTGGCAGCCTCAAGAGCATTCTTGGCCTCTTCATAGGTGACATTTGCCTTTTCCCTAAGTCTCTCGATCTGATCAAGCATTTCCATGGCGATTCTCCTTTACCGTCATCTTGACTACAGTGTAACAGGAGAACCTTTAGGGACAATTTGTCGTACATTAAAACAACGTTAAATCTGTCTAAACGCTCTACCGGATCAAGAGCGCCAGAATGAGCGCAACAGCAGACTCAACGCCTCTCGAGATAAACCCCCACTTCGGACAGTNTTGGGTAGTAGCGTGATCCAGTGATCCTGATCCTGAGCCTCTGAGCCTTTACGCGCTCGAAGCAGCAAATCCGCTTGTAGCCTACTACTGTGCCGCGGTAGCATTCGACCCAACCGTCATCAGTCCAGTAATCAACTGAGAAACTCTCGATCCGTTGCCCTGATCTGATATGCTCACAAAGGACGACCCGGTCAAACACGACTGGCCGCACGAGATCGATTTCGATCGAGCAGGTCTCATTCCCTTCAGACGGGCGCCAGTAGGTGTCCGGGTTGCCGTCGAGGATATTCTCAACTCGATGGTTGAAATCGAGTGTATCAGACGCCCATGCCTTTGCATTGTCTGCTAGATTTTCTGCAAATGTGTCTCGGATGACTCTGCCTAGTTCCTCCAGGACAGCCGCGTCACGTTCGTGTATAAGCCCACGGCGGTCAGGAGGCACATTTAGGAGGAGACACGCGTTGCCCCCGACTGAGCCGTAGTAGATCTTCAAGAGCTCANCCACAGTTCTGACCTGGTCGTCCTCAGCGGGATGGTAAAACCAGCCCGGCCGGATAGATGTGTTGACCTCAGCCGGGTACCAGGCCAGCTCCTTCACACCGCGTATGGCCTCGCGGCTGCCCAAGTCTGCATCCTCAGTGTTGATCCGCCGTGCAAACGTGCCGTCGTCGACCTTTTGAGACTTCTCCTGGGTCAACTCGGCCTTCCTGAGAACAGCCGGCACTACACTCCACTCTGACTCCCTGCAGTGCCCGGCCTCGTTTCCGCACCACCTGACATCCGGACCGCATACTGAGATGACCGCACCCGGCTGAAGCTCTCTGACAAGCCGATGGTACGCGTCCCAGTCGTAGACCTGCTTCCTGCCGTCAGGCCCCTCTCCACAGGCACCGTCAAGCCACACGCTGAATATCTCTCCGTAGGAAGTCAAGAGCTCCTTGAGTTGCGCGAGATAAAAGCGGTTGTAGGCCTCAGAGTCTCCGTAAGTCCTCTCATGCCTGTCCCACGGCGAGAGGTAGATCCCAAACTTGATGCCGCCTCGCCTACAGGCATCGGACACCTCGCGCACCAGGTCGCCTTTGCCGCCGCGCCAGTCACTAGCCGCGACAGAGTAGTCCGTGTATTTGCTCGGCCAAAGGCAGAACCCATCGTGGTGTTTGCAGGTCAGGATAAGGCCTCTCATCCCGGCTGCCTTGAACGTCCTGACCCACTGATCTGCATCCAGCTCAGTCGGGTTGAACAGCTTGGGGTCTTCTTTTCCTGTTCCCCACTCGCGATCGGTAAATGTGTTTATGCCAAAATGGATGAAGCCGTAGAACTCCGTCCTCTGCCAGTTGATCTGCCGCTCTGAAGGCACGACGTTCACAGCTGCGCGGATAGAATCGTCCATGTGCTTCCCTCCGCCAAGGCATCTCGAAAATGATCGCTCACCCGCGCTGAATGCAGGCCCGCGTGGTCTGCACGGGCCCACATCGATCTGCGCCTATATGGCCTTTCTCAGCCTAAACACGTGAGCCACCAAATCGCTTGCAGCCAGATCGCTCTCAGGCAAAGCCACTCGCAGTCCGCCATCTGTACGCTCGAACTCAAGCCCTTCTTGGCCTGAGACCAAGTCGACTGCACTCACAGGCCCAGCATAAGGAATGACCACACTGTCAGGCACTGTGCTCGGCTCCTTTGGATAGAGGTAGATGCAGTAGATCAAGTCGTCTTTGCTCGTGAACGCGCAATTGCTCTTGAAGTACGGCGCGCAGGGCCTAGTGCCGTAGATCGCCTCTCCGTACGACTTGAGCCAATCGCCTAGCTCCTTCATACACCGCACGGCCCCCCGAGGCAGCCTGCCGTCAGGCTGAGGGCCGACGTTTAAGGCGAGGTTGCCGCCCTTTGCCACGACCTCAGTCAAAATACAGACCAACTCCCTNAGAGACTTGTACGTGTCCTCATAGGCAAACGAAAACGACGTGCCCATAGTAATGCAGCTTTCCCACGGGATGCTCATTGGGCGTTCCGGAATCGTTTGCTCAGGCGTCACATAATTCTCATACGGCCCTCCAACGGTCCGATCTGCGCATATCAGCCAAGGCTGCAACTGTCGCGCTTTTTCGACCACCTCTCTGAGCCGGATATCCTGCCCGGTCTCCGGCCGCACCCACCCTGCATCGAGCCACAGAATATCGATCCGCCCGTACTCTGACATCAACTCCATGATCTGGGCATGAGTGAACCGCACAAACTTCTCCCAAAGCTCCGGATATTCCGCTGGATCATAGGACGGCCCTCTCCAGGATGGCTTACTGCGCTTCATCCCTGGAGCCCAGTAATACGGAGTGTGCCAGTCCGCCTTTGAGAAATAGCACGCGATTGCGAGCCCCCTGCTGCGAAATGCATCAAACAGGTGTTTGCAGACATCGGCGTACTTGTGGGTGCGAAACGGACAGTCAGGGCCCGTGATCTTGTAGTCGGTCTGTTTCGTGTCCCACATACAAAAGCCGTCATGGTGCTTGGTCGTGAATATCAAGTACCTGAACCCGCTATCCGCAGCCAGGTCCGCCCATACCTCCGGCTGGAACCGGATGGGATTGAACGTGGTGTTCAGATTGAAGTACTGACGCTTGAACTCCTCCGGGTCGTCAAACCAGTCATATCCGACCCGCGACCAGTCCGCATCTGCATCACTCAGCGCCCACGACTCAACGACACCCAGCTGCGAATAGGGGCCCCAGTGTATCATCAAACCCAGCTTCTGATCTTTGAACCACTCCAACCGCTCCAATAGGGTGGGGTCGTCCGGCCTAACGTAGCGGTCCTCAGNGCTGTAATTGTGCTTGCCGCGCTCTACTACGCCTTCCTGGGCTTCCTTGTCAGCATCGCTCATCTGGACTCATCTCCCTTGGAATCTAGCGTCTGGTGTGCGACTACTGCACTCGAATGGCAACCTCTGCAGGGGCAAACCGACTCGAACGCCCGGTCAACCGAATCTCACCGGACTGGCCAGTAGTGCGCACATAGACTCCAATGCATCCTCCGATGAGGGTCGGCTCACTGGGCCCGATTATCCGCCCCGGGCCGGTTATANCGAGCTTTATTGACTCATTGATATACGGAGTCAGGTTGCCCACCTGGTCAACTACTCTGAACACCACTCTTGTGGCATCATATGTCTCGCCCAAAGTCAAGACATCGTCGTCAGCAATTGCCTCGAGTCTGGTAGCGACAGGCTGACCGGCATAGGCCTTCTTGGCAACCGGCTTGCCATTGATATAACCCACGATCTCTCCATCGGGCCACCTGAATCCCCAAACTCCAAACTGCTCAGGGCTTTCCTTTATGACCACAGGTGGATGCGGCAATCCAGGGTATTCGTCTCTGGCGGGGTAGTAGCGCCCTGCAACAACTCCGTTGAGGACTAGATCCACATAGTCGCAGTTTGTGAAGATCACTAGAGGGATAACTCCGCCGATGGATCGCTCACCGCGAGCCCACAGAGTAGCCGCCTCCAACACAACGCCCTGGCTTGGATCCTTCTGACTGCCATAAGCGTATGCTGCGAACTTCGGTATCCTAAACATGTCCATGACACCGTGGTAGCAGATGCGGTCTCCTGAGCCAAACTCACTGTGAGTGTTGTAGTCAAAGGCACACCAGCCGATCGCTCCTGAGATCCCCGGATCCATCGCAGCGGCATTCTGTACCCTGATATGTCGCATTGCGTGTTCAACCAGCCGCTCTTCCTGGTCAAAGCGCTTGGTCGGGTACATATGGCCGTTGAACTCAGTCACCATATACGGGACAGGCTCGGGCAGGCCCGTTACCCTGGACGGGTCTCTGAGGACAGCTTCGCCGCCGCTGTGGATGAAGTCGTTCATCGTGTAGACGTCTTCCAGGAACTCACTGCGCTCGCGCCAGCGCACGCCTCCGGTCTGTCTGGTGGGATCTAGCTCACGCGCTATCCTGTTGGTCTCGGTGTAGAAGTCATGGTCATCGCCTGATTCATTAATGCGAACGCCCCACAGGAAAATCGACGGGTGGTTCCAATCCCTCTCTATCATCTCTCTGAGGCTTTGGCATGCGACCTTTTTCCATTCGGCATCTCCTATGTGTTGCCAGCCCGGAATCTCTTCGAAGACAAGCAACCCAATCTCATCACACCTGTCGAGGAAGTGCACTGACTGCGGATAGTGCGATGTCCGCACCAAGTTGAGGCCGAGCTCGTACTTGAGTATGTCAGCGTCCCGCCTCTGGACTCGCTCAGGCATAGCGTAGCCTACATACGGATAAGACTGATGCCTGTTGAGTCCGCGCAGTTGGATCTTATTGCCGTTGAGATAGAAGCCGTCAGGCTCGACACGTGCTTCGCGGAATCCAATCCTTGCTGAAAACCGATCGAGCACACCCTTGTCGACGCCTCTGTCACACCCGGCACAATCTGCGGCACAGTCTGAGATATTGCTGTCAACAAGATACGCTTCACACGTATAAAGCCTTGGGTTGTCGAGATCCCACAGCTCTACATCACGAATGCCGGAGAGGACGATCTCAACCATAACCTTGTCGTCTCCAGTAAGCTGCAGGGTCTTCCTCTGCTCCGAGATGACGGTATCGCCGTCTTTGAGCGCTACGCAGACAACGGTTTCGCCCGCCTTCTGCTCGGGGTTGGATACGAATACCTTAGCGCGTATCTCCTTGTCTGTCTGAAGCACGTCTGATGGGGCAAAGAACGCGTTGGCTATGTATACCGGATTGACTACCCGCAGGCTGACCTCACGGTATATTCCTCCGTAAGTCANATAGTCAACCACGTTACCAAATGGCGGGATATCCGGACGTTCGGTTGAGTCCACCTTGACGGACAAGACGTTGTTTTCTCCAAAGCGCACTTTGTCAGTAATGTCAATGGAGAATGGAGTGTACCCGCCCTTGTGCTCTCCCGCATAGACGCCGTTGACATAAACCTCTGCATAACACATCACGCCCTCGAAGTCGACAAAGATGCGCTTGCCTTTGTACTCCAAGGGAATGTCGAAATGTTTGCGATAGCAGGATATGAATTGAAACTCAGACTCGTCGAAGTAGTTGTAAGGCAGTTCTCTGTTGGTATGAGGCAGGTCGACCTCTACAAAACCTGTCTCGTCTGCATTCTCCTTGAGATAGTCTTCGCAAAAGGAGTCAGCGTACCTCCAGCCGAAGTTAAGCGGTATAACGCGTCGCATAGCCACCCTCCATCGTCTGTAGTCCTTTTTGGTCGTCAGTATATCTCCAGATGGGCCTTGAGGTCCAAGGCACCAGAATGAGGGCCGACCATTATCTCAAAGGTACCCGGCTCGACCACCCATTCGTATTCTCTGTCCATGAGCCTGAAGTCTCTCACATCGAGCGTAAATGAAACAGTCACCGTTTGGCCAGCCGAAATGGCCACTCGCCTGAACCTTCTGAGTTCCTTGTGCGGCCTAACGACCGAACTCCATAGATCCCTTATGTAGAGCTGAACAACCTCCTCTCCGTCTCTGTCGCCAGTATTCGTAATATCTACATGAACGTCCACACAGTCGCCCAGCCTAATCCTTTGAGGAACAACTCTAAGATTGGCGTAGCTGAAGCGAGTGTAGCTCAAGCCATATCCAAACGGAAACAAAGGCTCCCAGTCCATCTCCACATAGGTATGCCTACCGCCCGGTTGACGATTATAGTAGACCGGGAGCTGGCCTACAGCCTTGGGGAAGGAGACTGGCAATCGCCCTGCAGGATTTATATCTCCAAACAGCGTCTCTGCAATGGCAGTCCCGCCCTGCTCTCCNCAGAACCACGCTTCAATGATCGCTGGAATATGAGCTGCCTCCCAGTTGAGCGTCAATGCCCTGCCATTGAGCAACACCAGCACAACCGGAGTGCCTGTTTCGTATACCGCTTTGAGCAGGTCAAGTTGCTTTCCAGGCAGGCCGAGGTCCACCCTGTCAAGCCCCTCCCCACTCGTCTCACTGGAGTCGCCCAGGACTACGATGGCGACATCCGCGTTTTTGGCACACTTCACCGCCTCATCGATCTGATCCTGCTCGCTGCTCCACCCAAAGACGACACGCGCGCCGCCTGCGTCCTTGCAGTACTCTATCTTGATGGCGTACGATCTGCCTGCCTCAAACCTAAACGGGACCCGTCGCACACCCTCCACACCCGAGTCGGGGCTGCCCTCTGCACCCGGCTTGCGGCTGTCAAGCAATAACGCCTGATCCACCCATACCCGCATGCTGTCAAACGTCCCGATGCCCAAGTACCCATCGAAGCTATACTGCGGGGTCATCGTGCCGGTCCACCTGACGAAGAAGTCGCTCGGGCCAACCTCCGCGCATGGCTTTGCTACGATCCAGTTGAAGTTGATTTCCTGGTCAATCCGGACCAAAACAGGGTCGCCGCTGCCGCTGGGGTTGTCGTAGTACTCTGCCNTCAGGCCTTTATCGCCCTCCGGAGTTTGCAACCAGGCCGAAGGCAGCGGCCTCAAGTCTACCGGAGCGATCGACGTGCCCTTGACGTAGTCAACCCTCGTCTGAGGAGAGACTATGCTGCGAATCCCATCAAGGACAGTGACAGGCTCGAACCCTTCGACCCTAGGAGTGTAGTCGCCGAGTCTCGCCTCAGCAGCATTTGGCCCGATCACAGCTACTGAGCCAATATCCTTGGGTAGCGGCAAGAGTCCGTGGTCGTTCTTCAGGAGACAAATGGCGTCCCGCGCCGCTTGCAGAGCGACCTGCCTGTGTTGTTCGCAGCGCACTACTGATCTTGATAACTTCGGATCAATGCACGGATTGTCAAAGAGCCCTAACATGAACTTGACTCTCAGGATTCGAGCGACTGCTCGATCTATGGTCTCCTCTTTCATCCTACCCGTTTCTACCATTTTGATCAACGCATTTTGGAAGAACTCATGCGGGTAGTCATAGTACTGCATGTCCAGGCCTGCTTCTATTGATTGCCTGATCGCCTCTTCTCGAGACTCGGCTACTCTGTGCCAATGATAGAGATTCCCCAGTGCTCCGAGGTCCGCTCTAACGAAGCCTCGCATCTGCCACTGATCCCGCAGCACTGTGGTAAGCAACTCGTGGTCGCACGAACACGGTATCCCGTCGATAGAGTTATAGGAACACATGACATTGATAGCTCCACCCTCTACTATCGCTGCCTCAAAGATCGGAAGGTGGTACATAAACAACTCTCTTTTTCCAATGAGAGCGGGTGCGCAGTTGAGCCCGCCTGTAGGGACTCCGTAGCCTGCGAAGTGCTTTGGTTCTGCGACTACACTGTCCGGATCACTAAGCCGCTTGCCCTGAAGCCCTCTCACCATAGCAACAGCCATCTGGCTGCTCAAGTAAGTGTCTTCTCCGAAGGTCTCCTCCATACGCCCCCAGCGCGGGTCCCTTGCAAGGTCAAGCACTGGCCCGAATATCTCGTGTATATTGAAGCTCCGGGTCTCCCTCGCAATTGCCCTGCCTACCTCTTCTACGATCTCGGGCCGCCATGTCGATGCCAACGCGATACTCTGAGGAAAGATCGTGCAGCCTGGCCGACACAAGCCATGCAGCCCTTCCTCGCTAAACAATATGGGAATACCAAGCCGCGTCTTCTCGATCGCATATCGCTGGATCTCGTTGTTGATCTTGGCAGTGGCGTAGAGGTCGTGAATGCACCCGATCCCTTCGGAGCCAATCGCCTCAGCTACCTTGTCCCACAGAATCTCAGCGTCATCAGTCACCACAGAAGTGCCGTCGCGCAGCTTGACAAAACTCGAACCTACATACATGTCCATCTGCCGGACCTTTTCCCTCAGGGTCATGCGGCTCAAGAGGTCGCTGACTCTGTCCTCAATAGGTACGGTCCTATCCTTGTAACGGCAGTAGGGCTTCTTCATCTGAGATTACCTCGCTTTGAACTCATTCTCCAGACATATGGAAGCCCCTCCCCGACTGCTGCATTGGCACTCAGGGAGGGGCTGGCAGTCATCGGCTACTCACGTATGAGATAGCCGATCATTCTACACTACCTATACTACTGACCCAACAGCTCATCAAGATAGGCCTGACCCTGAGCGGCAACCTCATTCATTGCCTCGGCAGGGGTCTTCTCGCCTTGCATTGCTGCGACGTAGGCATCCCAGACTTCGTCTGCGGTCAAGGAGTAGTTGAGGATCTGTCCAGTCTTGTTGAACTCTGGGAGGAACTCAGCAAAGATCCTCGCGGACCGACGATCCGGGCAGTAATCGTTGATCATGGTCTGGTTTCTCTCATTCAGGTAGGTCTCGAAGTCCTCAGGATAGAACAGATAGTCCATGACAGCTGCTATAGCATGAGGCTCAGCAGAGTTNGNGGGCAGAGCGAGACCGCCGCAGAACCCGGTATACATGGTGTGCCCCTCAGCTCTTGGGCCCTTCGGGAACGGGATCAGACCGTAATTCATCCCCGAAGTCTTGAGCCCATCCAACTGCCAGGTAGCCTGATANGCAAAGAGGACTGTNCCCTGGTCAAATCCGCTGGATGCGGCGACCTGGTCGATATACCCGAGCTGACGGCCAAACTGGATAGCCTCAAGGACATTCTCGCTGTTCCAGTTGTACTTCAGCTTGCCATCCGGGCCTGGGACAAAGAGGTTTGTGCCGTTGCTGCAGACAATGTNAGCCCATACCGCCAATCCCTGGACACCATACTGGTCAGGTGTGCCGTCGCCATCAAGGTCCTTTGTGGCGGCTACCATCATGTTGCGCCAGTTTTCCCAGTTCCACTCGCCAGCCTCATACAAGTCGTACGGATCCGGTAGGCCTTCTGCCTCTATGATGTCCTTGTTAAACGCAAACCACGTCGTAGCACCATTAGGCAGAGTCTCGAAGCTACTCAAGACATAGATGTTGCCACCAACGCTGAAGTGCCTGATCGCTGGTTCGGCGTACTTGCGGGCTTCGTCGAAGTAAGCGTCGCCAAGAACCGCATTGATCGGAAGGAGAGCGTCTCTTCCAACTAGATCAAAGAAGTTGTCATTGTCAATGCCCCATACGTCATACTCAGAGTCCCCGCTTATGAGTCGTGTGACCATAGTCTCAACGATCGTGTCGACTGGCAAGACCAAAGACTCGAGTTTGCAGTTGAACAGCTGCTCAGCTTCAGCCACTCTTCCCTCTTTCCGCAGTCCCTCGAGCTTGTCGACTCCAGCCACNACAGTAATGGTCTTGCCGCCAAGGTCGAATCCTCCAGTGGCAGCCAGAGCCACTGACCCGAACAACATAGACAACATGACCGCAACAGAGATGATTCTCAGGGCGTTCTTCATCTAGCTTCCTCCTCCTTGATCATTAATAACATGGCTTTCACCGTACCACGCCCGAAATACCTGGATAAGGCCCATCACCTCCACCAGTCTAGGTTCAACCAATGACAACCACCGCGAAAGTGGGTCTATGCAGGTCACATAGGCTTACCAGGTCATGATGTTTCGAGAATCACAGTCTGTCTGATCAGCCAAAACGACAACTAATAGGTCTCAGTGGTATGGAACTTTCTCCGTATGACTATAAATTCACCATGGTCCCGCGAATTCCTGCATACCATTCACAAAATAAGACATAAACGACTCGCCCGGACTAACCGATAAGCCCCGTGCGCTCTATGCTCTCTACGAAGTACCGCTGGAGAAAAGCGTAGAGTATTAGCACCGGCAGTATCATCATCAAGCTTCCTGCGTTGACGACGAGTGAGAAGTACTGAGGATGGTTCATCTCCAACTCCTTTGCAAGGGTGCGAGACAAGTTGGCCAGTGCCACCGGCANNAAATTCGAGTCGAGATACAGCGTTGTCAAGAAAGAGTCGTTCCACTGCCAGACAAATGCAAACAGAAACACAACCACTGCGGCAGGTTTGACGTTTGGCAGCATGACTCTGAAGAACGTCATCAGCGGACTGGCCCCGTCAACATAAGCCGCCTCTTCAAGATCCTTTGGCATGCCCCTGAAGAACTGTCTCATGACCAGGATGAACAGGCCGTTCCTCAGCCCTGTCCCGGTGATAGACGTAAGGANGAAGGGCCAGTAAGTGCCCAAGAGGTTGTAACCTTTGTCAGGCAGCAGCCCAAAGAGGTCAAAGAACCTCCAGTTGAGATAGAGCGGGACCATGATCATCTGAGGAGGCACTACCAGAGTAAAGACTGCTGCGGCAAAGATCAGATTTTTCCCCTTGAAGTCGAATCTTGCAAGGCCGTACCCAACGAGTATGCTGGAGCACAGCTGCAGGATACTGACTATCACCGACAGCTGCAGGGAGTTCCTAAACACTGTCGGGAATTTCAGCATCTCAACCGCCAATCTGTAGTTGTCCCATGTGAAGCGCTTCGGGATCCATTTCACAGTCTGATCAACCAGGTCTCTGCGCGACATAAATGACGAAGAGACCTTCATCAGAATCGGGAATAGGATGATATACGAGATCCCGATGATCAAGGCGGCTCTAAAAATCACAAGCAAGACCTGGGATACCCGATGCGAAGCATGTCGAAACCTCGACGTTGACAGCGCCTTGCCTACGCGACTCTCTGCTGATGCAGACATGGGTATTCCTCCTTCAGACAGAAGAGCTACTCATGATAGAAAACCCAACCGGACATAATGCGAGCCACGATCAAAAGAATGATCGTCACTGCTGCGAAGTACATGACACCCATAGCTGTTCCTATACCAAAACCTGCACCTGCAAACGCTGTATCCCTGATGTACCTGACCAGTTGGTTGGACGATGAAAGGAACGAATCAATTATTGAGTAAATGACATTGGCAAAGACCATGGGGCTCATCATCGGCATAGTGATCATCCAGAACGTTTGCCATGGTGTCGCACCTTCTACCTTTGACGCCTCGTACAAGGTCTCAGGTATTGATTGAAGGCCTGCCAAGAAGATCAGTATCTGTATGCCGGATGCTCTAATGACATCCGGTATATGTTCTACAACTGTAACAACGTACGACAACATCTCTCTCGGCAGCTTCAACTGCATGAGAAACGCGGTCAAGAGCGGCCCGGTCAATGCATTTGCAGCAGAGGTATTTGTCTGCTCCAGCAGATTGCTCATATAGTCTCCGCTCTCGAGCGTCAGGATGACTCCGGACGTCATCACTACCGGCAAGAAAAAGATCGTTCTGGCAAGCAGACGTCCTTTGAACTGCTGGTTGAGAAGCAGCGCCGAGAAGAAGCTAAAGAAGATGATTGACGGGACTTCCACCAGCATCTTGACCACTGTCTCAGCGAAGACCCTGACGAAGTCGGGATCAACAAACAGAGCGTATCTAAAATTCTCGAGGCCAATATACTCGAGTTCGTACCCACCTGTTATGATCTTTAGGTTGTTCAGGCTAAACACAATCGCTTGAACGAACGGCGCAAGAAAGAAGAGGATAAACCCGATGATAAACGGAGCAGAGAAGAGATACCCCGTTAATGCCTTCTGCTGGGCTAGTGAGAACGCCTGCCTGCCTTTAGCGCGTGCCTTCATTGTCCTCTCTCCTTCTCCAGCACTATGTAGCTCTCTGCTTCGACGGTGACCCCGTCGAAACTGTAATCCTCAGTCGTATAGTTGACGACCACAGTCAGGCCATTCTCGTACGTGGTGCGGTAGATCCCTTCGTCGAGTTTTCGATGGTCGACTATGGCCTGGTCGCATACCTCGTTTAGCACGGAGCTGACCTCCTTGTAGAGGGCAACCGCCTCATCCAGCCATCCTGTATAGTTGGTCGACAAAAGGTAGTTAAACAGGGTATCCTTCACAGCCGCCGAATCTGCATAAGTCCACCTGTAGTACGGAACTGAGCCGGTCTCCAAACACTTCAGCAGCGCCTGTCTGTATTGGGAGTTGGGATTGAGAGGCTCGCCTGCATAATTGATATAACCGTGCAATGCCATTTGGTAGAACGGTACACTCTCGTCAAAGAAATGCATGTTGCTGCCTTCTGTTGGAGCGCCTACGATGTGCTTGGCATACGGAAACGCTATGTCGTTTCCGCCTGACACCATCAGTAAGAGCCCTTCGCTACGCAGACTATCCATGGCGGCTTGGATCATTTGCGCGGCTTGCTGTCTGTCTACCAATTCTTGCAGACCCTCACGGAAATCGGAGTACACGACTCGTCCCATACTGCGCAGCGAGACCCCGCCAAAGCCGTAGTTACTAAAGCCCTTGAGGAACTGGCTCACCAATCGCTCCAGGCGCCTCGGCGAAACAGCTGCGTACCTCTGTTCAGGAATGCGCTGGAATGTCGCGATGTTGTAATCATAGACGTGCACCGCATCCTTGTTGAGATACCTCGCAGCATCTCTACCCAACCTAAAGCCGTCAAACAGCGTATTTCTGTAGACGGTCAATAAGTCGATGTCCGGATAGATCTCAACACCGTGCTCCTTTGCAAACCCGATCAGCTGATCCAACTCGTCCCTAGTACCTAGCGCCTTCTCGAGTTCCAACTTGTCTGCAAAGTAGTGATGCACTCCGCCCTTTGTCCAGCCAACGTATCGCACCTTGATGTTTTCTACGCCTGACTCCAGCAAGTCACTGATTATCTCCTGAGCCTGCGCATAGCTCGTCAAGGGATCTATGACCTCTCTGGGAGCGCCTCGCACGACCTCCTGTTTGTGAATCCCGCCAATCAACTCCAGGTAAAGCGGCACGGTGCTGTCTGAGGCAACTCTACTGAGGCCATATCGGTCGATCAGATACGACCGATATAGGTTCGCCATGCCTGAATAACCTGCCTCATCGCCTGAGAGGAACGCGATGCGGACAGTGATGTCCCCNTGGTAAGGCCGAGTCTGGTATACATCCACCAGGCGGTCGTCTCTGCTTGTTATCTCCCCTTCTTCGCGGACTCCCCAAAGCGTAATAGTTGTCCTTGGAGTCAGAGTGAAACCGCAAGATACCTTGTTAAACGAGTCAGTCTTGCCTGCTAGTTCGGCACGAATATATGCCAAGGCCTGGCCGTCCTCGATTATGCTAAAGAACGCTCTGTCTCCATTCTTGAGCCCATAGACCGGCAAGCGGATCAGAGAGCCCCTGGCGATCCTCTCCTGCTGAGGTGCTATTGACCTGTCAACCCCGTACACGCTCCCAAGAAATGAGGGCAGGGTCAGCTTGTTCTGGTTGTTCAGCCTGATGAGCGCGCCTGACCGATCNGGAACGAATATATACCCCTCGGCTGCAGTATCTGCCGCGCCGAAGTACGGCAGCAGATCGAGTGATTGGGGCATAAACGTCGCGATCTCGCCGTCCTTGGTTACCACATCTATCGGATACTCGATCTCGCCGGCAGGTATTGTTACAACCAGATTGGGCCCATCAATCGTCACGATTATAGGAATGGTGAAGACCTCCGGGTTAGGTATGGGAGGATCGAGCCTAGCCGCGATGTGGTCCTCGATCACATCCTCAGGCGTATACCCGGCTTCCCTGAAGATCCGAGGTATTTCATCCTTGTCAAACCGAGGATAGGTGCCGTCCAAGAGAACATAGACCTCGGCGTTCTTCATGTGCTCCACATCTTCAGCTGTGATTAGGTTCCTCATGTCTATGTCGTTGCGATACAGGATGATCGTGTCTGACAACCNCTCAAGCAAGTACTTCTTGCGCTCTTCGGGAGTGTCACGCAATCCGTAAGACCTCGTGAGGACGGGCCCCGATAGAGNAATCAGGTCCCAGTTGCCAAACACTCGTTGAGGATCTATCCCGTACACATTGACTTTCTCGTAAGGATCNCCGGCAGTCTCTACTAGAGTAAGCAGCGTGTAGTCTTCCTCAAGTATCTCTCTGTCGAACTTGTCTTCCACCTTCTCAAGCACGGCCTCGAACTTCTCTTTTCTGATCATTGCCGGCACGTAGGCGTCATCAGGCCATCTCTTGCCGAGCAGGTAGTCTATGCGGATGCCTCCGTCAACCGGAGTGATAGTAAACTCCTCGTTGAGCACGCTGTCCACATAGGAATTGAGGGTTCGCGCCGACCTGTCCGGAGTGTAGTAGCTCAGTGAAAGCAAAGCCCTCATGCCTTCCCTGGCACTGCCGCGCTTGATTCTCTCCATCGAAAGGTCTGGCGGACTGGAGAACCAGACGTAGTTAGTTGACTTATCCAATACCGCTATTTCTGTCGTTTCTTCNTTCACGTACAACTGCAGATACTCGNTTTCTGACACCAGCGTGTACTTGGAGAGNTACTCCTCGTTCGCCACTGCTGAGGTGCAACAGANAACGAGAGCCAATATGGTCAGAGACAAGCTCCTGAAGAATGCGTTCTTCACTGGTTCTCGTGACCTCCCTACAGCCTGAAAGTCATTTCTGTGTAGATGGTGTTCACGAACCCAAAGGTCTGAGCCAATACATTCACAAACAGCAGACACATGAAGACGACTACTGCCATGCCGACTCCTGTCAAGACGCACGTAAACAGGTTGGTCCTGAAGTCGTATTCGTGGGCGGTCTGGAGTCCGACAAAGACCAGGAAGCCGGACCAGATGACCGATATTGCCATTAAGGCATAGTAGAAGGCGCCCTCTTCCAAGGTGATNACATTGCTCAGTGCAACAAGTGGGATCCTTATCAGCACCACAGGCACGAGTCCATATGCGGTCGCAATGAAGATGTCCCTGAAGGAGCCCTTGCCCTCGGCAAGGCTTGTTAGGGCAAGATTCACTCCACACCACAAAAGGAACGGTAGAAGAACGCTAATCAGTTCCATATAGATATTGAGCCGTCTGATATCGTTGTAGTTGAATATGAAGCCTGTATACTGGTAAGCCAAAATGTACGTTATAGACACGCACACGAGTATTGTCAGAGCTGAAGCAATGCTGCCGCGCTTCTCGTACTTCAGATCCCAAAAACCGTCAAATGGATGAACTATCACATAAAACGCATACTTCAGGTCTTCGAGGTATGCCTTAAGCCAGTGGTCGCTTCTCTTGAAAACCTGTCTCCTGTACTCCTGCGGCCTTGCAGACCTCCTGCGTATGACCATGACGCGAATGACCACAACTGCAACTATCAACAGGACGGCCAGAGTGAAGATCAATGCGAAATTCTCGTCGACCCAGTCCCTTCTATACAGCCTCAAGGCCTTTGAAAACCCTCTCCTATCGCTGCCAAGGCGATACATACGCATTGCTTCGGCAAATTGGCCTTGGTTGAGCAACGACCTGCCTACACCGCTGTAAGCAATATCCAAGTTGGGATTGAGCCTGAGCGCCTCTCTCCACATCTCCGTGGATTCGTCGTATCTGCCAGCCTGAAGGTGCTCGATGGCAGCGTGGATGGTCTTGGTGTATTGAGTAGGCTCCAGCACCGCAATCGCGTTGAGCCCTTTGTCAAGGATCAGGAGATCGTCTCCCAGAGTGTCAATGGCACTTGGTGCTCTGAGGCCTCCCTTTTCGACAGTCGGCGCACCAAACGCGTACAAGAGATGGCCGTCATCGTCGTATGTAAAGACTCTCCCGCGCCTGAGGTCGAGGACACTGTATATCCCGTTGTCCCGGACGACGATATCAACTAGATACGAGCGGCCGGTGATCGACGCTGTCAGATATTGCTCCTGGAAAATCACGTCGACGTCGCCTCTAGGGGCAGTAAAGCCGTTCCTTCGAAGTACATCNGCGCCTGAAGGATTCAGCTTGCGGATAACATGGCCACTCTCTGTGGTAGTCCCGGCGATAGTCGCATAGATAAACCCGCGGGAGTCGATGTCAGCGTTGCTGTACTCAGTAGGNAGAAACATGACTGAGCGCTTTTTTTGCTCATCGGTCATGATCCTTCGCCATAGAAGCTCCAGAGGGTCCGGGCTGACTCTCGGAGCGCCGATGAACCCGCTGAACACCCCGTACTCGTCAAACTCCATAAACCCTTCGAGCACACCCTCGGCGATCACGTATACTCTGCGGGATCTGTCTACAACAACCTTGAGCGGCTTGAACAAGAACGACTCGGGGATCAGTTCCTCGTCCCTAGGATTTTCTATGAACTTGACAAATTCGCCCTGTCTGTCTAGGACTACAACTCGAGCATTCCCGTAGTCTGCAACATAGAGGTCTCCCTCGTCTGTCACGAACAAGCCCCTAGGACTGCGGAAACTCTGCATAGCGCCGTTGACCTCGAACCCGTCTAACACCCGCACGAGGTTCAGGCCTTCATCAAGGATCACTATCCTGTTGTTACCGGTATCAGCAACGTACACGTGGTTGTCACTGCTTACAAACAGGTCCTCAGGTTCTCTAAACGAGCCAACACCGATCGTCTGCCCAAAGACCTCACGCTTGTGAGTATAGACTTCAGGGCCTGGAACAGCTTCGCGTTGGAAACTATAAGTATAGCTGCCTTGGGCCAGTGCGGACGCACAAAGGGCGTTGGCCAGAATACCCAAAGTGATCACAATGGTCAGCGTTGTTCTTAGCCGCGTCAATTCTGTCCCTCCCCTTCCGGGCTATCTCACTTGATGCCTGCTGCACCCATGGTCTCTATAACTCTGCTCTGATTGACCACAAACACTGTGATGGGCACGATCATCAAGACCACGCCGACAGCCGCACCTACTCCGGCTCGTGCTATCCCTGCCGCGAGGATCTGGTTGAGCGCATAAGGCAAGGTTTTCAACTGCTCGCTGTAGATAAACTGCCCGCCGGTCTCATTCCACAGGCTCTGAAACGCCAAGATGATCAAAGTGAGCCAGCCCGGCCGAACATTGGGCATAACCACTCGCCAGAACAAAACCCACTCGCTTGCTCCCTCAATCCTGGCAGACTCAAGCAGTGAATCGTGGATCATGGCGTCCATGAACTGCTTCATCAAGAACANCCCCAGACTCATCGCCCAGGCCGGGAGAATAATCGCCAGGTAAGTATCCACCCACCCCAGACGAGACATGATCAGGTAGTTTGGGATCGCTGTGACCTGCCTGGCAAACATCAAAGACAGGATCACCATCGAGAAAAAGAGATTTGCTCCGGGGAATTTGTGCTTTGACAGTGCATACGCGGCCATTGAAGCCAAGATTACATGCCCGGCAGTTCCCAGCACAGATATCAAGACAGTGTTGAGAACATATCTGGAGAATGGGATCCAAGAACCCGCCATCAAGACAAGCAAGTCAATGAAGTTGTCGAGAGTCGGGTTTCTGACGAAAAACCGCGGCGGCCAGATAAACAGCTCATCCAAAGGCTTGAACGCATTCGAGACAGCGTAGANCAATGGCAGCACTGAGAAACACGCACCTGCCAAAATGAACAGCAGGACGAGCAGATTGCCACCGAGTGACCGAGTCGGCTTGTGTGTCCAGATCAACCTTCTAATCACTGCGAATCCCCTTCCTAAGAGTCCAGACTGTTCAGNAGCCTCTGAACAAGACGCTGCGTGCCGACCATCGCAACAAACAAGATGACAGCAATCGCGGACGCGTAGCCCATCTCAAAACGAACATTGCCGTAGTCGATCAAGTGCGTCACTATGGTATGGCCTGCGTAGTCTGTACTTGGAAATCCAACAAGAGGTATGATCTGCGCGGCGGCAGCAAATGAGTTTGTGATCGACATGATCGCACCAAACATCAGATAACCCTTCATCTGGGGCAGCGTTATGAAGACCAGCTCCTGCCAACGGTTGCGGACTCCGTCCACTGCAGCAGCCTCATACAGCTCGCTGTCTACTCCCTGTAATCCTGCAATGAACGCCAGGAAGCTGGTTCCAAGGCTCATCCACAGGACTACGATGATCACAACAGGCATCATCCACTGAGGATCGGTCAAGAACTGTATAGGTTCGTCGATGATGCCGAATTTAAGCAAGGTCCCGTTTATGTAGCCGTAAGCATCTCCGCTGAACATGACAGTCCATATCATGAACATCGAGCCTGAGATCGACGGCGCATACAGCATCAAGGTCAATACTGCTCGAATCCTGGGTNGCAGGTCGTTGATAAGCCAGGCGAAGANGAAGCAAGCGAAGTAGCTCAACGGCCCTGTGATGATCGCAAACACAAACGTGTTCTTGACTGCGATCAAGAAGACATCGTCGGAAAGAAACAGCCTCAAGTAATTCTGATAGCCGATCCATTTAGGCGGCTGAAGCATGTTGTAGTGCGTGAAGCTCAAGCCGATCGCAATCAGCACAGGCAGCACGGTGAACAAAAAGAACAGAATCGCATAAGGTGCCAGGAAGAAGTAAGCCGCCTTGTTGGCCTTTATCTCTTTCCACAGCCTCTGTGCCCAGTTTGGCTCAGGGATGCTCGCTGCACTAGTGGCAATGACCGGTCGCATGGTGCGCCTCCTTCCGATCCATCCTTACTCCTTCACCCAGTAGAGTTTGCGATAAGCCGGATCCAGCTCCTCATAAGTGGTAGGAAGCCCAAACTCTTCTCTCTTGCGCGTGATCTCCTCATTGATCATGCGATTGTACTCGATCAAGGTATCGCGAACAGGCTCTGCGTGGTAAACCACCCGTCTAAACGCGTTGTCGAGGTAGCGCCCGATCATGTAACCGCCGGGCACCTCCGGCACGCCTCTAACCCATTCCCACTGTGCCCTCAGCTTCGAATACTCCTCAACAGACCACGGCAGCCTGCGCATTGCCTCAATATTAGCAGTAGCATACCGGCCTGCAGGACCNAGCAGGCTTTCGATCTGACGTCCAAATGCCACCTGAACATCGGTGCTGCTCCACCACTTGACGAATTCCCAAGCTGCCTCGACTTGCTTTGAGGCGCTGAGGATTATGGTACCAGTCTGGCCCGCACTTGTCGGAGACGGACCGACAGGAACGGATCGATCAATAGTGCCGTCCGGGCGTCGCGTTCCCGGAATCAGTGTGAAGTCCCACTTGCCGCGAAGTTCCGGGGCNAAGACTTGAAGCTGGTTGTAAAAAGTGTAGCTGGTCAAAACAATGGGCATCTCACCTGTCCTGAACCTGTTGGCAGCGTCGAATTCCAATGGCAGCTTGTATAGCTCATACAACTCGGTCCAAAGGGTAAATGCATCTACAGCAGCCTCGTTGTCCAGGTTGGTAGCGATTCCATCTTCCTTGAACAGCTCTTCACCGTTTTGATAGAGGAAACTCAAGAAGGTGACCACTCCACCGCTGGCAGACAAGCTTCCTATAGTCGCGCTTACGTCTCCGATCGCCGCGCTCACGGAACGCTGAGGCGAAGAGAACGGCAATCCAATCTGCATGTTGCGTTTCTGAAGGACCGGAATTATCTCGAGCATATCGTCCCACGTCTGAGGCACGTCAANTCCAAGCTCATCAAGGACGTCAGCGCGGTAAAACATCATCAAGAANGGCTGTTGGTCTGGGATTGCATATACGCTGTCTCTAAACATGAACGGCACGAGCGCGCTCTCATGAAATCGAGCCGCCACCTCATCGAAGTCAGGAAACTGCGCTAGATCGACCACACCGCCTCTGAATGCGAAATTAATGGGTTGAGCTGTAGATACTCCCATAGCTACGTCCGGACCTCGTCCAGCTAGAGTTGCAGGGAGCAAAACGCCCATACTGACCAGTTCGAGGTTGACTGGAATCCCGGTCTTTGGAGTGAAGTCGTTTTCGATCATCCGCTTGANGATCTGTGCCTGGTCTCTGCCCATTCCGGTCCAGACCTTAAGCGGCGTCACATCGCCTTCTTCGGTGTGCACATCGCCAACAGCTTTATAGTCATGCGTGTAGGACGCAATCAGAGCCCTTACCTCATGGCTAAGCTGCTGAAATGCGGTTGGAGCGGTAGGCGGCAACGTCTGATCCGGAGAAGCGACCACGATGTAGTCCACTAGGAGAGGCTGCTGCCGAATGTCGAGCAACCAGGTGCCCAAAGCACCGAGATTGTCTCTAAACTCAGTTATGCGTGACGGGATAGTCTCTGTCTTGTCGGCAAGATCATTGAGCTGGCGAGCCAAGTTCTGCAGGACTACCGTCGCCCCGCCTTTTTGGCCTGTGAAGGCCTCTAGGTCTTCAGCTACCTTAGCTATTATCTCAGCCTGGCGAATCAGTTCCTCCACAAGGCCGGGAATTCTCTCTTCGAGCTGGTAGGTCCTCAAGGGATCCGGAGTAGGCGAAGTTATCATTATGATCTTGCGGTAGAGGGTGTTCAGATCGTAGACGCTGTTCTCAACAGTGCGAATGAGGTCGACCATGTCTCCCAAGACAGCNTCCATAGTGATATAATGATGGCCTTTTGTCAGATAGATAAGGTAAGGTTCGTCGCTGTCTCGCGGACCTATCAGATGCATGAGATACGAAGTGCTGTATGGGAATCGGATAGCCTGCAGCTCGCGGAACGGCAACTCCCCGTCGATTGTGATACGCCTTGAGCTGTAGGCACCACGGTGGAGGTTCTGCTTGGCCTTGACAGCGATGATGTAAAACCCGTCTTGCGGCACCTCGAAGTCCCAGCGAATCCACTCGCCCGCCTGGCTCCAGCCGGACCCGCCAATTGAGTTGAGTCGAAGAAGGACTGGGTGATATGGCTCAAGAGTGGGATCGCCCGAGTCCGTCTGAGGAGACAACGTGGAACTCGAGCGGTACGTAGAATCCCGCTCCTGAAGCTTGATGGAGAATCCGGATGCAGGTTTGTGGCCTAGATCGAGATGCGAAGCCAGGTATTCCTCGTACGTGGGCGCGCTCTGTATCTGGAAAATCCGAAGCGCTCCGATAGCAACAGGTTCCCTTCGCGAACTCAGTCTGACTGTGTTCAGTCCCTCTTTGAAATAGAACTTATACGGTTCGAGATAGTCACCNATCGAGTCGCACAAGACCTGACTGGTCCAAAACGGGTACTCCTTTTGCAGCGGACGCAGTTCGTTGCCCTGATTGTCGACTATGATATCCTCGGCATCTCCCCAGATGCGATAAAATCGCAGGTACCTAGCACCTTCGAACGGCAGCTCGCCGTTGATCTCCACCATGCGCTCGATCGCGGTGCCTCGTCCCTCGATTGGGTAATACTGAATCTCAATGTTGTACAGCCCGGCCTCTGGAACCACAACCTCCCACTCGACGAAGCCTTCCTCACCTATTACGATGCAGTCGACTCCTTCCAAATTGGCTGCTTCGACCTCAGCACTTGCTCGAGCGTAATCACCAGGACTGACATAGATGTCCAATTCGGGGAAGGCCGCGCCGCTCTCAATGTGTTGACGCAAATAAGTCTCATAGTCGACGACGGTCTGATAGCTCAGCAGCTCGGCAGAGCCGTTCATTGACACGAACACCAAGAGGAAAGAAACTGTCACCGCCGAAAGCAAACCTGTTTGAACCGTCTGCTTTCTCACGTTGCCACCCCTCTCAGACCTGTCTATCTGAGCGCCCGACAGGATTGTCTCTCTA
>JGI24713J26584_10000469_pt1 | contig 30299 bp, 25 predicted proteins | sample BioPla4DNA1_FD_26584 | JGI IMG/M metagenome (IMG submission 26584) | reverse complement strand
TAACCGATCCGAATTCCTGTCAGAGTTCCAAAAAAGCTGTGAAAAACCACTTCAGTCCTTTGCTGTCAGAATGCCGTAAAAGCTTCTTAATATCCGCATCTTCCAAGGCCAGCGCCGCGGCGGTGTCCGCCCCCGGCCCATGGCCATGCGCCCTTGTCTATATTACCCACTTCGAAGAACAGAGATACATCACCTTTACAGTCTGCTCCCCGCCATGGTTGTCATAGCAGGCCATGGACGGGCTATCCAGGTCTGAGCCATACCGCCCATGGCGGCACGCTCCGGAAGGAGAGTTCCAGCTCCATTGCGTGCCGATGCCATGGCGCAGTAAAGCCTGTGGGTTCCCCCACGACTGGAACATCGGTGTGAAATATATGCTTAATGTTTTTTGAATAGATCAGTTCAGTCATTTCCGCACCCACAGACATCTACCGGAATTATGTCGGTACGAAGCATGTAAACATGATGAAAGCTGCCATGCGACTGGTCCCGTATGTCCGAAAAGATGTATGGAAAGCGGGACACTAATGTACTCACAGATACATGAAAGGTCTATTATGTCGCACCATTGAAGTATAACACCCGCATGTTGATAGTCAATAATAAAGCAAAAACATCATAGAAAAGGAAAAGAAATCGTAAATATTTAGCATTGTATTCTGGTTTCGTCGATTGTTATAATGTACTTGAATAATCAAGTTAAATATTTATCAATTTTGCCAAATCTGTTATTATCGGGGGGACTTTAAGCCATGCCAATTCCAAAGACGATGAAAGCGCTGGTTGCGTACAGCGCAGACGATTACAGGTATGAGCCCGAATATCCGGTGCCGGAATGCGGGGATGACGACATTTTAATTAAAACAGAAGGCTGCGGTATCTGTGCCGGTGACTTGAAATGCCAGCATGGTGCTGCCATGTTCTGGGGAGACGATATTCAGCCCTCTTGGGTGGAGCCTCCATTCATACCCGGGCATGAATTCATAGGTGTTGTCGCGTATGTGGGGAAAAACGTAAAGGGGTACCAGGTTGGTGAACGCATAGCTGTTGACCAGATAGCCCCCTGCCGTGAATGCCGCTTCTGTAACAGCGGACAGTACTGGATGTGCCAGCCCCACAGGATTTATGGATTCTTTAAGGATTACTGCGGCGGTATGGCTGAATATGTCCGTATACCGGTCAGGAACTCCGTGATACATAAGGTTCCCAAGGAGATTCCTTTGGAGTCTGCCCTGCTTATTGAACCTTATGCCTGCTCGAAGCATTGTGTGGACCGGGCGCAGATACAGTGCGAGGATATCGTGGTGCTGTCGGGCGCAGGAACACTGGGTCTGGGCATGGTGACCTATGCGACGATGCGCAGCCCCAAAAAACTTATCGTCCTGGACCTTAAGGATGAAAGGCTTGAGAAGGCAAAGGAATTCGGTGCCGACATAGTTTGGAACCCTTCAAAGGTCGACGTTGTGGAAGAGATTATGAAACTCACCAACGGCTACGGGTGTGATGTCTACATCGAGGCTACCGGCCATCCGTCATCGGTTGTCCAGGGAATGAAGATGATACGCAAACTGGGCAGGTTCGTGGAGTTCTCGGTATTCTCGGAACCTACACTTCTGGACTGGTCCATCATCGGTGACCGCAAGGAACTGGATGTTTTAGGTTCCCACCTGAGCCCGTACTGTTATCCCTTTGTCATAGAGAATATAGCCAACGGCAAGCTTAAGACCAACGGCGTGGTTTCAAGTACCTTCCCCATTGAAAAATGGGAAACCGCTTTTGAATACGCAACCGGAAAGTATGGTGATTTAAAAGTAGCAATTATATTTGATGATTAGTTGGGGTATCGCCAATGAAGAAATCAGTAATGCGATTTTATTCAGAATTCAATGATAAAATGATATTGCGCGACTACCTGGCGCTGGATAGAACTATCCTGGCAAATAAACGAACGATTCTTGCCTACTTCAGGACCTTCATTGGTCTTGTTGCTTCAGGTACCGGAATGATCAAGCTTGTAGCTACCCCTGTTATAACTGTTATCGGATATGTTTTTATCATTTTGGCATTTCCCTTAATGATAACAGGCATTATCGAGTTTCTGAGAGTAAGCAGGTCTTTATCGCGTATAGTGAAAACAAATGAATAGGGGTAGCGATAATAAAATCGGGGCAGCGGGTTATCCCTGCCCCTTTCAATTTCTAAAAACTGGCTCAAATCCATCCCCTAGATCAGATGTTCAGCTTCTTATCTTACAATTCTACCTTCAAACATCGGCCTTCAGCTCATTCCTCCGGGAGTGCCTGGCCTTGGCGTCCAGCCATTTGCAGGAACGATACCTTACATAGACTATCAAAGCCCTTACGGTCTGGTCCAGAACCAGGGCTACCCAGGCTCCCACAAGTCCCCAGCCAAACACATGCACGAAGATATATGCGACAACCACCCGGAAGACCCATATGCCGAAAGCGGAAGCATAGAGCGGATACATGGTATCCCCGCGCCCCTTAAGGCTCCTGCGATGGAAAGCTGTGTGGACTGGCCGGGCAGGGCCAGGGCCAGTATCTTTAGAACCGTGCCGGCAAGCGCAACCACTTCGGTCTCCTTGTTATACAGCCTTGCCATGGGATGTGAGAACAGCACGAAGTTCAGTCCCACAAATATGGCCACGGCCATGGCCATGTGGTGGACCGCATTGGCGCATTTTTAGCCCGCTCCTTATCATTGGCGCCCAGGCTTTGACCCACCAGGGTGGTGGACGCCACGCCGAATGCCATGCTGGGTGAAAAGGACAGGCCTGAGATGTTAAGGCCGATCTGGTGGGCGGCAAAGTGAGTGGTCCCAAGCCCTGAAACCGTACGGGCAAACATCATGAGCCCGCTGTGGATTAGAAATTGTTCCAGGGCGGAAGGGATACCTATGGACATAACAGTTCTGATTACCTTGAAATCAAACCGGAACCTTCCTAACCTGTTGATCTGTATCCGGGTCCTCCCGGAATAGGCGATATACAGGGCGGCTGCGCAGGCTACAATCCTGGACAAAGTAGTGGAAATCGCCGCTCCCGTAACCCCGTATTTGGGGAAGCCCAGTTTTCCATAGATCAGCACGTAGTTGCCAAAACGTTTAAAAGGTTGCTGCCGATGTTGTAGTACATGGGGACCCTGGTCTGGCCGGCACCCCTTAAAGATGCGGTGATACCCATGGTAACAGCCTGAAACATAAGGCCGCTTGCGACGATCTGGAAGTATACGGTGGCATCCCGGAATGTGTCCTCATTGGCGCCCATAAATGTGACGACATACGGTGCCAGGAATACTCCCGCTATGCTCATAATGAGCCCCAGAAAGACATTTAACACTATGATCTGACGTGTTGCGTCCGATGCCCTGGATACCTTACCCGCACCTATATTCCAGGCCACTAAAGTGGTTGTGCCCACGTTTACGGCCGCAAATACCGACAATAGAAGAAAAAAAGGCTGGTTGGTGAGCCCGACTGCTGCAATAGCCGCCGAGCTCAGCTGTCCGACCATTATCATGTCCACCATGCCAAACAGGGTGGACAGGACCAGTTCTATGAATGCAGGCCAGGTAATGGCCACGATCTCCTGCCCCATTTCCTGGCCAAAGAATCTTTTAACCGAATTCTTTATGCTGTCCCGTTGACGTAACAAACTGCTGACTCCTTTCTTTCGTAAACAATCACAAAAACACACGAACACAATAATATAAACCGCATGATCAATTCCCCGCGCTTCTCATATAAACCCTAATTACAAGCACTAAACGGAACGATACCGGATCGTTCCGTTTCATGTCGGACTGATCTGTTACCTGTATAAAGCCCTGAAAATCATGTTATGCTTTCCTGGTCACTATCGATCCTCCCGGGTGACTGCCGATCCAAGGTTTAAGGTGTGTTTTTCAAGCTCCAGCACGATGTTCCCGATCTCTATAATCTGCTGGGCAGATAGCCCGCTTCCCACGGCAAGATGCGTATGGTAGAGTATTTTCTCAAGGTCGTCATGGATGGAGGAAATCCTGCTCTTTATCTGCCTCAGGGCTTCCGGTGAAATTCTTTCAATCATGGCTTCTTCCACCGAGATCACGGTATCCTTTGAAAGGGTGTATTCTGAATTTCCTCTTACTATGGTGCAGTCGTAGCCCAGGGTATCCTTGACAATTTTGGCGAAAGCCTCCTTGGAATCCTCTTCACCATGGACCAGGAATACTCTTGCCGGCTTCTTCCGAAACCCTGAGATCCATTCCAGCAGGCCGTCCCTGTCGGCATGGCCTGAAAAACCTTCAAGATTGTAAATCTCGGCGTCAACCTGTATCTTCTCGCCGAAGATGGTCACCGTTTCAGCGCCGTCAACAATGGAACGGCCAAGGGTTCCCACGGCCTGGTAGCCCACAAATACAATGCTTGACCTGGGGTTCCAAAGGTTGTGCTTGAGGTGGTGCTTTATCCTTCCCGCCTCGCACATTCCGCTGGACGATATTATGATCTTAGGCTGAGGATCGGTATTCAAAGCCACCGACTCGTCAACCGTCCTGGTAAACCGGAGGTTCTTAAAGTCCAGAGGATGGTCTCCCCTCAAAATGTATTCCTTTGTTTCATCATCAAAGACCTGCGCGTTTCTCCGGAACACCTCGGTGGCCGATGTGGCCATCGGGCTGTCTATGTACACCATCACATCATTCAGTTCCTTATGTATTTCGGAGTGTTCCTCGTAAAAGCGGTTGAACTGGTAGATCAGTTCCTGTGTCCTGCCGACAGCGAAGGAGGGTATGATTACATTACCGCCCCTGCGTATGGTCTTAAGGACGATATCCACCAGCTTTTCAATACTGTCCGAGCTCTTTTCGTGTACCCGGCTGCCATAGGTGGTTTCCATGATGACATAGTCGGCTTTCTTTATTATTTTCGGATCCCTCAGGATAGGACGGTTCCTGGAGCCCAAATCTCCCGAATAGACCAGTTTGGATACGCCGTCCTCTTCGGTTATGAACACTTCGATGATAGCCGAGCCCAGTATATGCCCCGCGTCATTGAACACCACCCTGATATTGCCATTAAGTTCAATCAGCTGATCATAAAGGACAGGGGTTACAAGGCTTAATGCGGCTTCCGCGTCTGCCATGGTATAAAGCGGTTCCACAAGGGGCCTCCCCGCACGCTGGTTCTTCCTGTTTATCCATTCGGTCTCCTTCTGCAAGATAAAGGCGCTGTCCCTGAGCATGATGCCTAACAGATCGGCGGTGGCATCGGTGCAGTAGATTCTGCCCTTGAAACCCCGCCTGACCAGGAGGGGAAGCCTGCCTGAATGGTCTATGTGCGCGTGGCTCAGAATAACGAACTCGATCTCTTCAGGATTGAAATCGAACTCTTCACGGTTCAGCTGTTCCATCTCATCGCTTCCCTGGAACATTCCGCAGTCCAGCAGGAATTTATGCCCCTGGGTTGTGATCATATGACAGGAACCTGTTACCAACGTGGTGGCGCCAAGAAACTTTATTTTCATAACCCTGATATCCTCCTGTGAAGGTCAATGGTGTACATTCCCGAATAATCCGACTGTATCGACATAAAGAAGCAGGAATACCTATGAACATTATATCATAACTGGCCGCAACCATTGTCCATAATACATTATTAGCAAGATGTGGAAGCAATACTGGAAGTAAACGATCATAACAGGCAGGCATGTTAAAAAGCATAACCCTGTTAAACCAGGGCCTTTAATGGTATGATAAGGTCAGGAAAAACAGAGAAAGGGTGATGCTATGAATTCATTTACGTTCTATTCACCAACCAAAGTGATCTTCGGTAAGGACGCGGAGCTGCATGCTGCCAGGGAAATCAGGGAATTCGGCGGAACGAAAGTCATGGTCATATACGGCGGCGGAAGTGTTGTAAAAAGCGGCCTCCTTGACAGGATTACCAGGCAGTTGGAGGACGAAGGCATATCCTATATAACCCTGGGAGGTGTCAAGCCCAATCCTGTGCTGTCGTTCGCGAGGGAAGGAACTAAAAAGGCCATAGAAGACGGGATTGATTTTATACTGGCTGTGGGGGGCGGCAGCGTTATTGACACCGCTAAGGCCATAGCCCACGGCACCGCTAACCCGGACATTGACATATGGTCTTTCTGGACCGGGGAAGCCGCCCTTGAAAAAAGCCTTCCGGTGGGGGTTGTCCTGACGCTTTCGGCGGCGGGGAGCGAGATGAGCAATTCGGCGGTGATAACCAACGAGGAGATCAAATCGAAAAGAGGGTTGTCAACCGATTTTAACCGTCCCAGGTTTGCTCTCATGAATCCGGAACTGACCTATACCCTGCCGAAATACCAGATCATGTGCGGGATCGTGGATATCATGATGCATACTTTAGATCGTTTTTTCACCAGTGTACTGGGCAACGAGTTTACCGACGAAATCGCTGCGGCCCTCCTTCGGGTGATGATCAGAAACGGCCCTGTTGCGCTGGAGAATCCCAGGGATTATCACGCAATGAGCGAGATCATGTGGTGCGGAAGCCTTTCTCACAATGGGCTTACAGGACTTGGAGGCGCGCAGGACTTTGCCACGCATCAGCTGGGCCACGAGCTTAGCGCCATGTTTGATGTGGCCCATGGCGCCAGTCTGTCAACCATGTGGGGTTCGTGGGCAAAATACTGTTTTTCCCAGAACCCTGAGAGGTTTGCCCAGTTCGGACGTATGGTATGGGGTATCACGGGGGACAACGCTGAAGAGGTCGGTATGGCCGCCATCGACAGGACGGTAGAATTCTTTGCCTCAGTGGGGGCTCCCACATGCTTCTCTGAGCTGGGCATAGGAGTGCAGCCGGAAAGTGTTATAAATGAGCTTTCCGACAGGTGTGTGCGCTTTGGAGAACGCACCATCGGCAACTTCAGAGTTCTGGATCGTTATGACGCCTATAAGATTTATACCATGGCCAACAGGTAGGTCCCGGCGCGAGGAAAAGGCATTGCTCTGAAACTTGCCTGCTGTGCTGATATCCTGCCGGGGTACCGTGTACTTAAGAATGAAAAAAGCAGGCTAAATCCCCTGCCGGGGCTTCTGGCAGGGGATTTAGCTTTGAAAGGATGAACAAGGCTTCATAAGGCCCCGTTCTTCGGGTTCAAATATGCTATAATTCTAATTGTGTATAAAACAATAATCAAAGGACGGGTTTTTGACATGAACGATACAATGATCAGGGATATTGCCGCCAGGATCAAAGGCTTGAGGCTGCTTTCCGGGCTTACCCCCGAGGAGGTCGCAAAGGTTGTGAACATATCCCAGGAGGATTATGAACGCTACGAGAGCGGCGAGGACGATATACCCGTCAGCCTGCTCCACGAGATATCGGAATTCTACAAGGTGGATATGACCGAGATACTCACCGGGGTCTCGCCCAAACTGCGGGATGTATGCCTGGTGAGGAAGGGTGAGGGCCTTAGCGTTGAGCGTTACGACCAGTATGAATTTGAGAGCTTGGCCTACAAATACTCTGGGCGCAAGATAGAACCCCTCCTGGTAACCCTCAGGCCGGATCAGAATCCTGAGTTGGTTTCCCATAAGGGCCAGGAGTTCAACTACTGCCTTGAGGGACGGATGAAGGTTATCATCGGAAACGATGAATACATCCTTGAACCGGGAGACTCGTTATACTTTAACCCGATAAAACCTCACAAGATGGTATCGCTGGACGGCAAAAACGCCAGGTACCTGACGGTCATCCTGCTATAGAAACTATACACATCAAAAGAAGGGGAAACATCATGAATCTTGCTTATCGCTACTTGGAGAAAGAGAGTTTCGACAGCTATGAGGAATTTTGCCGCGGGCTTAAAATCAAGGTTCCGGACTCTTTCAATTTAGCTTATGATATCATCGACGAGTACGCGCGCCTGGAACCGGAGCGGAAGGCACTGGTATGGTGCAACGACCATGGAGAGGAGAAAACCTTTACTTTTCTCGACCTGAAAAAGTGGTCCTCAAAAACCGCAAATTACTTAAAATCCCTTGGGGTTAAAAAAGGCGACCGCGTAATGCTCATATTAAGACGCCGGTACGAGTTTTATTTTTTTGCTCTCGCGCTTTGCAGGATTGGTGCCGCATACATTCCCTGCACGAATCAGCTTAAGGAAAAGGATATTATATATCGCGCCAATGCGGCGGGAGCAAAAATGATTGTCGCATATCCTTCCGACGGTGTGACAGAGAGCGTAGAGCTAGCCCTGGACAAGAGCCCGACCGTAGAAAAGCTCATAATGGTTGGCGGAAAGCGAAGCGGCTGGCTTTGCTATGATGAGGATATCAAAAGCTTTCCTGAAGAGTTCCAAAGGCCGGAAGGGGATGAAGCCCCGAAGAACCATGACCTTATGATCATCTACTTTACCTCGGGCACCACAAGCATGCCGAAGATGGCATGCCATGATTTCACCTACCCCCTGGGGCATATCGTAACGGCAAAATACTGGCAGAGGGTGGTGGATTACGGGCTCCACCTTACCGTGTCGGACTCTGGCTGGGCCAAGTTCGGCTGGGGTAAGATCTACGGACAATGGATATGCGGTGCCGTCCAGTTCGTTTATGATATGGACAGGTTCGTTCCTGAAAGGCTGCTGGAGGTCATGCAGGAGTACAAATTGTCAACCTTCTGCGCGCCTCCCACCGTATACCGTTTCCTGATCCATCATGATCTTGAAAAGTACGACCTCTCATCCCTGGTGCATTGCTCCACAGCGGGTGAGCCTTTAAACCCCCAGGTATTCCACACATGGGAGCGGATTACCGGGCTCAAGATATATAACGGCTTCGGCCAGACCGAAACCACCGTGCTGGTGGCAAACTTCGAATGGCTGGATATCAGTCCTGGTTCCATGGGTATGCCCAACCCCGCCTATAATATTGATATTGTCGACGAAGAGGGGAACCCGGTCCCGGAGGGCGTAGAAGGCGAACTGGTTATAAAGGATGTTGACAGCAACAAGCCAGTAGGGTTGTTCAGCGGGTATTACAGGGATCAGGAAGCCACCGGAAGGGTGTGGCATGATAACATCTACCACACAGGAGATGTGGTGTATAAGGACGAGTATGGGCTTTTCTGGTTTGTCGGGCGGAACGATGATGTCATAAAGGCATCAGGCTACCGTATAAGCCCGTTTGAGGTGGAAAGTGCCCTCATTGAGCATCCGGCGGTGGTGGAATGCGCCGTGACAGGCGCTCCGGACCCCATCCGGGGCACGGTGGTAAAGGCCACCGTTGTGCTGGCAAGGGGATATGAACCATCCGATGAGCTTAAGAAGGAAATCCAGGATTATGTAAAGAGTGTTACCGCGCCCTATAAATACCCGCGGATTATTGAGTTTGTGGATGAACTGCCCAAGACCATCAGCGGCAAGATTAAAAGGGCGTATATCCGCAAGGCAGACCATGGGGAACAGGTTGATGATTAAGAAAGCCGCCTGCGGCAGGCGGCTTTCTTAAGTCGTTATAAATACCGTTTCACATCCCGGCCGGCGACATAGGCGTAAAGCTCAATATAAGGCTTTACTGTGCTTGCCATGATCTTTCCCATGAGTATTTCCTCCACCTGGAAAAACCCTACCGACGCGGTCATTTCCACTGTGATCTTCAGCGGCTTTTCCTCGCCCTTTTCAATTGAAACCGTTTCAATGGCCGATGATGAGTACTTGTGGATGTCTCCCATCCTTGACTCCTGCCTCAAAAGAAGCGGGATGCGGGAACGCCCCTTCTCCATGTCGCAGCCGTCGGCGATGAGGACAATCCCCGCTTCCAGGGTTGTGACGGGATATTCGGTCATATGCCCGAGTATGCTTTCGAGTGCCACCGACTTTATCACAACGCGGCGCATCAAGTCATCAGGAAAAACAGCCTGGAGCACGCGGTCTATAATGGCTGCTGCTAAAGTGAATGAGCTTATCTCATGGTTGTGCCTTCCCACAGACATTCCTATATCATGCAGGAAAGAAGCCAGGAGCACCGCGATACGGCTGTCTTCCAGGCCGCCTGAGCCCTCCTTTACAATGTTCGGGACGATACCTTGCCCGGTTAGGATATTGAACATCTTCATGGAATTGACGGCCACCTTGCGCATGTGCACAGGCCCATGGTCGTTGTATCCAAGACGGCGTATGGACACCGTGTTGGCGAATTCCTGCCAGGCGTTTATCTCTTCATCATCAGATATAATACGGGCCACTTCCAGCGCTTTTCGGTCGAGCAGCGAAAAAAGTTCTTGTTCCAGGCTCAGTTCCAAGGAGGACTTCATATACGGTTCCCTTCCTTTTCGATTATTGACCAGTTAATCTAAACCCGCGGAAGCCAGATTTTCAACAGTTCCCGCGGCTGACCGGTACGGGTTCGATTCCCGTCCTGATATCAGAATATTTCAAAGGGCCCCAGTTGTCAAACCAATTGGGACACACGCCGTAACCATATTGCCGGGACAGGAATAGCATGCATTACCCCGGATTCCGGAGGTCTTTATTTTTACCTTTTATATGAAAGATATGGCAGCGGGACATGTAACCAAATATGTCGTCTGGTGTATAATATACAGGAGCAGGGAAGGAGTGGGGAAGTTTATGGGTAATAAAGAGAGGGCCCTGGTGCTGGGGATGGCCAGGAGCGGCTATGAAGCCGCGAAGCTTCTGGCAAAAAAGGACCTGAGTGTTGTCATCAACGATGCCAAAACCGAGCAGAACCCTGATCGTATTAGAGAGCTTGAAGGGCTGGGTGTGGAAGTCATACTCGGAAGACACCCTGAAGACCTTTTGGACAGGCATTTTGACATCATGGTCAAGAACCCGGGAATCCCGAACAACCATCCCTATGTGGATAAAGCGCTAAGGCTCGGTGTGCCTGTCATCAATGAAATGGAACTTGCATTCCGCTATTTCCCCAGTGGCGTCACCATTATAGGGGTTACCGGCACTAACGGCAAGACCACCACCGCCACCCTTATATCTGAGATGCTGAAAAAGGCTTCAAAACCGGCACATCTCATGGGCAACATCGGCTTTCCCGTATGCTCTTTTGTTCCCCTGCTAAAGGGCGGGGATATTGCCGTTATGGAAGTGTCGGACCATCAGCTTTGCAACGTGATCGAGTTCAAGACCCATATATCGGTTATGACCAACCTGTCCGAGGCGCACATAGATTTCCACGGCTCATATGAAACGTATAAGTCCATGAAAAAAAGGATTTTTAACCACCATACCGAAAAGGATATCGCCGTGCTCAACCTGGATGACGGGGAAGTACTCGATCTTGCCCGTGATGCCAAATCAATAAAAAGGTACTTCTCATCAAGCCCCATGAGCGGGCCTGGATGCTGCATCGCCGACCGGGCTGTTTATTACAATGACGAAAAAATCATGCCCCTGAGCGATGTAAAGATCAAGGGAAGGCACAACTATGAAAATGTCATGGCGGCCATCACCGCCGTCAAGGAACTGGGTGTGGGCAATGAGCCCATTGCGGATGTACTTAAGAGCTTCGGCGGTGTGGAGCACCGGCTGGAATATGTCAGGACCATAAACCAGGTGGATTTCTATAACGACTCCAAGTCCACCAATGTCAAATCGACCCAGACAGCCCTTTCTTCCTTTGACAGGCCTACCATACTCCTTCTGGGGGGACTGGACAGAGGCCACAGCTTTGACGGGCTCAAAGAATACCTGAAATGGGTTAAACTTATCGTAGCCTTTGGAGAAACAAAGGAGCGGATCGGGAAGTTCGCGTCGGAGCAGGGCATTCCCTGCACTGTTGTGGATTCCCTGGATGACGCTGTTATATTGGCCTATGAATCGTCAAGCCCCGGTGATGTTGTGCTCTTAAGCCCAGCATGCGCTTCGTGGGATCAGTATGAGAGTTTTAAGATGCGCGGCAACCGGTTCAAGGAATGCGTCAGCGCGCTTTGAAGGCATACCCTGGGGGTGTGGAACGGGAACATTATGACCTGAGCAGCCGGTTATATTTCTCCAATACCTCAGGGTCTTTCACCGGCACACCGGACCTGAAGAAAAGGACCCGGCCTTTATCTGGAGAAGGGTTCAACAGGTTGGCCGACTTCAGAACTCCATAAAGGTGCTTTATGGTTCCTCGGTTTCCGTCTATGATATCGATGCCTTCGGGCAGCATCCGTGCCAGGGCTTTGCGGAAAAACGGGAAATGGGTGCAGCCCAGGACGATTGTGCCATAGCAGTTTATCCTGTCCCAAGGAAGAAGTTCCCTGAGATATGTTTCCACCTCAGGCCCGTCAAAGACGAACCTTTCCGCGAGTTCCACCAGTTTCGGAGCCGCGAGCATATCCACGATATGCCCGGTATCCACCCTGGCTACCAGGTCCTGGAACTTCACTTCCCTCAGGGTCAGGGCGGTGGACAGGACAAGAACGCGCTTACCGCCGTTCTGGTTTTTTACCACGGCAGGCTTCACCGCGGGTTCCATGCCTATGATGGGGAAACCGTATTCTTTGCGCAAGCTTTCAACAGACGCGCTGGTGGCCGCATTGCACGCGATGACAAGCGCTTTTACATTATAGGAAACCAGGAACTCAACTGCCCTGAACGCAAGCCTTTTTACTTCCTCCCTGGTTTTTGTGCCATAGGGTGTGTTGTCAGTGTCAGCATAATATAGGTAATTCTCATTGGGCAAAAGTGCCAGGGCGTCACGCAGGACTGTCAGCCCTCCGATTCCGGAATCAAAGAATCCGATGTTCATACGCACCTCTTCATCCGAGCCTGTGATTGCCGGCCGCGGTATATTGCCGGCCTTCTAATTTTACCATAACGGGTATAAAACTAATACCAACTTAAGGATACATATTTCCCGGAAAACAAAAACAGGATTTCGGCCAGCCGGACGGCCATACCGGTACTTGTGACGTGAGGATGCTGTTTTGAGGAAAGTACAATAATTTAATAATATTTATTTCATAAATGTATTGTAATCATTTCAATTTTGGTTTATACTATAAACAACCTGAAATATTTATCGAAGTGAGGTGTCTGTGATATGATGGAATCAAAGAGATTGTATGTCCCAGAGCAGAACCATAATAACGAAGCCGAAGACTTGTTTCCCGACTGCAATCAAAGCTGCTGTTCACCCGAGTTTACCGAGGGCTGTATCGAATGCAACCCAGCCGACAGATGACTGACACCTGGGTTTAACGCATGGTTTCAAAAGCCGTACCAGATGCTGGGCAGGTTTAGAAAGCGGCCTGGGCTGGTATCAGCCGTCAGGAAACCAGGGAAATATAAAGCCGTTCCCGTCGTCATTGTGGAGATAAAGCCTTGTCAGCTTAATAAAGGCTGTTCCAAATGCTGATAATAAATGAGAAAGCAGCTGTGTCTTAATGGGAGAGGGAGCGGATTAGGCTGTTAAAATGCCCCAAGGGGGTTAACATAACAGGAAAAGGGGAGGTTAATCATGTCTCAGGTTGAATTCTATCGCTGTGATGTATGCGGGAATCTTGTAGCGCTAGTCAATAAGGGCGGAGGTACACAGGTATGCTGCGATCAGGAAATGACCCAACTCGTTCCCAATACTGTGGACGCCTCTAAGGAGAAGCATGTTCCCCATGTCACCAGGGAGGATGGCAAGATCAAAGTAGCCGTCGGTTCCACGCTTCATCCCATGGTTCCGGAACATTACATCATGTGGATTGCGATTGTTTCCGGCGACAGGCTTGAGTTCAGGTACCTTAAACCCGGGGAAGAGCCAATCGCTGTGTTTGACGGAGTTGAAACAGGAACTGCCTATGAATACTGCAATCTGCACGGGCTTTGGAAGGCTGATTTCTAAGGGCGCGGCTGCGAGCTAAGAACGCATCGTTTACGGGCGGACCGCAACAGAGCGCGGCAATTTCTTTATTTAGCCGACAAAGATATAGGTTTTAAGGAGGTAATATAGGATGTCTGTAAAAAACGCTATGACTGCTGATTTTCTACGTTCAGCCTATGGCGGGGAGAGCATGGCCCATATGCGCTACCTCACCTGGGGTAAAATGGCCGAAAAAGAGGGATTCCCTAACATAGGCAGGCTTTTTGAGGCAATTGCCTATGCGGAACAGGTTCATGCCGGCAACCATTTCAAGGAAATCGGAGGCGAAATCGCTGACGCGACAGTAACGGCTGGGGCTGTTTTTGGTCCCGGTAAGACCGTGGATAACCTGCAAGGCGCCATTAACGGTGAGCTCCATGAGGTTGAGCAGATGTACCCGGTCTACCTGAATGCCGCTGAACTCCAGGGCGAGGCGGGGGCAAAGCGTTCCTTCCATTTCGCGTTGGAAGCCGAGAAGATCCATGCCGACCTTTTCAAGCAGGCGCAGGATGCCGCCAAAGCCGGAAAGGATATGGAATTCGAAAAGGTCTTGATTTGTCCCGTATGCGGTCATACAATCCTTGATAACGCACCGGACTTCTGCCCGGTTTGCGGTGCCAAAAAGGATCTGTATAAAGCGTTTTAGCCAAAGGTCTTAAAGTAAAGCAAAGCGCCCGGCTTATGGCCGGGCGTTTCGCGTTAGGGTTAAATTTTTATGGTAGCGGCTTTTCAAGCGGATCTTAATTACTGTAAAGAGAATTCAATTTCTGTGGTAAACTGGCTTTGATCGGTCAAATCGCCATTTTCGGCATCGGGGATGACCAGGATTGTTATTACGGCCTTATATCTTCCGGGCCCCGCCTTTTGGCCATCCTTGTTGGTCATATCCCACTCGTCCTGCCATTTCAGGGATCCGCCCGGGTTAATTGTTCTGGTCACAAGGGCGAGGGTGAAGAACTTACCGTCAGAATACCGGTAGACTTCTTTTCCTTCCCCGTCTGTTATGGTGATCTCAAACTGCTGGCCTGAAGAGAACATCAGCTCCTTCGGCTGGGTATAATGGCTGAACAGCTCGAAGTCGAATACCACCCTGTCTTCTTTGATCTCATAATTCCCCCTGGTTTCAAACCTTCCCGCCGCAATGGGCTGGGGAGCAGAACCCGTCGTCTTTTCTATGGCCATGTTGGTCCGGCTGACCAGGGTAGCGAGCTCGCCATAGGTGGTTGTAGTCTTGGGGTCAAATATACCGTTACCCCTGCCGCGGGCGATCTCCAGATGGTAGGCCACATATACCCCGTGGGAATACCTGCTGTCCATCTGGTCTGAGTCGGTGTAGGGCTCGATCATGGTTATGATCACCTGGTCCAGATCCTGCCCGGTTTTTTCAGCCCATATCCGGGCGCATTCATAAACAATTGCCTCTCTTGCAACCGAATCCGGCGTCCTGTCATAGTCCTTATCGATGGCCAGCCCGATTAGGTTCGCGAAATCTTCAACGGTGATATGCGCATCAAGATCCTTGTCTCTAAAAACAAAATCGATGTCGGTTTTTCCGGCCAGGTACTCCACATAGCCCTGGGACCAATGACGCTCAATTACAGCCTTTATGGGCACGGCGTCCACAATCTCGGCAGAAGCCGCAAAGGACATGGTAAACAGTATGGCAANTGCCATTATGAGCGAAAGTATGCTTTTTTTCATAGAATGCACCTCCAGTATTATTGTTTACTCCATTATATTAGACGCGCCAGGATAAATATGGTTTACAAATCAACCGGAATACTTTAGAAGACCCTCTGGATATTGTCGGCATTACGACCCGGGAGCGCATGGAAATCCCGCAATAGAGACCAACGGCTTACCGGTCTGAAATCCGAGATACAAAGTTGAGTTTTTTTGTAATACGGTGGTAAAGGTATTATAGTATCTACCATTATTTATCAAAATACTTGGCGCTTAAAACAGCAGGAAGCAGAAATTTGTTGTTTTACTATGAAAAATTGTATTAGTGAAACCAGGTACGGTATACTTTTTGCATAATATGGACGCGAAGATATTAGAGACATCAAAGTCAGAGGGTTAAAAGATGAAGAAGAGCCGTGCATTATTAGCCATAACGCTGGTGGTTGTTTTATGTTTTTCCACTTTGGTTATTAATGCTGACGCTGCCAGGATTAACGATGACATAATTTTTTTAAAGCAGGTTTCGGAGGAAACATCAAGATAAAGCAAAACCGCCTGTTCTGCTGAACAAGCGGTTTTCATTGGTTGCGGAGGCGGGATTTGAACCACACGACCTTCGGGTTATGAGCCCGATGAGCTACCTGACTGCTCCACTCCGCGATGTCATGTATCCGCACCCAATTGGTGCCCTATTAGTATAGCATGCTCAGATTGTAATTTCAAGCCCCTATTGCCCATTGCCTGTATTTCACAGCTATGCTTGAATTGCATAAGTAAATTCAACATTGGAAGCCGTAAAGCGTTGAATTTAATCATGCAATTCAACATGTAGAAATTAGTTATGCAAACTGCTCTATGGTCACCCATGCTTCTGGCAGGCCAGACAGTCATACCCTCCGTCCCACAAGAAATACAAAGAAACCTTATCCTCTTGCCGAGAAGGAATTCCCTTTACTGAAGCCGATCTACAGTGGCTGGATGATGTAATTACCCCGTTGATAAAAAGGAAGCAGTCCATCCATCGCATTTGCGCTACCCAGGCCGACAGCATCCTTTGCAGTGAAAGAACTATCTACAAGTACATAGACCAAGGCATCCTGACAGCCAGAAACATCGATCTGCCGCGTAAAGTGCGTTATCGCCCCAGAAAACGCAGCAAACCTTTCACCGTAGACAGGAACTGTAGGCGAGGGCGCACTTATGAGGACTACTTGAACTTCATGGCGGAACATCCGGACACTCCCGTTGTCCAAATGGACACTGTTGAGGGATGCAGAGGAGGGAAGGTATTACTGACTATCTTCTTTACCCAATCGGACTTCATGCTGATGTATCTTCGGGAAAGAAACACTTCCCAATCCGTTATTGATATCTTCAATCATCTGGAAGAGGTTCTTGGCATTGAAACCTTCAAACAGTTGTTTCCTGTCATACTTACCGATAATGGCTCGGAATTTTCAAACCCGGCAGCCATTGAGCATAATTCGTCCGCTGTTCAACGAACTCGCTTGTTTTACTGCGATTCTTCTTCGCCGCATCAGAAGCCTCACATCGAGCGAAGCCATGAGTTTATCCGTATGGTCTTTCCTAAAGGGAGTTCCTTTGATGGCCTTAATCAAAGAGATGTTGACATGCTCGCCTCTCACATCAACTCCCTGGTAAGAAAGAAGCTGAACAACCAGTTTCCGACAACCACGTTCAGCTTCTTCCACGGAGAGCAAACGCTCCGTAAACTAGGTATCTCACCTATACCACCAAGTGAGGTACTCCTCTCGCCAGCCATGTTTAAGGGCTGACGGGATTAACACTATTATATCATATTGAGTTTTTGAGCACATGGCTGATCAAGGGGGTACCAACGGCTACATAGTCAGGGGTTGAATTTACTCTTGCAGAAATCTGCAATAATTCATACCTTTTGTTTTTGTACGCTTTTTCTGTATTCAGGAGTAAAATGGTCTCCCCAAAAAGCATAAATTCTCTGTGTAAAAATGCCCTTCCAAACCCGCATTGAAAAATCAATAGAACTTACTTCTGCAATGTTGATTTTACTTCTGCACTTGAGCTTTCACAGCTATGCCGTTTTATCCAGTGACACATCCACACGCCCGTCGTAACGAAATCAAAAAGGGCTCTTATCACAAAAAATTATGGCAACCATATAGTTGCCGGCGCATACATTGATAGTAGACTGCATTATCTGAGCCGAAATGTCCTCGTCCGTCCATTCATATAAACGGGCACTTGAAGTTCATCACAATGGTTATTATTCTGGCGGCAGGCAGGGCCGCCCGACCAAAAGGCTTTATAGCCAAGGCCGGAAGGCTGCAAAGAAAATAACAACAGTTTCCATTCCGGCATGAACTCCCATCTACGGGCAACCGAGGCGGAATCCCCCTTGTTATTGGTAATTGTTACCGTGTATTGCTTATGAAATGCGCAACTGGTATAATAGTAGCCAATATATAGAAGTATTGCGCCCTGCGGCAGGCAATATACTGCTTTGAAGGCGGCATACAGAGAGATGTGGCTATAAGGCTGAATCTCCGCAAGAGTACGGAGGAACCGAGTTTATCGGGGCTAATCCAGTAAGGTAGGGTTCCCTATTTCCCGAGCCCGTCAGCTAACTCCGGAAGCCTATAATAGGAGGATAATCATGCATTTAGATAAGAACTCACATATATATACCTGGGGGACTATCGTCTTTCTTTTTACCCTTACTGTCTGTGTATTGCTTTACTCCGGTTTAACCGAGCCAGCCCAACAGCAGGTTGTCGATACGCCCATCGAAGAATCCGCCTCCCTCCATTCCACCAACCTGTCTGTTTATACTCTGCCTTATCAATATCTTTCAGCAACATACCGGAAACTTGAATTCCTGTCAAAGTCAGATGAAATAATAGCCCTATACTCAACAGAATATGACACGACCGTCTATGATACCGGAGAGGCAACCGACATGGATGCCTCAATCATGATGACTGCTTCCATCGCCCGGGGCATAATTGACGAATCCCGCGCTGGCAAAACCATGGCATCGGTGGAGCAGGTTTCTTCCTACTTGTATGTGAACGCAAACCAGCTCAATGTCAGGAGTGGCATCGGCACCGACTATGACAAGCTGACCACTCTGAAGAGAGGCGACAAGGTCGGTCTTTTCTCTTCGGAAGGTGATTGGGCAAAGATTAAGACCGAATCGGGCATCATCGGCTATGCGGTTGCCCGGTACCTGGTGGACAGCGAGGACAAAGTGGAGCCTGAAAGCCCGACAGCCTACTGGTATGTCAACGCGGATGCGCTCAATGTGCGGAGCGGGCCGGGAACAGATTATGAAAAGATTGAAACCTTGAAGCGCGGGGATAAGGTAGGCTATTTCGATACCCATGACGATTGGGCCAGGGTCCAGACGCCCTCGGGCAAAAAAGGATACATGCATATCAATTATCTGGTGGACAGTGAAAGCGAAGTTGACAGGAGTTCTTCCCTTCCCACCGCGGACTCCAGCGCGGTAACCAGTCTTGCGCAGCAGATTGTGGAATACAGTAAAACCCTTGTGGGCGTGAAATATAGATACGGCGGGTATAGTACCAGCGGAATGGACTGTTCAGGATTTGTGAAATATGTCTATGCCCATTTCGGAATCAATGTCCCAAGAAGCTCGGCCAACTATGCGAATTTTGGCAAGCTGGTTTCAAGGGAAAACCTGAGGCCTTCGGACATCCTGCTTTTTGACACCGACGGCGGCAACTGGGACGTCAGCCATGTGGGGATTTATATTGGCGGAAATCAGTTTATCCATGCCTCAACAACCAAGGGGAAGGTAGTCATCATGTCGTTATCAGAGTATCCTGCCCCATATTATGGGGCCAGGCGGGTAATCGACTGATAACAGTACGCAAATTACGGGATGATCTCAGGTATACCTGCGGTCATCCCTATTTTATTGCCCTGCGTGTCCGGTTCGTTTTGATATAATGGGGACGCTGCCCGGTTTGAGCCGGGTTCTGATCCAGGAAAAAAACTATTGGTAAAATAATGAACCATATCTGGCCAGGCCCGTCATATATATAAGGACTGGGAGGCATGCCCACTGGAATTTTAAGAAAGTTTTAAGATTTGATCATACTTCTACCGCACAAATGCTGTTATAATTGATAGGAGTAGACTGGCAGCGCCAGTTTAAGTAAATAAGTCCAAGGATAAATAATAGCGGTTCCAAGGAGATACATAAATGCCAACAATCATTACTATGGATAACGTATATCGCATCTTTCGAATGGGCCAGGAGCGCATATATGCTGTAAACGGCATCAGCCTGGACATTGAGGAGGGGGAGATCTGCTGCCTGCAGGGACCGTCCGGTTCGGGAAAATCCACGCTGCTGCATATGATGGCGGGCCTGGATAAGCCCTCAAAGGGGTCCATCACCATCGGCAAGACCCGCATAGACAGGCTGAGCGAAAACCAGCTGGCCCTGTTCAGGCAGAAGTATATCGGCTTCATCTTTCAAAGCTACTACCTTATACCAACTCTCACCGCGCTGGAAAATGTCGCCCTGCCCCTTACTTTCTGCGGCGTGCCCCGGTCCAAAAGAAACAAGCTGGCAAAAGAGCTATTGGAGGCTGTAGGCCTGAAGGACCGGATGAAGCACAAGCCCCATGAGATGAGCGGCGGCCAGCAGCAGCGTGTCTCCATTGCCCGGGCTTTTGTGAACAACCCGAAAGTGGTCTTTGCCGATGAGCCTACCGGGAACCTTGATACGGTGACCACCCATGAGATGATGCAGCTCATGACATCACTGGCCTACGAGAGAAAACAGACTATTGTGCTGGTGACCCATAACCCGGAAATATCGCAATACTCGACACGCATTGTCAGGGTGCGTGATGGCAAGATAGAAATAATTGAGAATGGAAGGGAAAATGGTTATGAAACAGGTGCTTAAGAAGATTTCAAAACTTACATTAGCGGTTGTTTTTGTGCTGGCGGGTATGCTTTCGTTTCTGCCGGCTGACGCGGCCATGGCCCGTGATGCGGGATATGAGCCTCCATCCGACGTTTACGAGCCTATAATACTTGCTTCGGTGGCTGATAACACCACGGTGAAGGCGGGACAGTATACGGGTGTGAAGATTACTCTGGAAAACATCAACCAGATAGCCACCGCCTTGGATGTGACGCTCACTTACGATGCAGAGCCCGGCTCCCCGTTCACCCATGTAAAGACCCTGTTCGATATGCCCATTAAAAACCTTAGGGCCGGGAACCCCACCGAGGTCACCCTGTCCATCAACACCGACAAGTTTGCAAAGCCTGGCCTCTATCCGTTCAAGTTTACATTGCATTATTTCAATTCCTGGAAGGATCAATATTCCAGGGATTACATGGTTTNCATATTTATTGAAAATGAATTGCAGGATACCAGCCTGACCGTACGGACTTCCTCGGCCGACAATGTCGGAGCGGTTGCCGGAAAGAGTTTTCCGGTGCCCGTTTATGTCATGAATACAGGCGACTTCTATGCCAGGGATGTCCTTATAACCGTTGAGGGCCTGTCACAGGACACCTTCATGCTCAACTCAGGCTCCAATCGCATAAGTTTTGACCGCATTGACGGCGGAACCCATAAGAGATTCGACCTCGACCTGATAGCGGCCCAGGGCCTTAAAACCGCAAGCTATCCTTTGTCCTTCAGGGTGGAATACACCACCGAAGCAGGAGAAAAGATAAGCGAGAAACAGGAGATCTGGGTTCCTGTAACAGGCAGCGGCGATGCGGTAAACGCCCTTGAGATCCTTGAAGTAAAGACATCCCAGTCTACTGTCAGCCCTTCCGATACATTCGATGTTTCAGTAACCATTAAGAACAGCGGAACGGCCAATGCCGACCAGATCAAGGTGTCGGCCGACGGGACCAGCGCTCTGCTGCCGGTTTCCCAGAACCTTTTCATTGTTTCCAGGCTGGCTCCCGGCGAAACAAAAACCCTGACCTACAAATACCAGCCTTCCCCCGATGCCCAGAGGGGAAGCGTGCCCATCGTTATCAAGGCGGAATCCCTGGGGAACAGCTCCATGATCTCACAGGCTGTTTCGGTCTTTGTGGATGCCGATGCAGGCACTTCTGACCCCAGCAAAAACGTTCCCAAGATCATAGTGGGAAGCTATACATACGAACCCCAGCAGGTCAAGGCCGGGGAAAGGTTTACCCTGTACATGTCCTTCCGGAATACCCATTCATCAAAGACCATCAGGAACATAAAGGGCAGCTTCAATGTGGAGGAGAAGTCCAATGAAACCGGGAATGTCTTCACTCCCGTGGACAGCAGTAATACCTTCTTCATTGATGAAATCAGGCCCAGGGACAGCTACGACTGGACAGTAAACCTTTACACCATACCCGATGCCCAGTCCAAGACCTATACTGTCATCATCAGCTTTGAATATGAGGATGAACACGGCAATCCATATACAGCGCAGGAGATCATAGGTATACCGGTTTATCAGCCGTCCAGGTTTGATGTTTCGGAGATTGCAATGCCCTCCGAAGTGTACCTGGGAGAACCCGTTTATGTCAGTTTCAGCCTGTACAACATGGGCAAGACCGACCTGTATAACGTGAAAATGTCGGTTCAGGGCGATTTCGCCGCAGACCCCATGAGCAACTATTTCGGTAATTTTACCCCCGGGTACATGGAATGGTGCGAAATTAACCTCATACCCATGCAGCCGGGAATGGGCATGGGCAAGATCGTGGTGGAATACGAGACCACCAGCGGCGAACTCATGACCTATGAGAAGGAATTCTCCCTCAATGTGCTTGAAATGCCCGTCTATGATCCCGGGTTCCCCGTGGACGGCCCATTCCCCATGGACCCCGGCATGGAAAATGGTCAGGAAGGGGGAGGCGGCTTCTTCAAAAGCGTCTGGTTCTTCATTATCATTGGTGTCGTGGTAGTTGCAGGCGTAGTTATCACCATCATTGTGGTCAGGAAGCGTAAGAAGGACAAGGAGTTTGAATTCTGATGAAATATCTTGACACGCTCTTTTTAAGCATAAAGAACCTGTGGCGCCGCAAGCTCAGGACATCACTGACCATTGTAGGTGTAATGATAGGAACATGTGCCATTGTGGTCATGATCTCCCTGGGCCTAGCCATGAACAAGAACTTCCTGGAACAGATAAGCCAGATGGGAAACATCATGCAGATCCAGGTCTACAACTGGAATGAAGGCGGCATGACGCCCGACGGTAATAAGATCGAGCCCCTCACCGATGCCAAGATCGCCGAACTCGCCAGGATGAAAGGCGTGGAGGGGGCAACCCCCATCATGGACCTTGGCCTTAAAATGGTAGTCGGAAAGTATGTGGGTTGGGTTAATATCCTGGGCATCGACCCCAATGTGTTTGAAATGCTGGATATTCCCGTGAGCACCGGCCGCGGGCTCACAATTGAGGACACCAACCATGCGGTGATAGGGGACCATGTAAAATATAACCTTTATAACCCCAGGTCCAGCCGGTGGGATCCTGCTCCCGATGACCTCAACCTGATGGAGGAAAAGGTCACCGTCAGCTGGGACATGAACTATGGAGAAAAGCCGTATCCTGGCCAGCCTACGCCAAAAAAGAAGGTGAAACCCGTAACCATAGAGGTTGTGGGCATGGTGTCCGAAAGCGGCAGCCAGTACGACTATTCCGTCGTCATGCCCCTGGATACCGTTAAGAAGTATAAGAAGGAGCAGGATAAGTTCAACCAGGATGGCAGCGGAGGCGGGGGTGTCATAGTAGGCAGCGGGAGCTCCAGAGGCTCGGGTGAAAATGAGGGTTATTACCAGGCCATCGTAAAGGTTAAGGATATCGACAGCGTGATGGAAGTGATGGACCAGATAAAGGCCATGGGATATGAGGCCTACAGCCCCATCCAGATCCTTGAGCAGATGAAGGAGCAGTCGGCAGGCTTAAGGCAGATACTGGGCGGTATCGGCATCACAGCCTTCATCATCGCTGCCATCGGTATTGCCAACACGATGTATATGTCCATCTATGAACGGACCCGTGAGATCGGCATAATAAAGGTAATTGGCGCAAGGCTGGGAGATATTAGGCGCATCTTCCTGATGGAGGCCGGATGGATAGGCGTCTTCGGAGGAGTGCTGGGCGTCGGGCTGAGCCTGTTGGCTTCCATGGCCCTGAACAGGTTCAATATCAATTTGGGCGGGCAGGTCATGTGGATGCCCCAGGGAGAGGGTATGCCATCCTCATATATTCCTGCCTGGCTCATGCTGGCAGGAGCAGGGTTTTCTTTCCTGGCAAGCCTGCTTGCCGGGGTGCTTCCAGCAAGAAGGGCCATGAAGCTTAGCGTTATGAAAGCACTGCGCCAGGAATAAGCGTGATCGCGCATGGAAGCGCAATAACAAGTATGATGGGAGGCGTCTTCAGGATTGCCTCCTTATCTTATATTACAAGAATATTACACCACATATAAATATTCCATTTTTAATTCTCTTATGGTATATTGTACTGGTAGTTTGCTCTGTCCGCTAAAACAGACCAAACACTGACCATGCGCTGAAAGGAGGCCGCAAAATGGCAAGCCGGGGCATTAAAACTGCAGGATTCAGAAACAAAAATGGAGTTGGCTTTGTCGCGGCCGAGCGCCCCATCTGAGCACTTTTCCACGACAATTACAAATCCATTTGGTTGCTGAGTCATATGATGGAATTGCAGTGGCTCTTTTTTGTGTCATTTTAAGCCTGAAAACCAAGAATACCCACAAACTGTCCGATATGTATGATTAACCTCGTATTGCCCGAAAGGAGGCATAACGTGAAAAACCTCAAGCTGTTGCGGGAATATCTGCGGGGAAGCGGCAAGACATATTTGTTATCTCTGGTATCAGTGATTCTGATGACAGTATTCTCTTCAATGGTACCGCTGGTTATCGCTTTCACGGTGGATTCAGTTATAGGCGGCAAACCCATAGATCTGCCTGCTTTTTTAAAGTCCAGGGTCGACGCGGAGAGCGTTCTTGATTATATAAGAAACAATTTGTGGATCATACTGGTTGTACTTGTATGCATCACAGCATTGCATGGCATCTTCCTGTTTATCAGGGGGAAATACTCGGCTGTGTCGGCGCAGGTATCCTCCAAGCGGATGAGGGAGAGATTATATGACCACCTGCAGCATTTGCCCTTTGACTACCATGTAAAGGCTCAGACCGGGGATCTGATCCAGAGGTGCACATCCGACATTGAAACCGTCCAAAATTTTATCGCAAGCCAATCGGTGGATGCCCTCCAGATCATCGTACAGGTTATCGTGGTTTTGGCCATCATGATGTCAATGAGCATGAGGTATACGCTGATCTCGATAGTGATGGTTCCGATCGTGTTTGTTATAACCGTCAGGTTTTTCATAAACATGATGAAGGTATTCATCAGGGCGGACGACGCTGAAGGCCATATGACCACGACCCTTCAGGAGAACCTTACCGGGGTGCGGGTGGTCAAGGCCTTTGGCGCCCAGGCCTTTGAGATGGAGAAGTTTGATGAGAAGAACAGGACCTTCCGTGATCTTACCATGAAGATCGTCAGGCTCATGGCCAACTTCTGGGCAGGCACCGACCTTTTATGCATGCTGCAGCACGCGCTTGTCACCGCTATCGGGGCATACTGGGTGGTTAAAGACCAGGTAACAATAGGGACGGTAGTGGCCTTTTCTTCCTATACCGGAATGCTGGTTTGGCCGCTGAGAAACCTTGGCCAGATGATGGGCTTCATGGGCCAGGCCTTTGTATCGCTGGGAAGGATCCAGGAGATCCTGGACAGTAAGCCCGAAGACTATGACACGGGCAGCCGCCCGCCCATTGAAGGCGAAATCGTGTTTGATGATGTCTGTTTCGAGTATGAAAAAGGGAAGCCCGTCCTGGATGGGATCTCCTTCAGGATAGAGAAAGGGAGCACCATAGCCATACTGGGTGCCACTGGCTCCGGAAAGAGTTCGCTGGTACAATTGCTGCTCCGGCTGTATGATTACAGCAGCGGAAGCATCCGCATTGACGGGATGGAACTTAAGGAAATCAGCCGGGAATGGATCAGGAAAAACATTGGCATAGTGCTCCAGGAGCCCTTCCTTTTTTCCAGGAGCATAAGGGAAAACATTAAGATGGGCGGCGGACAGCCGGAGGAGGACCGGGTACTCGCCGCTGCCAGGGCGGCTTGTGTTGATCATGACATACAGGAATTCGAGAAGGGATACGACACCATTGTGGGAGAACGGGGAGTGACGCTTTCGGGCGGCCAAAGGCAGCGTGTGGCCATAGCCAGGACAATTATACGGAATGTCCCAATCCTCATATTCGATGATTCCTTAAGCGCGGTGGATACCGAAACCGATGCCCAGATCAGGAGAGCGCTGAAAGAGCGGCGGAAGAACACTACCACAATAATCATATCCCATAGGATCACCACCCTTTCGGAAGCCGACCTGATCCTGGTGCTGGACGGGGGCAGGATTGTCCAGTCCGGCACCCATGAGGAACTGGTAAGCAAAGAAGGCCCCTACCGGAGGATATGGGAGATCCAGAGCACACTGGGCGAAGATATGGTCTGAGCCTGGAATGGGAGGTGCGAAGCTTGTATTTCGAAGAGATGGAATACGGCAAAAGGCTTGATCTGAACGTTATTAAAAGGCTTGCCGTATTTGCGGAACCCTATAAGGTGAACATCATTATACTGATGGTGCAGATGTTTTTTCTGGCGCTGGTGGATGCCCTCTTTCCTAAGCTCAGCCAGTACGTCATAGATAACTTTGCCGTTAAGAAATCACTGGACGGGTTCTGGCTGCTGTGCCTGGTTGCTGTCGGCCTGGTGGTGTTTCAGGCGGCCAATATGTGGCTTATGATCAGGAATGCCGGAAGAATTGAACACTATATACCATATGACATGAGGAAAACAGTGTTCAGGAAGCTCCAGGAACTGCCCATTTCCTATTACGACAGGACCCCTGTGGGATGGATCATGTCCAGGGTGACCTCCGACATCCGCCGGATAGGTGTTTCCCTGTCCTGGCATGTTGTGGATTTGTTCTGGTCCACCTTCCTGATAATCATCATGACTATCTTCATGCTGGCCACAAACCCGTCCTATGCCCTGATGGTCCTTTGCGTTGTTCCTGCCCTTGCGATTCTAAGCATGGTTTTCCAGAAGAAGATCCTGTTCAATTACAGGAAGGCCAGGAAGTACAACTCACAGATCACCGCCGCCTTCAATGAAGGGATAACAGGTGCGAAAACTGTCAAATCGCTGGGTATAGAGGAGTATATGCTCAATGAATTTGAGAAGACAACCGGGCAGATGAAGGACTTCTCGGTCCGGGCGGCAACGGTTTCCTCCATCTATATGCCTCTCATAATACTTTTCGGAAGCATTGCCACCGGCTTGGTGCTCTGGAAAGGCGGGATTGAGGTAAGCCGGAACATTGCCAGCTACGGAACGCTGGTGCTGTTCATATCCTATGCCGTCCAGTTTTTCGAGCCCATCAGGCAGCTTGCCAGGGTCTTTACCGAGCTTCAGTACACCCAGGCGGCGGCGGAGCGTGTGGTTACACTGCTTGAAACCGAGAATGACATTGCTGACAGCAGTGAGGTAGTTTCCAGGTACGGCAGCATGCTGGAGTCCGATAAATCGGAATGGCCGAGATTTCATGGGCATATCGTCTTTAAGGATGTGACCTTTCGCTATAAGGAAGGTGGCAATATCCTGGAGAACTTTAACCTGGAGGTGAAGCCGGGCGAGAAGATTGCCCTTGCGGGAGAAACAGGAGCAGGCAAAACCACCATTGTGAGCCTGGTATGCCGCTTTTATGAACCCACTGAGGGAAGTATCCTGATAGACGGCGTGGATTACCGCGAACGTCCGCTGCTTTGGCTGTATTCCAATATTGGCTATGTGCTCCAGGAACCACATCTTTTCAGCGGGACCGTCAGTGAGAACATCGCCTACGGCCGCCACGAAGCGACCATGGAAGATATAGTCCGCGCGGCAAAGACCGTCAATGCCCATGACTTTATCATGAGGCTGGAAAACGGTTACGACACCCAGGTGGGAGAACGGGGAAGCCGTCTTTCCACCGGTCAGAAGCAGCTTATTTCCTTTGCCCGGGCAATACTGTCCGACCCGGGCATGTTCGTGCTGGATGAGGCCACTTCCTCGGTGGATACCGAAACTGAGCACCTGATACAGGATGCGCTCAACAGGGCCCTGGAAGGGAGAACAAGCTTTATAATCGCCCACAGGCTGTCCACCATCCGCTCGGCGGACAGGATCCTGGTTATCGACATGGGAAGGATCGTTGAAGAAGGAACCCACATAGAGCTTATCAGGAAAAAGGGATATTACTACAGGCTGTATACCAACCAGTACATGAAGGAAAAGAAGGATATTTTTGAAAAGGCAGATCAATAAGGAAAAGCGATATGATAAAGGCATACCCGGCCCTGGTGCCAGGGCGCGCCTTTAATACCCTGCCAGGGATCAGGATTTGTCTTTTAAATGTTTCTTCCTGGAAAGATCAGCTTCGGCCTCAAGATAGACCTTCTCAAAGTCCGAATCTATTCCGGCATGGCAGTATCCCCATGAGATCGAAATTGTGTAAGGCTTGCCGTGGGAGGCATTCAGTTTATTAAGGCTATCGAGAAACCGTTCTCCTATATTCCTGATCACATCTCCCTGGATGTTCTTAATGAGCACAACATAGCGCTCGCAGCTTTGATGCGACAGAAAATCGTCGTCCCTGATGCAGCTTGAAAGGATTCTGGAAATCGACCTCATGATGTACTCGCCCTCTTTGAAGCCATATTGGGCGTTAATCTCATGAAAATCATCTATCTCCACCAGGATAAGATAATAATCGCCGCTGCCAATATCCCTGTTTTGAAGCATATTGTTGGCCAGGAAACGTATTTTATTCATCTTGTCCAGATTATCCTTTACTGTCAGCTCGTTCAGTTTGCGGTTAGTGTTAATAAGCCTTTCGAGAGTATCGGAAAGCTTCTTCTCTACAAGCTGCTTTTCATGGGCAAGAAAGGCATTCTCGATATATTGCTGCACGTCAATGCATAGATCGGCCATGAAGTCTGTCATGCTTTCGGGAGCCGACATAACGATATATCCCAGCTGGTTTTTCCCTATAAAGACCAACTTAACCAGGGCTATCCCGTCGAGGGTGTTAAAGATAGCGTCAGGCAGGATCTTTGATACATCGAAGGATTTGGTATACTGGATTCTCCTGCCTTTTGAGTAGCCGTAGAGGAGTGTCCCTTTCAGGCTTTGGCCAGAAGACGCATAATCATCGAACCGGGTAGGAGCCAAAAACCGGACAATGTAGCATGAGTTCATGCCGTATTCTGTCAGACTGTCGGTCAGGGCTGAATAAAATGTTATCTCGTCCAGGGATAGGAAACGCCCGTGAGATCTGAGAGTACCGGATACCGATCCGGAATAGCCAGCCGGCCCGGCAGAGCTCGTTTCCCTGCAGCCGCAGGAATTCCGTATGACCAAACGGGGTTCAATGGTATAAACCTGATCGCAGGCAACATATTTTCTCTTGTCCAGGAGAAGTTCAGCCGCTTTTTGGGACATCTCATCAAAGGGCTGGTAAACAGTGGTAAGGGTATTGGCAATGCCCAGTGAGGCAGCCGCGTCGTCAAAACCTGTTACCGCCACATCTTTGGGCACATTAATACCGTTGTCGCTCAGGCATTTTATTGCGCCTATGGCTGTATCGTCATTGGCACAGACAATGGCTTCTATTTCTTTGTCATTGATATGGGGTATTAGTTTTTTTGTCAGGTTGTATCCCACCACGTCGCTGAAGTTTCCCTCAAGCATAAAGCGCTTGGGGACCTCAAGACCGTTTTGATAGACCACTTTTAAGAACGCGTCGCGGCGTATCAGGGCCTCCGGATTCTTCAGCGGACCGCCAATATGGGCCATTTTCTTGTAGCCATGGGATACCAGGTGGGAAACAATTTGCTCAAATCCCGAGAAATTATTGGTTACAACAGAGGGAATTCCTTCAAGCTCAATGCCAAATGAAACCACTGGAATGCCGGCCTTAACGGCCAAATCCTGCACGAGATCCAGACCCACTCTCGAAGACAATTGGCCGGAGATGATGAGAGCATTAATACGCCCCTGGGAAACAAGACGGTATACAGCGTTGCATTGGTAGTCGGGTGCCGTATTGTTCATAAGGCTGTACCCTTCAAAGATATACAGCGAACAATCACAGAACTCCAATGCCCGCCATAAGGACTTGATAAGAGCTTGCACATAGTTGCTGTATGCAGTGGTAGTCAGCAACCCTATTCTCATAAACACACCAGCTTCCTGGAACAAAAGGCATTCAGCCTGTTTATTAATAAATACCACTTCTCCATTTGTATTAAAACGGTAGTCCATAAAAAAACAAGCATTTAAAGATGGTAATTAAACGCGGCCTGTCCGACAGGTCCGCGAGGGCCGCCGTTCCAATTCTATTGACGCCCTGTTCAATAAACTCTATAATCAAATTGTAAGCTTATAACCTCTGTTAGGTGAGGCTCCTATACGGATACAGGCTGCTGCCCGGAAACGTCGAGAGACGCCAATGGGTGAACAAACATTGCCGGATTAAGGTTTTGTTTAATGCAGTTGGCTTTTTGCCTAAGCCGTATAGTGCCAAAACTCGATGATGGGAGTGTGGTCATTAT
>JGI24713J26584_10000459_pt1 | contig 30597 bp, 25 predicted proteins | sample BioPla4DNA1_FD_26584 | JGI IMG/M metagenome (IMG submission 26584) | reverse complement strand
AGGTTTTTTACCCACTTTCCGGATCTGAAATGTATGATGCAGAGGATGCACTTGACAAATTCTTCAGTTAAGGCAACGGCATAGACAAGGTGGACGGGCAAGTGGAGCACAAGGGCGGCTATGACGGTTAGAGGCACGCCGATAAACCACATGGTGCAGCCTTCTATCAACAGAGAGGTTCTTGTGTCTCCGCCACCTCTGAAGATGCCGACAATGAACATGATGTCGAGCGATCTGATAATGAATACTGCGGAAATGGTATACAGAACGAACCTTGCGGAAGCTGCCGTCTCAGGGGATACATTAAACAGTTTCAGAAGCTGGGGAGCTGTCGCTGCCAGTATCGCTCCCAGGACAAGCCCCACGAGGAAAGCAAGAACTGTAAACTTTCTTGCATAGCTCCTGCTTTGTTTCTCTTTGTCTGCGCCGATGCTGTTGCCGATCATGACCGAGGCGGCGCTGCAAAGGCCTATCATAACGACAAAGAACAGGTCATGAATTGTATTGCAGATTTGAATAACGGCTACCGCCTGGGAGCCGATTCTGCCGTATGCTGCAAGATACACAACACTGGCCAGCCCCCAGCAGACGTCATTAAGCAGGGCGGGCAGGATGACCGCGTATGCTTTTTTCACAAAACCGGCTGTGATATCCGTCAACTCTTTCAGGGAAGCGGCAAGGGCGGTTTTCCGGGAGTAGATAACAGCTATTAAAATTATGGTTTCTACTATTCTGGCAATCACGGTGGCTATGGCCGCTCCCCGGACACCCAGGGCGGGGCCGAGTTTGCCGAAAATCAGGATGTAGTTCAGCACCACATTGGTGCAGAGGGCGGAAATGCTTACCAGCATAGGCAGTACGGCATTACCGACGGAGCGGAGAGAAATGTTGTAGATAAAGGTGATACCGGTAAAAAGATAAGCGATAAGAACAATCTGCAGGTAGCTGCCGCCCAGTTCCAGTATCGCATCTTCTTTGTTAAACAGGGAAATAATGAAGGCGGGGTTTGCCCACCCGACGGCAACAAAAATTAAGGACACAATGAGTGATGAAACTATTCCCAGGCCGACAAAGCGCCGGATATTTGTGATATCCCTTTTCCCCCAGAACTGGGAGATAAAAACACCGCAGCCTGAGCAAATGCCGATTAAAATCATGTGATAAAAAAAGAAATACTGGTTGGCAATGCCAACGGCGGCAATTTCAAATTCTCCCAGTCTCCCCACCATTACCGTGTCCACCATATTCAAAAAAGAACCCAAAAAGTTTTGAATCATTACAGGCAGTGCCAGTTTTAAAAGCATCCGCAAATAGTTCCTATCTGCAAATACACCTGAAACCAGTCCGTTAATACCTGCCATATCTCTTCCTCCGTCTGCAGCAAATATTATTGGAGTGCACCTTTGAACAAGGTGTGGCAGAAAAGAAAAAGCCGCAAGCCGCATTTATTATACTATTGGTTGCAGGGTTTGTAAATCACAAGTGCGGTATTGCCTGCGGCGGGTAAAAGCAATATTTTTAGAAAAGTCCTGCAAGAAGCAATATTAGTTTCTTGCAGGGCTTTTCAGTCCTTTGGCGGTTCTACTGTTGCGAAGGAGTTTGCATGTTGGATATCAGCAGTTATGAAACAGGTTCTACCGGGGTTCTCCGTCGTATTCCGTTACGTTGTACTGACCATTGCCGTGGGTGGCAAAAATAAAGGGCCTGTTGATTTTGAGAAATCTGAGCGGCAAATGTTTTGTGCCGCGGGGGACATAAATCATACAAGTCTTGGTGATAATATACTTCTTGCCATCAATCCAGATTTCTATTTCCGCTCCCAGGTCCGTAGGATCCTCTTTATTGCTGCCGATAAAGCAAAGAACCTCATCAAAGTCATGCACATGAGTTTTTACGTCCGGCCCGGGTTTTGCCTTGTCATTCAAACCCCAGACCCAGTGGCATTCGGAGTACATACTCCCTCCCGTAACTCTTTCATCCAGCCACAGCAGCGAGGTAAAATCTAAAACCNGCTCACCTTCCCTTGGAATCTTATAAGGCGGATCAAAATAAGTTATGATATTCTTTTCTGAAAATCCCGGCTTTGACATCTCATTCCTCCTTTATTTACTTGAATTTGAGCGCCCGGCGACAACACCACTGCAACATGTGTACTCCTGTGAAAATTATCTATGGTTTTAGTATAGCATACAAGGCTGTTTTATTAAGGAAAATCGGGAAAAAAATCAACGAATTTCCGGTATGATCTGCGGAATACAGGATATGCTAGTGTTATGCCTCTTTTCCCCGGGGTGGTGCCGGTGACCAGACACAAAGAAATCATTATAGTCCTGCTGGTTGTCAATGCCCTGTTAACGGTTGTACTGCTGNTTGCTGCAGGTAAATCGCAGCCTGCCGGGGCCGGTCAGGAACCGCAGGAAAAATTGACGGATGCAAGCAATGATCTTTTGCTGTCTATGCTTTACCCGTACATAGAGACGGCTGTCAACGGGCATTACAAGGAAATGAACGGCTACGGGGTGCAGATTCCGCCGCAGTCAATGGAAGTTTTGGCTTTAAAACGCCTGAACAAAACAAACTCCTTTTCCTTTGCCGTTACCGTCAGGGTGACGCCTTATACGGCGGGATACCGGAAAATCGGCGAGGATGTTCTTGCCTTTGAAATAAACCACGGCATTGTCCGTATGACTTCATTTAAGCACCTGCAGGATTTCCCGCATCCCTGAGGTTTGCGGAATGCTCCTGCAAAAGGAGAAAAATGCGCAATTTCTGGAAAGGCTTCTGGCTGCTTGTCTACCCGAAAATCTGGATAACATCAACCCTTCCTTTTCTGGTGGGAACCGCTCTTGCCTACGGCATGACAAAACAATTTAACCTGTACTGGTTTCTGGTTAGTTTGGCCGGTTTGTATTTTATAGAAATAGGCAAAAATGCCGCCAATGATCTGGTCGACTACCTGTCAGGAGCCGATCTGGCAGTGGCGGAAGAAAATATTACGCCTTTCAGCGGCGGGAGGAACCGTGTACTGGTTAACGGGTACCTCAACCTGCAGGATGCGGCGGCAATTACGGTTGTTATGCTGATTATCGGCAGTCTCTTCGGTTTGTACATTACTTTTTGCAGGGAAGCACAGATTTTCTGGATCGGCTCTGCAGGGTTGTTTCTGGCTTACGCTTACAGCCTGCCGCCCTTTAAACTTGCCTACCGGGGGCTGGGAGAGCTGGCGGTCGGCATTGCATTCGGGCCCTTAATAGTCAGCGGCGCCTTTGTCATCCAGGCTCATTTTCTGACCTGGGAAGTTTTTTGGGTTTCGCTGCCCATAGGCTTTCTGGTTGTAAACATCTTGCTCATCAACCAGTATCCCGACTATGAAGCGGACAAAAGCTGCAACAAGCGCAACTGGGTTGTCCGCCTGGGCAAGGCCAGGGGACTGCGGGTTTATTCTTTGCTTTTCGCCCTTGCTTACCTATCCCTGGCCCTATTATTCCTGCTGACCAAAAACCCGCTTTGGCTTCTTACCTTTGTCAGCCTGCCGCTTGCCGTGCGGGCAGTCCGGACGGCTGCGTCAGCCCTGAACAACATATCGGAGTTTATCGGAGCTAATGTCAATACTTTCTACATCTACCAGCTAACCGGGCTTTTTATGCTGGTTTCCGCACTTTTGTGCAGCCGGTTTTAAGAAGTATGTTGGGAAGTATGTATAAAGAGTAAAAGAGCGCAAAGCGTTGGCTTGCGCTCTTTTACCGGTGCGTTGTTCTGTTTTGAGATGCTGCGGATAGTACGAGTGCTGCTCTGAACTTGCTTCTTTGCTTACGGTGTCTGTTACTGTGTTGACTGACTGTTTCAATACTGCGTTGTTATCTTTAGTGTTTTTGCAGTGCTGTTGTGTCTTGGCTTTGGCGACTGGTGCTTATGTTCTGTATTTTTGCCGTGTAGCTGCTGTGTCTTTTACTTGTTCCCTGGTGCAGCGGTTTCTGGGATATTGCCGCTTTTGGATTTCGGTTATTGCTGTGGAGTTGCTTTATTTGAAAAGCTTTGTTTGCTGGCAATACTGTTTCGACAAATTTCACTGTGCTTGTTCCTTCATGCACTTATAATTTAACAATAATGCACATTTTTTACCACGGTAGTATTTAAGAATATTTGGCATGGTACTTGTCGCGGTTCACCAATCTGCCCTTGTGGCTGTTCACAAATTAAAAGCGGCAGAATAGTTCTTCCTTATAACTAATTTTGCGTCGGTCAGCCTGCCAATACTGCAAATAAAGAAGCCTGCCGGTGAATAACCTGGCAAAAATTGCTGACAGCAGGAGATATTGTATATTATTCCGCTAAAGTGCCTTCATTTTTTTTGTTAATATTCACAATTAACATAACATTATGTTATAATTATCTTAAAAGAAACAGGGGGTATTTTCATGATCAGCATTAATGATGCCGCAGCCGCACTTGCTGTTTATGATCCTGCAAAAAAAATCGCTCATGATAGCAAGCTGGTTTCATTCAAGCTTTTTAATAAAAACTTTGACAGCTTCCGTACAGATTATTTGTATGTCGGTAAAATATCCGACCTGCCGCCGCTCCAGAATATTAAAGGAAAAGTAAGTTTTCTCCTGCTCGCGGACGCGGAGTTGCCCGCCGTCCTGCACTGCAGCCATCTGATTAACTATATTCTCCTTGAACCCGGGCATGGCTTGGAAGATATTATCAACAACCTGCAGGATCTTTTTGCAATCCGGGAATATATTGGCGAATCGGGAAAGAAGCTCCTGCATGCACTGGCAGAAGGGAAAAACATTCAGAAAATACTGAACATCAGCTATGAAATCCTGGGCAATCCAGTCATGCTTACCGATGCCACCCACCACCTGCTCGCCCATGCCGGCTGGGATGAAACCCTCGATGAACCGGAATGGCAGCATTACCTGAAATATGGTTATGTATCCGACAGGCTTGCCCTGGCTGTCGGCAACGACCTTTCTTTCCGGCAGGAAATGACCAGTCACATTGTCCGTCCCGTTATTATTCAGTATGAAAATATTTACAAGCACCCGCAAATCGTTAGCAGGGTCTATGCCAATGGAATTAATATTGCCTACCTGTCGGTTTTGGCGGCAAACAAGCCTTTCNCCTCTGCCGATCTTGAGCTGGCATCGATGATCAGTGAAGTAGNNTCCGTNATCATGCAGCATTCGCAGGACAAACTGGTTGTCGCAAACACCCCNGTGGAATCATTTATTATTGAACTTTTGAAAAACAATTACGATGAGAAGTATATCGAAGAAAAAACAAGCAATTTCCAGCTGAACTTCTTTAATGATATCTGTCTAATCTACCTCCATGCCGGTGAAATATTTGATTCGGCCGAAAAAATGTTTTTTGTAAAAACACTGATGCAAAACTTTTTTGTCGGGAGCATCAGCGTTATTTACAAGGGGAATGTGCTGGTGGTAACGGAATGTGAAAAGAACAACCGGTATTTGCTGCCCCAAAACAAGCTGGAGTCTTTTATCTCCCTGCTGAAAACCCACAGCTTGTACGCAGGCATAAGCCGCCGCTTTAACAGCCTTACTGAAATTCAATTGCACTACGACCAGGCCGTTAATGCCTTGAAAACCGGCCGGCACCTGCAGCATCCGGGGCCGCTTTTCTACTACGAGGACTACTTCCTCCACTACCTGGTTGACTCCATCCTGGAACATGACAACCTGAAAAATATCTGTCATCCGCGAGTGCTGGAGATTATCCTCAGAGATAAAGAAAAGTCCAGCAATTACGCCGTCAGCCTTTACACATACCTGCAGCACAACGGCGATATCCAGGCTACCGCCCAGGCAATGCACCTGCATTATAACACCATGAAGTATCGTTTGCAGAAAATATCTGAAATGCTTGAAGCCGATTTAAATGACAACAACACCATGCTGAAATGCAAGTTAACTTTTTTGGCATTGGAAAATTATCATAGAATAAGCTTTGTCGATTATTTTCAGAAAGTTAAAATCCCGGAAGAAACCCCTTATCTTATCTAGACAATTGCAACTGCTCCTTGACTGGGTCTGCTTAGCATTGTATAGTTGGTTTATGGGAGATGGTAACAGTGATAATCAGAAAAGCAAAAATGTCCGACGTTGAAGACATCCACAAACTAATAACCTACTATGCCGATAAGGGGCAAATGCTTCCGCGGGCCCGCTCCACCCTTTATGAAGGCATTCGCGAGTTCTCTGTCATAGAAAAAGAGAACATGCTGATAGCAGCAGGTTCTCTTCACATTTTATGGGAAGACCTGGCCGAAATCAGGGCGCTGGCCGTGGCGCCTGACCATCTAAAGCAAGGACTGGGGAGATCACTGGTTGACACCTTCCTTGCGGAGGCAAAAGAGCTTGGACTGCCCCGCGTTTTCGCCCTGACATACAGCCCGGGCTTTTTCAAAAAATGCGGGTTCCGGCTGGTCAATAAAGAAGATTTGCCGCAAAAAGTCTGGAAGGAATGCGTCAATTGCCCCCAGTTCCCCAACTGCGGGGAAAGCGCCCTTATTATTGACCTGGAATAATTTCTACCGGCTTATTAAAAGAGCGCCGGGCAAAAGCCCGGCGCTCTTTAATATTTTGGCCTAGCCGACTTTGAGAATAAGCGTCGCACTGGTGTCTCCGGCAGCACAGCCGGTGATCATGACATACCCGCCGCCTTTCAGGACGGCTTCTTCGATGCCTTCAATCAGCAGGCGGGCGACAGTGGGCGCCTGGGGATGTCCCCATACCAGGGAACTGCCGTAATTGTTAATATTTTCGGCTTTAAGTCCCAATTCCTTNGCTAAAACCATATCATTAACTATAAAGGGGTTATGGTTTTTAACGACANCNATATCCTGCGGCTTCAGGCCGACGCGCTCCAGGGCCTTGCGCGAAGCATAGATAGGCGCTTCAGGCATATGGGCCTTATCAGCCCTGGCGTAGCCGTAGGAGAGAATCTGAATGGGGATCTTCTCTTCACTTAAGGCGGCTGCCCTGTCTTTTGTGGTGACAATGATACCGGCGTTGCCGTCTGCCGGGTGCGTCTGGCCGCCATAGGTGTGAATGCCGCCTTCCATTACCGGGCGCAGCCGTGCCAGTTTTTCTTTGGATGTTGTGGGTACGCCTTCGTCGCACTCGACAAGTTTCTTTTCCTTGCGGGAGACCGTTACCTCAACGGGGAACATATAACGCTTCTGGAAGGCACGGTCATTTTCCAATGCCTTGTCGTACTGCTGGTAGCGGATCAAAACCAGTTCGTCAGCCTGTTCGCGGGTGAAGCCATGCTTCTTGGCAACATTTTCTGCCGTGTTCAGGGTGCCCTGCCCCGTAGAGGGGTCGGCTGCCATGTTGTCCATATTCCAGTTTTCAGAAATTACTTCACCGCCCGGCCCCAGGGGATTCGGCCAGATGGTATGGGGGCCGTTTGAGCAGCGGTCGGTGAGCAGGCAGTAAGCCATTTCAAGATTTCCAAGCTCTACCGACGCACTGGCGTTGAATACCGTTGTGGTAGCTGTGGAGCAGGCCTGCATGATGGTCATCCCGGGAATGTCCGGTGCTCCCATCAGATAGGCTGCCCAGGTAGAACCGAAAAACACACGGTGCTGGCCAACAGTTATTCCAAGGTAGAGATACTCGAACTCTTTCGGGTCAATGCCTTTCTCGGCAAACCATCTTTTACTTGTTTTGGCTCCCAGCTCAATGGAGTTGTCATGCTGCATGCTGCCTTGCCACTTGCAAAAGGGAGAGCTGTAATATCCTCTATAGGGGATATATGCCTTTGTTAACATGGAAATCCTCCTCCGTTATTTATTTGCCTTGGAATTTGGGCGGACGACCGGGTGAAGACAGTCCTGCAAGAGCGTCTTCCGTGGAGAACATATAATAGAGTTTATCCATCTCTAGTTCTATGGCTTCCTTAATTGAGACTTTCGACTGGGCATCAATTAATTCATTGGAAGTGCGCAGCGCCAGCGGAGCCTTCCGGGCAACTATGTCCACCAGTTTCTTCGCCAGCTCGGGGCTGACACCTTCGGGCTCCTTGCCTTCAAGCAGTCTCTCGGTATTTTCAGGGCTGAAGGCTTTCTTCAGTTCGTCATATTTGGCGGGAATTTCGCGCGGCGCATACTTGTCGAACTTGCCTGCGGCCACCAGTTCCTTGATGGCGTCATCAATCTCTGTCGGGTCAACAAGCTTGGTGACAATGCCGAGTTCCTTGGCTTCTTCCGCAGAGATTGTCTTTCCGGTAAATACATAATACTTGGTCAGTTCAGGCCCGATATGCCGTTCTGTCCGGATCATACCGCCAAGGCCCGGGAAAATACCGATGCCTGTTTCCGGGAAGCCAAAGGAACCTTTGTCCGTAGCCACAATGGCCTGGCAGGCCAGGGCAACTTCACTGCCGCCGCCCAGGGACAGCCCGTCAAGCTGGGCGATAGTCATCTTGGGGGAGTTTTCCAACCGCAGCAGCAGGTCATGGCCTTTGCGGGTAAAGTCGTATGTCCGCTTCAGGTTGTTGTTTTTGATGTTTTCTACGAAGAACTTAATGTCGGCGCCGGCAATAAAGGCCTTGCCCGTCCCTTTGAGAACGATGGCTTTAACGGCAGGATTCTGTTCAGCCTCGTCAAGCGCCTTTTCAAACTGGGCCATAACCGTGGAATTCAAGGCGTTCATGGCTTCCGGACGGTTAAAGGTAATGTAGGCAATATCATCTTTGACTTCCAGATCAATATAGTTGAATTCAAAGGGAACGCCTTTCTTATACTGCTCCTCCAGGAACTTCGGCATCGGGAAGTCGGAACGGCTCTCCGACAGTTCTTTGACAATCTTATAAGCTTTCTCAATGCCTACGCTGTTCATTAATTCAAAGGGACCCTGCTTCCAGGTAAGGCCGATCCTTGTCCCTCTGTTAATGTCCTCCATGGTTGCAATGCCTTCATCAATCATTGTGCAGGCAACACCGAAAACGGCGGCAAACATGCGGTCAATTACATCCTGAGCCCTGCTTTCATCGATTTCGCCCTCGATATCAAAGTTGGACTTCAGGTCTTCAACATAATGCCGCAGGGTTTCGGGAGGCTCGTAGAAAGAACCTCTTTCCTTGGCCAATGTTCTTGCCGCATGCAGACCGATGGCAATACCGGATTCGTTTTGCAGCTTGAAGGGGCCCATGCCGATGCCAAATGCTTTTTTGCAGATTTCATCGATGGAGGGCATATTGGCAATGCCTTCTTCATAAATCCGGATGGCAGTTACATACCAGGGGATAAAGATACGGTTGACGGTAAAGCCGGGAGCGTCTTTAACCAGAATTGCCGTTTTGGCATGCAGCTTGGCAATTAGCTGGGTCCTTTCAATGGTTTCCTGGCTGGTGCCGTCGTGAGGCACAATTTCCAACAGGCGGTTCTTGGCCGGGTGGAAGAAATAGTGCATGCCGATTACCCGGTCAGGCCTGTTAGTGGCCTTGGCAAGATCCGAGATATAAAAGCTGGAGGTATTGGAGGCCAAAATGGTTTTTTCATCGCAGATCTTGTCCAGCTCGGCAAACAGATCCTGCTTTACTTTCAGGTCTTCAAATACTGCCTCTACTATCAGGTCGCAGTCTTTCAGTTCCTGCTTGTCTACAGTAGGTTTAATACGGGAAAGAGTTACATCCACTTCTTTCTGGGTAAGGATCTTGCGGTCAATAGCTTCCTGCAGGGTACCGCGGATCATGCCCATTCCGCGTTCCAACTGCGCTTCACCGACGTCAACAAGGACGACGTTAAGGCCTTCCTGAGCCATCTTCTGGGCAATACCGCTGCCCATGGTTCCTGCTCCTACCATACCGATTTTAAATACCTTTTTCTTCATTCAGATCCTCCTTTATTTAAATAATTTTTGGAAATCAATACCGGCTGCCGCAAAACTGTTCTCAGCCGATTATAGACGCAAGCTGTCCCCATTTCTCCCTGAACATTTCAGGCGGCATGGTTTTTAGATCGGGAGAGATTTTGGGTTTGAAAGCCATTTGGTCAAGAACATCTTTTTCCAGATCAATTCCGGGAGCTATTTCGGTAAGCACAAGTCCTTCGTCTCCCAATTCAAAAACCGCCCTTTCCGTCACATAGACAGCAGGCTGCTTTATGTTGCGCGCATATTTGCCGCTGTAGGTTATCTGGTCAACATGTTCCACCAGTTTTTTGTATTTGCCTTCCTGAAGAATGACCAGTTTGCCGTCTTCAACGGCAACCTTTAAACCGCCGGCGGTGAAGGTCCCGCAGAAGACAACCTTGCGGGAGTTCTGGCTGATATTGATAAAACCGCCGCTTCCTACAACTCTGTTGCCGAATTTCGTTACATTTATATTTCCCTCTTTATCTGCCTGGGCCATGCCGAGAAAAGCAATATCTATACCGCCGCCGTCGTAAAAGTCAAACTGGGCGTGGTGTTCAATAACCGCCTCGGGGTTGTAAGCATGGCCGAAATCAGGCGGGCTGGCAGGCACCCCGCCGATTGTGCCCGACTCCGTTGTTAAATGCATCAGGTGAGATACATTTTCTTCCGCTGCGACAGCGGCCACATCTGCGGGAATGCCAATCCCCAGGTTGACAATAGCTCCGGGAGCCAGTTCCATGGCCGCCCGGCGGGCGATTATTTTCCGTTCATCCAGCGGAATAGGCGGGATGGAGGAAAGCGGGATTTTAACTTCACCGGCAAAAGAGGGAACATAGTATTGAGCTTCCGTCTGCATATGGTGCTGCTGCGGGTTGGTACACTTGACAATATAATCCACCAGGATCCCGGGAACTCTGACACTCTTGGGATGAAGGGTATTTGCCAGGGCTATCTCCTCTACCTGGGCAATGACAATACCGCCGCAGTTCTTTACCGCCTGTGCCAGCGGAAGTGCCTCNAGCAAAATACCTTCCCTGTCCATAGTCAGGTTGCCGTTTTCATCGGCCACGGAACCCCTGATAAGCGCCACATCAACATGGAATGTGGGATATAACAGGTATTCCTCTCCCTCTATCTCAATAACTTTGATCAGATCCTTGGTGGTCTTGGCATTCATCTTGCCGCCTTCGATACGCGGATCCATATAGGTTCCAAGGCCTACTTTGGTAATCAAACCGGGCCTTTTGGCGGCAATTTCCCGCCACAACTGCACAACCACGCCTTGCGGGAAGTTGTAGGCTTCTATCTTATTCTCCTGCACCAGCTTCCCCAGCTTGGGCGCCTGGCGCATAATACCGGCTATCCACCTCTTGACCAGGCCTTCATGTCCAAAACGGGTAAGCCCATACTCCTTGTCATCACCGGCACCCGAGCTGGAGACGATTGTCAGGTCCCGGGGGTGTCCTGTCTCAAGGAATCTGCGCTCGATAGCCTGCGCAACTTCTTCCGCCCAGCCGGCCAGCCCCATTAGGCTGACCCCTATGGTCATGCCGTCCTCAATAAGCATTGCTACCTCATCTGCAGTCCTTATTTTATTTGGCAAACTTCTCACCTTCCTTTTCTTTAATGATTATGATGATGTGCTGGAATTTGGCCGGCCTTTTCCATGTGGCATGACGGGAAAATTGCTGACAGGATGGCCGGACAAAACCGTCCGGTCGTGCCGAAAAGGACAACAGACCGGACATGCACCCGGTCATTTTCAGTGAACCCCTTCACTAAAATAACTTTCGCCATTGATCCGGCAAAATCCTTTTACAGATGCATAATTTATTAAGTCTTTTGCAGTTCCGGTTCAAGGCTCCGGGCAAGTCCCGCGGCAACGGCTGCAGCCGCCAGAACAAGAACGCCTCCCTGCGGGCTCATCATAATAAAATCAACTATGCCGTGGACTACAATCAAGCCCTGTACTGCCGCAAGCAGCGGGAATAAAGACAGCTTTTGCCGGTAAAGCAGCGCCAGGCAGCGGTACACATAAGCCCGGAGCCACAAATAAGCGGCAAGCCCTGCAGTCCCGTAGAGCGCCAGGAAGGAAAGCCAGATATTATGAGCATGAAGCTTGTTAATCCGGGTGGAAACGCCAAATGTTCCCCCGCCAAGCAGCGGGCTTTCCTTAAATATATTGAAGCTCTTTACCCAAATATGACTTCTGGCATTCAACTGGTGGCTTGTGTGGAGCTCGGGAGAGAAAAAAGCCAGGACAGCAATCAGAACAATGGTGGAGAGTAAAAGCAGCCGGACAACTCTGTTTTTTGTAAAGACGGCGTAAATAAGGAAAGCTGCTTCCAGGGCCATTGTCGCTCCCCTGGAGCCTGTAAAAAACAGGGCGACAAGGTAAAGGGCCAGGCCGGTGAAATAATATAATTTTTTTTGAAAGCGGCCGGCCTCAAAAAAATGCAATCCGACAAGAACCATGGCGGCAAACCAGGCACCGGCAATATTGGGGTTGCCGTATGTGCTGTAGATCCTGTAGACATATGTGATTGGTTCATTAAGATAAAAATCCGCTATCCAGGTTAAATCAAAATAGTAGGAAGCCATTTTTTCTACAATGCCCAAAACTGCCGTCGGCAGCGAGTACAGCCAGACCTTCTGCAAAAAAGCGCCTGCTTTGTGTTCGTCAGTTATTTTATGTTGCAGGTAATTAGTTATGCAAAAGTACAGCAGTATGACCAAGGAAGAAAGAGCAGAAAGGAAGGAACGGTTAAGGGTCCCCGAAATCAGGGATATTGCAAAAAGCACAAGTAAGCCGTCATTTAAAGGATTGTTGTATACCGGTATTTTCCCTGCCAAAATTTTAAAAAAAGCAGCCAAAGCAGGAATTGCCGTCAGGTATGGAGAAAGTATTGTGAGGACTATTCCCAGTTCCATTTTTATCTCCCGGTTTCTTTATGCCACAACTCCATTTTAACACAGGCCGGGGCAATTCCACAATGATAGCTTAATATTTCATAGTTTTAGTCTGAATCTTTTGACTTGTAAAAAATATCACAGTATTATATAATTTGCATAAATACCGGTTACTCGGCTATTTATAAAGGAATAATGCCAAGGGAGGTATGTTTAGGGGGGAGGTGTGTTTATAAGAGGACAAGAAGTCGTTTTCAGCATGCCTTAAGCAAAGTAGTGAGGGGTGCCAAAAGCAATATTTCAACTGCTACACCGGTTGCAGCCTTTCTGCAGCAATATCTGCAGCAGAAGATGCGCATAATTATTCCTGTCCTGAAAAAAAGGAGGTAGAAGGATGAGATCAAGCAAAAAGTCCCTTCTTATACTGGGCTGTGTTCTGCTTGTCTTGCTGCTGGCACTGGCAGTCGGTTGCGGTGGCAAAAATAACAACAATGACGGCAATAACAACGAAGCCGGCGAAGGCGAGCTTGAGCCCCAGTACGGTGGAAAACTGGTTATGCTGCAGCCTTCGGGGCCGATTTCCATGAGCTGGTTCCCTGACATGGGCCCGGGAGATTATGCTTTTGCCATGCCGGGTGCAGAGCCGTTGCTGGCTGTTGCCAACGACCGTTCGCTTGAGGGAATTCTGGCAACAGACTGGGAAGAAGATATTGAAGCCAAGACAATTACCTTCAAATTAAGAGAAGGCGTCAAGTTCCATGACGGGACAGATTTCAACGCTGATTCCGTAGTATGGCGCTTCGATGTTGCAGCAGACTTTTCCTATATTCCAAAAGAAAACCAGGAAGTCAACTATGTTGAGAAGTTAGATGACTATACCGTCCGCTTCCACCTGAACTGGTGGACCAACCAGATGCTGGAAACAATCGGTATTGCGCAAATGTATTCCCGGGCCGCCTTCGAAGCACACGGCGGACTGGAAGACAATGCCGGCATTGATTGGATGAAGGAGAATCTGGTAGGTACCGGGCCGTTTAAACTGCAAACCTTTGAGAGGGATGCGAGACTGGTCTGGGTAAAGAATGAAGACTACTGGCGGGAAGGCAGACCTTATCTGGACAGCATAGAAATTCTTGTTATCCCCGATGCGTCTACAGCCTCCCAGAAAATGGAAGCCAGGGAAGCGCACCTCTGGACCGGTGCCGACGGCGCCCAGACCCAGAAACTGGAGAACCTCGGTTTTGNAAGACAGACCGGCTGGGCCGGTATTCAGACCATTNTGGTTCCCAACTCCGTGGACGAGGAGTCTCCCTTCACCGACCTGAGGCTGCGTGAGGCTCTGGAATATGCCATCAACAAAGATGAAATTTGCGNCACCTTAGGTTTTGGCTATCTTGAGCCTTTGTTCACCATTGCNCCCCAGGACGATGTGGGCGGCGACAAGGTATTCCGTGAATACAACCCCGACAAAGCCAAGCAGCTGCTGGCCGAAGCAGGCTACCCCAACGGCGGTTTGAAAGTAAAACTGCTGGCTCAGGTGGCTACCGGCGGAAAAAATGACCTGGCTGAAATGCTCAAGGTATATCTTGACGAAGTCGGCTTTGAAGTGGAACTGGATATGGTCGATTCCGTGGCCGCCGCCGCCGCCATGTACGGACAGGGATGGGACCATCTCTGCATAGGAATAGGCGGTCAGGATGCTGAATTCCTTACTTCCATCCAGCGCTGGTACGGGCATAACACCGCCACCTTCATCTATCCCAGCATGAAGCGGCCCGATGAGTTCATGGAGATGTCAAGACAGTCCGTTTACATCCCCAATGACCAGCCGGAAGCAAAGCGGAAGGCCACCGAAGAAATGGTGCATTATATAGCTGAAAATGCGCTAATCATTCCGATTTACAACTCCCGCACCAGTTTCATCCACGACGGTACCGTCCATACGGACTACCTGCAGCAGGGCCTGACCCGCTGGAATTACTATGATATGTGGATTGAACAGAAATAAGCACTCAAAAAACAAGCACGCTTGCGAGGCGTGCTTGTTTTTTTTTACGCATTTTCTTTCCGCTGGCGGCTTTTAGCTTTTATAAGATAAAATATCTGCCGCTTCTTTTTTGTTTTGCAAATAGCCGGCAAGAAAAAGAACCAGGCAGACCAAAAGAGCGGGATATATGGGTTCGACAGGCCACGGTGCAGCCACAAGCCAGATGACAACAGTGGCAGGTCCCAGGATTGAAGCCAGGAATACCGCCTGCGGGTTAATTTTACCCGGCAAATACAAGGCGGTAAGCATTGGGAAAAATGCCGATACTCCCCGGAAGCCCAAGGACAAATAGGACCAGTCAAATATCATGGCTTTCTCTCCTATCAACTGTACAACAAACAGGGCGGAAGCAAACAAAACAAAGAGCAAGGTGCGATTCAATTTCAACGTTTTAGCGTCCCCCGCGGCAGGAAAAAGCTTCTGATAAATATCACGGCTTATAATCGTGCATATACCCAGTGCCAGGCCTGCGCCTGTCCCGATAACGGCAAACAAAAGGGCCGCAAGTACAACACCGGACAGCCAGCCCGGCAGATACCACAGTACAAACAGCGGCAATGCCTGCACTGCCATTATCTCCGGGTGCCGGCTGCGCATAAATAGGCCGATAAGAACACCGCCCAGTCCAATTAGAGGACTTAACACCGCACTGATTATGGTGCCCCGGCGGGCGCTTGCCGTGCTTTTCGCCGTCATTACTGCCTGCAGGTAAACCTGCCCGGTCAGCACACCGAGAATAAGACAAAAGAGTGAGGATATATCATCGCTTATTTCCGTTCCGCAAAAACTGAACCAGGGAAAAGACGGCAGTTCCGACGACATGCCGGAAGGGCCGCCGGTCAGCCATAGCGCGGCTGCACCGCCTGCCAAAAGGCTGAGAGAAATCAAAATTGTTTTTAAAACCCCGAGTATTCCCGTTCCCCATGCCCCGCCGAAACAGACATAAACAGCCATCAGCAAAACGGCAAAAACTGCCGCCAGGGAAAAAGACAGGGAAAAAAAAGATGAAACAAGCGACGCCGCCGAGATAAGCTGGGGAATTATGTTGATAATCATCCCCAGAGTTATGAAAATGGTTGCCGCAAGGGCTGTTTGCTGCCCGTATACTTCCCCGATAATGCCGGGGATAGTTACTTGCCCGTGTTCCCGCACAGGCTTGACTAAGAAAAGGCAATAAAACAGGCAGGAGATTCCCCCGCCTAGCGTAAACCACCAGGCTGAAAGCCCGCCTGCAAAAGCCATTTGTGCTGTACCGATGGTAGAAGCACCGCCGATCATTGTCCCCAGAATGGTGCCCGCCACCATCAGGCCGCCCGCCCTTTTCCCCGAAACTGTAAAATCTTCCGCTGTTTTTACCCTCCTGCCGGAATATACGCCGCAAAGCACAAAAAGAAAAACCGTTATAAAGACACCAAATAATTGTTCTGCCGAGAAAATCATGCTTCCACTCCTAGTAGTCTTTTGCAGCTATCAAGACAAGATCTACGGTTCCCATCCCCCTGTCAAAAATTAAGCACCGACTTTTTACGGTCAGTGCTTTAGGCCGTAAGTCTTTTGCCGCTGCTAAACTTGAAATCCTTTGTCAAGTTTTCTGTGCAGGTACGGCCGCGCTGCATAATCAGCCACAATCTGGCCGTTGCCGATTAATTTATACTTATAAATCACAAGCCCGTCAAGGCCGACAGGTCCCCGGGCATGAATCTTACCCGTACCGATGCCCACCTCAGCGCCGAAGCCGTAACGGAAACCGTCACTGAAACGGGTTGAGCAGTTCCAGAAAACATTGCCGGAATCCACATAGTTCATAAAATAAGCCGCGGCTTCTTTGTTCTCCGTGACAATGGCATCGGTATGCCCGGAACCGTAAGTATTGATATGATCAACAGCCTCCTCAAGGCTTGCGACTACTTTTACAGCAACTTTATAATCCAGGTATTCCGTTCGCCAGTCCTCCTCTTCTGCCCGGGGCACCGCAATTATCTCCTGAACCTTGGGACAGCCCACAATTTCCACATTCTTCTCTTCAAGAGAATCTTGCAGCCGCGGCAGAAACTCCGGGGCAACTTTTTCGTGGATAAGCAGTGTCTCCAAAGCATTGCACACGGAAACATACTGGGTTTTGGAATCGACGACAATCTTCTCGGCCATTGCCAAATCCGCCGCTGCATCTACATAACAGTGGCAAACCCCGTTGGCATGCCCCAAAACGGGAATGTTTGAATGTTCCATAATATAACGGACAAATTCGTTGGAACCCCTGGGTATGATTAAATCAATATAGTCATCCATTTTCAGCATATCGCGGACATCGTCCCTTGTTTCCAAAAGGCAGGCCCAGTTTTGAGGTATGCCTGCTTCTTCCGCAGCGGTGATTATTATTTCACTTAAAATGCGGTTGGTTTCCCGGGCTTCCGAGCCGCCTTTCAAGAGTACGCCGTTGCCGCTTTTTAGGCATAAAGCGGCAATCTGCACCAGGGCATCCGGCCGGGACTCAAAAATAACCCCAATTACACCGATGGGGCAGGTAACCCTGTACAACTCCAGACCCACATCCAGTTCCGTTGCGAGGAGTGTTTTGCCTACCGGGTCTTCAAGTTCAATCAAATCGTTAATGCCGTTTATAACCGTTTCTATTTTTTCTTCATCAAAGACCAGCCTTTTCAGCAGAGGAGGCGCCAGGTTTTCCTCCTTGCTCCGCGCCAGGTCCTCCCTGTTTGCTGCAATAATTTTTTCCTTGTGCCGTTCTAAAGCTCCTGCAATTTGCCTTAAGGCGCCGTTCTTTACACTCGCATCTGCAGCAGCCAGCCGGATGGCCGCCTGTTTTACCAGGGAAGCCACTTTCTTCATGTCCATAACAATCCCCTCCTGACCTGTAATTATAATTATAGGCCAAGATACAATTAATTTCTACCTTAACCAGTAATTTGGCCTCAATAAAGATAAATGTACATGAAAAAGGCAACTCCTGTCAATAATCCCCAAGATAAGTTTCAAGCAAAGCAGCCGTTTTCTTGTTTACGGCGGCAATATCCGCCTCCCTGATAATATGCTCGCGCAAGTTATATTTCTGCTTCAGCCTGATGATTTTGAGGACACTGCTGTTTATCCGTTCCTCTGCAATCTCCCCGCTTTCCACTGCCTCAATGAGCCCTTCCAGGGCACTGTATTGGGTTTTAACATCATGGCAGACCAAAAGCAGGTCGTTTCCTGCCTTAACTGCCTGCACAACCGCCTGTTCGATCGGGAAGTAATTGCTTATTGCCCCCATAGTCAAATCATCCGTAACGGCAATTCCGTTGAAATTCAATTGCTCCTTTAATATTTCAGTTACCGTTTTTTCAGACAGGGAAGCGGGATATTGATTGTCAATCCGGGGCAGCAGTATATGGGCTGTCATTACTGCTTCAATATTAATATCAATAGCTGCCATAAAGGGCTGCAGTTCGAAAGTCTTCAGCCTTTCCAGGTTAAAATCAAGCACCGGCAGGCCGACATGGGAATCGACATCCGTATCGCCGTGACCGGGAAAATGCTTGACTACGGGGATAATCCCACCGTCACGCAGCCCTTTTGCCGTTTGTATTCCTATCCTTGTTACCACATCCGGGTTATTGCCGTAAGCCCTGCTGCCGATGACCGGATTGAAGGGATTGCTGTTAATATCAAGCACCGGGGCAAAATTAAGGTTAAACCCGAATATTTTTAATCTTTCCGCAAGCAAAAGTCCTGTTTGATAGGCAAATCCGGCATCATTCACCTCCCCGACCAACCGGGCTTCCGGCATTTCAAGCAGATCGGCGGGAAGCCTGCTAACCCGCCCGCCCTCTTCATCAACGGAAAGAAATAAAGGAAGCCTGTTTTTTGCATTTGTTTCTTTCAGGGAATTTAAAAGATCCAGCAGCTGGCTGCTGTCAACTATGTTTCTTCGAAAAAGAATTATGCCTCCCACATGATAATCTGTAATCATTTTTTCTATATCGTTATTTACCACAGTCCCCTCCAGGCCGACAATCACCATTTGACCGGCCTTTTCTGCCAGAGACATTTTCTTGAGAATCTCTTCCGCAGAGCCCTCCCCGTTTTCCTCAATGCCGTTTGCATTGTTTTGGAGACCGGGATGCTGCCGGCTGTAGAGCCGCCCAAAGAGGAGAACTGAACCAAACAAGGCGACCATTACTATAACATAAGCCAGTTTCTTCAATATTGACACTCCCGCTGCCTTTTCTGCCGCATCCGGTATTCTGGCAGGCATGCTGCCAATAGTTTTCTACATATATTTGAGGTTATACATGCTTGGCGGCGCCGGCAAATCCCATAAATAAACAAGGGAGTCCTGAAACCCTGTTCAGGACTCCCTGTTTATTATACAACGGCCGTTGCCTCAATTTCCACCACGATATCGGGATGATACAGGGCCGCTACCCCCAAGAGTGTAGACACGGGCTTGCAGCCTTTTTCCTCCAGCTGTCCGGCGAGCTTTGGCTCAATTTTTCTAAAGGCAGGTATATCGGTGGTGTAATAATTCAGCCGCACAACATCGGCCAGCTCTGCACCCGCCTTTTTCAAAACTGTTTCCAGGTTGTTCAGGGCCTGGTTCAGCTGGGCCTCCATATCTCCCGGGTAAAGAGGCCGGCCCTCGCTGTCAACCGAAACCTGCCCGGCGCAAAATATTAGCCGCTGCATTCCGGAAACGCTGTTGGCCTGGACAAATCCCAGTTCTTTCTGCCACTCCCACGGGTTGATAATCTTTTTCTCCAAAAATAATCACCTCACAAAAAGGAATATTATGAACTGCCGCGGTCCGTACCCTTTGCCACATCCCGTAAATATCTTGTAAATTCATTCACGATTATTTCAGGATCAGTGCTGTTGTAATGAACTATATTTTTCAAATGAATAAAAGAATCCAGATCCATGTCATCAAAATATACTCCAATTCCTTCGTCTGTTTGTCTGACGACTTTCCCCTTTAAATTAATCATCAGGTTAGACTGTGTTCCGGTTAACACAATTCTGATGGATATGGGAGCACCCGCATCCACAGCATGTTCGGTTTTGACATACATTCCTTTTAAACTCAAGTTTTCGACCGCACCGGTAAACTTCTGACCTCCGGCAGTTATTTCAGCCTGGATCCTGAAAGGAACACGGCTGAACCTGCGTTTTTCCATGGATCTCACCTCAATGGATTGATAATTCTTATTTCGCGACAAATAAGCAATTACCTTTTGTTTTCCGTACAATACCGGAGAATTAACAGCTTGACCGGGGAGAACCTTTATGCTACCTTTAAATTAACCGCCTGCCGCAGCAGGCACGCTGCCTAAATCCAAATCTTTTTACCAGTTATACCATGAAGGTATTCGCCTTCTCACGGAAAGCAGTACATTTATGGTTTTTTTTATTGGAGGGAGAAAAATGACCAACACGGAAAAAGTAAAAAAACCGGTCCTGGCAGGTTTCTTTATTGCCCTCGGGCTGCTCTTGCCTTTCTTAACCGGGCAGTTGCAAAGTCTCGGCAATGCCCTGCTGCCCATGCACATTCCCGTACTGATTGCCGGCTTTATCCTGGGCGCACCTTTCGGGCTTATTATCGGTTTCATTTTACCGGTGCTACGCAGTGCTTTGTTTGGTATGCCGCCCATCTTCCCCGTCGCTGTTTCCATGAGCTTTGAGCTGGCAGCCTACGGCTTTTTCACCGGTTTGTTCCACCGCCTGCTGCCCAAAAGGCGCTTGTCAATCTACATATCGCTAATCACATCCATGATTATAGGCAGAATAGTCTGGGGGACTGTCCGCTGGATACTACTACACCTGGCTGAAGTTCCGCTGACCTGGGAAATCTTTGTTACTGAAGCCTTTGTTAAGGCAGTTCCCGGTATAATACTGCAAATAATCCTCATACCCATAATAGTTGCAGTCGTAGAACACCGCAAAGCTTAAACACGGAGTGAGATGCTGTGAAAGCTGAACAGGCCCGCTACGCGGCCCTTTTCTCACGTATTGACACTTTATGCAAAAAACATGCGACAGTTAATGTGGCTATTGACGGCAACTGCAGTGCCGGCAAAACCGCTCTGGCCGCCCTGCTGAAAACAATCTATCCCTGCAATGTTTTTCATATGGACGATTTCTTTCTCCCCGAGGAATTGAAAACCCCGGCGCGCCTGGCGGAACCGGGCGGCAATGTCCACTATGAACGATTTGCCCGGGAGATACTTCCCCACCTGGCGGGCAAAAAAGCTTTTTCCTACCACCCCTTTGACTGCCGAAGACAGGCTCCGGGTGAAATTATAACGGTGAGACCGCAAAAGCTGAATATTATTGAAGGCGTGTACAGCCTGCATCCGGCGCTGGCCCATGCTTACCACCTTAAGGTTTTTCTGGCTATTGATCCCCGCACCCAGGACAAACGCCTCCGCAAGCGCAGCGGGCCCCTTTTGTATAAGCGTTTCATTGAAGAATGGCTGCCCCTTGAAAACAGCTACTTCCGGGAATTTAGAATCATGGAGCAGTGCCACCTTGTTTTTTTGCAAAACTGACTTGAGAAGGCAGCGGTTTACTGTTGGCCGGGCAAGCCTGAAGGTTCACCCTTTTGCTCCAGCAGGCTTTTAATCCGGGCCACAGCCAGCTCAATATAACCGCTGAGAGGAGTGTTCTGCACTCCCATGATCTCAACTCCGCATTTTTTCATGGGAATAAGAATTTTCAGCGCCCTGCTTGCGGCTACCGCCCGGGCCATGACCGGTGTTATTTCACCTATGAAGGAATCGGCAAGAATGATGCCCAAAGGCCCGATAATAATATCGGCATCCCGGCAACCGACCACAACGGAGTTTTCACCGGTAGCTCCCATGTCCGCCCCCGCCTTGAGCATCGCCGAGGTGGCAATGCTGTTGGTTCCCAGGGCCAGAAGCTGAAGTTCCGGCAAGCTGTTTTTCAGCTGCCTGACGATGGAAGACCCTATTTTCCCGCCCTGGCCGTCAATAATAACTGTCCTTACAGCAGTCTCTTTCCACCACATTTGGCATCTTCCCTTCCTCTTTCTAAACTTGTCCCGCAACCCCGCCGGATCGCGCTTGTGGTTTATCTGCCTTTTATATAGCAAAAGATGTGGACCCGTTCACCGGTCCACATCTTTTTTCCAGGCGCCGTTACTGAACAGTTATTTTAATTGTCGCGGTATCCAGAATAGTATTCCAGGATTCCGTATTAAAGATATGGAAATAAAGCTCAATTTCCTCAATTTTTTCAATACCGTTTTTGGCAAGGTCTTCCTCGAAAAATGAAAGACTGTCCACTGCTTTTTTACCCTGAACGACATCACAGGAAAAAATGGGCTCAACCATGTAGCCGTTTACCGATGTATTCTCGGCCTGAACGGTAATATTTTCCGCACTGTTATTCTCGATGTAAAGAACCGCTTCAGGCCCCATCATGCTTTCCGCTATGCTTTTAAAGATTATTTTAATTCCGGCTTCATCAAAAACAACGGTTCCGGAAGTATCATATTCCTGTGTATAAGTGCCGGCGGCAGAGGTTTCAATAACCACCGGCTCCGAATCAAAAACGGTTGCCCAGGAATCGGTGTTAAAAACATGAAAGACCAGTTCAATCCGAGCCATGACCTCGATACCGCATTTTTGCAGGTCGCTGCCGGTAAATGTTATTGAATCATTGGCTTTCTTTCCCGGTGCCACATCGCAGGAAAAGACGGGTTCAACCATGTAGCCGTTTACTGAAGTGTTCCTGGCCTGGACCGTCACCGGCTGCCCGGAGTTATTCTCAATCAGGATGTTTATTTCCGGCCCCAGCCATGTTTCTTCCAGGCCGGTTGCTGAAATTACAATCCCATCCCTGTCCAGCAGAAGCTGCTCATCAATGGTTATTTCCTTCACTGCAGCTTCATTTGCCTGCTCATTTTCATTTGCTTCATTGCCTCCGGGCGCGGTTGAGGTGCCCTCACCGCAAGCAACAAGACCGGCAAGCAAAACCAGCGCAAGAGCAATTAAGAAAAACCTTTTCCTCATCTTCCATCACCTGTCACAAATATTTGTTAATCTCCACATTATCATATCATTTAACCAAAGGCGGGACAATCCCCTTCATACAGGCGCGGCTCAACCGCCACAAGAAGCATGCACCCAGTAAAAAATCCTGACAGACTCTTGCGCCTGTCAGGATTTTTAATGATCTCCGGAATTTTACCTGCGCAGCGCTTCAACGGGCGGCACCGATGAAGCCGAAATGGCCGGGTAAACACCGAACAACAGGCCGGTGGCCAGGGCAACGCCTCCCGCAATCTGGATGGCCTGAAGGCTGATTGCCGTTTCAAAACCATACTGGGCAAAAAGGCTGGTGCCCCAGATTCCGGCTGCCACGCCGGCGATCGCACCGATGGCGCTTAAATAAAGCGCCTCCAGCAAAAACTGGGTAATTAAGTCGCCCTGTTTTGCGCCCAGTGCCCTTCTAACCCCGATTTCCTTTGTTCTTTCAGTTACGGCCACAAGCATAATGTTCATAATGCCAAGCCCGCCTACAAGCAGGCTCACGGCTGCAATGCCGCCTAAAAGAAGTGTCATAACCCTGTTGGCTTTGTCGGCTTCCTGCACCAGTTGGTTCAGGTTGGTGATTGTCACCAGGTCCTTGCCGGTTATCAAAGATTGACTCCCCTCCTCGGGAGGTCCCGGTCTGGCAGGCTCGACAATGGGTGCCATATCGAAACCAACATCCGGGGGGATTCCATCCTCGCCGGTAGGCGGTGCAGGCGCTTTGGTGCCCATTCCCAGCTTGCGCGCAATAATCCGCCCAAGCTGTACCGTGGCCAGATCCGCATCAAGCGCCGACTCCGCTTTCCCCCATATTTCCGACACTGTCTTTTTCTTTGCCAGCTGCAAAGCCGTAGTGTACGGAATAATAAATTTATCGTCTATTCCTTCAGCCTGGTTGGGGCCTTTGGGAGCCAGCACGCCGATAATACGGAAGGTGCGACCGTCCAAGGTCAGCGTCTGCCCCACGGGGCTGCGTCCCCGCAGCAGGCCGGCCGCCACGTTATAGCCAAGCACAACCACCGGGGAACGCTGCTCAATGTGCAGGTTGGAAAAGAAATGTCCCGACACCACCGGGTGGTCTCTTATTTCAGGAAACTTGCTGTTTACCCCCACGAGCTGGGCCAGGCCCCTTTCGCGCCGCCAGCAAACCGGCACTTCACCATAGACAACCGGTGTAACCTCCTGCAATTGCGGGACCATTTCCTGCAGCTGCGTGGCAAAATCCGCTTCAAATTCGGCCGACGGGTCTTCCGCTTTGACAACAATTACATTGGCTCCCAGGCTCTTAAACTGGTTAACCACAGCCTGACGCGCACCTTCGCCGATACCCATCAGGCTTACCACAGATGCCACGCCTATGGCAACACCTAAAATAGTCAGGGCTGACCGCAGGGGGTTGGAAAGTATTCCATGCCAGGCCATTTGTACGCTAAACCAGAACCGGACCCATAATGAACGAATCCATTTGAACATCGTATCACTCCTTTGGCAGCCTGCTACTATTCTTCTTCAGACTTGTCGGGCCGTTCCGGCAGAATGCTTTCATTGGACCGGATGCTCCGGCTGGGCAGCAGATCGGCTGTGCTGCCGGTAATAACCTGCTCCCCTTCCTTAAGCCCTTCCTTGACCTCGGCATACATGCTGTCCATCAGTCCCAGCTTAACAGGCACAAGCCTGATGGTACCGTCTTCCTCCAGCACTTCAACTTTGGATTTGCCGTCATCCTCAAATACGGCTTCAATGGGAACAAGGAGCACATCTTTGGCGCTGCCGGCATTAATAAATCCTCTTGCCTGCATTCCGGGACGGAGGTTATCACTGCCGCTTACTTTAATTTCCACATAAAACCTGGTGCCGCTTTCGCCGCCCCAGCCAATTGTGGACACGTTCAGGACTTCTCCGGCAAATACTTCGCCCGGCAAAGCATCAACTGTGATATCAACATGCGCGCCCTGCTGGACCAGTAAAATATCAATGTCATCAATTTCAGTGCCCAGCCTCATATCTTTAGCAATATAAATATGGCCAATCCAGTCCCCCGGCTGTACCGTTCTGCCGGGCATGGCATCAATATAGGCTACAATACCGTCCATGGGTGCAGTGATCTCCAGTGCACTGAACTGGTTGTAAAGCTGCTGGATTTCAAGCTGGATGGCGCGTATTTTTGCCAGTTTTTCCTGAATGAGATTAAGCGCGTCCTCTCCCGCCAGTGAAATCAGAGGCTCTCCCTTTTCCACCAGTTGCATGTTGCTGACAAAAATACGTGTAATTATGGCTTCGGCACTGCTAAGTACCCTTTCTTCCTCTGCATAGCCGTCAACAACGGACATGTAGCGCAGCCACCTGGCATTGTATTCATTAAGTGCCTGCCGTTTGTCTTTTGCCAGGCCGATTTTGGCAATCATATCGGGCTGCACCAGTCCGGGGTTGTCGCCCTCCAAGGTTACCCAGTGGACAAAAACATACTGGTCGCCGCTGCCCCTTCCGCCGGTAACCGAATCATAAAGATCCGATGCTTTTTCCGTTATTAAATTGGGATTGATATCAACAACTTTAGCCCGCACATAACCTGAAAAATCAGAAAACGATAACAGGACCTCGTCTCCTACCTCAACATTTTCCAATTCTCCCGGCAGGAGTTTTGCGGTAATCCTGAATTTAGAATCGTTGACAACCCGCGCCACTATCAGGCCGCGCTCCAGTTTGTCCCCTTCCTTGACCGTAAGGCCGGTTACCCTGCCTGCAATGGGGGAGTACAGCGTAATGCCCCGGGTAGGATCAATATAATCCACCTGATCAACCGGAACATTCATCAGTTCAGCCAAAGACTTGCGTTCAGCCGCCAGTTCAGCCTGCTTGCCGTCAATCTGTGTCTGCAAGTCAGGCGCCTCCAACCTGACCAGCAGTTGGCCTTGCTTGACTATATCCCCTTCTTGGACAAATGATTCCTTGATTGTATATGTAGCAGAAGTACCGGAATACCTGTTCCCGGGAACCTGGATACTGCCGCCCGATGAGGGGTTGAGCTGACCTGTAACTTCCACTCCTACGGTAATGTCACCCCTGATCACCGGCTTGGTGGCATAAACAGGCCCCGCAGCTTCTTCTTCAGGGGGTGGAACCAGCTGCTTGTAGGCATAGTAGCCTCCACCCAATACAATTAACAAAATAACAAGAATGGTTACCAGACGCTGAATCAATTTTTCCCCACCTCCTGAACTGTTTGCACCTTCGCCTGAGCTTCTGCAATTAAAGGCTTCGTTATTTCCTCTTCTTTCTCAATTCTCCCGTCCCGCAAATAGACAACGCGCCGGGCATGACGGGCAATTGTTTCTTCATGTGTCACCTGAATTATGGTTATCCCCCTCTCCCTGTTCAGGCGCTGGAAAATGGACATGATGACCTGCCCGGAAGCCGAATCCAAAGCACCTGTCGGCTCATCTGCCAGGATCACCGCCGGATCTCCTACCAATGCCCTGGCAATGGCTACCCTCTGCTGTTCCCCGCCTGACAACTGTGAAGGCAGGTGGTGCCTGCGCTCGTATAAACCTACTGCCTCCAGGGCGCGGCAAGATTTTTGCCGGCGCGTTTTTCTTCCTATGCCCCTGTAAATTAAAGGCAGCTCCACATTTGCCAGGGCATCCAGGTTGGGCAGCAGGTGAAAACTCTGAAAAACAAAGCCAATAAAGTGGTTGCGCAGTTCTGCCAGCTTGTTGTCGCTCATCTTTTCCACATGCTGTCCCGCCAGAATGTAGGTTCCGGAAGTCGGTCTGTCCAGGCAGCCGATAATGTTCAGCAGTGTCGATTTCCCCGATCCGGAAGGCCCCATAACAGAGATAAATTCCCCCTCTTCAGCCGTCAGACAAACATCCGTAAGGGCATTTATACGTATCTGGCCCATTTTGTATTGCCGTGCTACGTCCCGCAACTCCAGCAAAGGCAAATGCTCTTCCCCCTTTCATCCGGAATACTTCATCTTATTATTAGATGTATTTGCTGCTAAATTGTTCCATTAATTCATAATTCAATATATTTGTCTCCGGGCGTTGCCTGCCCCCTGCCCAAATCCATTCTACCACAATCTGGAAACACCTTCTGTTTAAGTATTTTTAATCTTTTGCAAACTCTGAAGGCGGTGCATTTCCCCGGAATTACGCAGCATTGCAAATACTGCATTCTAAGCCATAATTCAGCATTCCGGTGCTTAACTCCTTTATAACTGAATACTATATATATTAATTTTTATTAATTTTATTAATTATTAAGCGGATTTGTTTTTCAGGACAGGCTGCGCAACAGTATTTCTCCCAGAGCCCGGTAGCAGGATTTTCCTTGCTCGTGTGTAACTATATTACAGGTGATTGACAACCTGAAAAGGCGCTGAAAGCAGCGCACGGAGGCAGAAAGATGGCGGTTAAAAGCAGGTTTAATCCTACCTTTTCATACATTTTGTTTATCCTTATTCTTCTTCCGCTCTTCTTTTCCGGACCGGCTTTGGGACAGCAAAAAGTTCCGGGAAACGTTGAAGAAAAACTCGGCCGGTTGACTGCTGAAGAAAAAAGGGTACTGGAAGAACTGTTTGCCCTGGCCCAATCCGCTGCCGAAATGGAAAAGGAAGAAACCGGTCTCATGATAGGCATTGAGACCTTAAAACAGGACATTGCCGGCGTACAAAAAGCAATTGCCGCTGAAGAAAAAAAGTATGAACAAAACCAAAAAGCCCTGCAGCATGTGCTAAAAAGTTACCAGAGAATGGGCCCGTCGTCCTTCCTTGAGAGTTTGCTCGGCTCCGGCAGCCTCGGAGAATTCCTCCGCAAGTTAACTACGCTGCGGGACCTGGCGCGGAATACCGGCGATTTGCTGGACTCGCTCCAGGAAAGCAAGGATCTGCTTGCCGCTCAAAAGGCAGAGCTAGACTTTAAGCTTGCCTCCCTGCAGGAAAGCCGGGAGAGCCTTGCGGAATCAATCCGCAAAACGGCCGCGGCAAAAGAAGAACTGGAAGAATACCTGGCATCGCTCTCAGATGAGAGAGAATTTTATGAAGGCCGGCTGGCCAGTATGCAGCAGGCATGGTCTGAACTGACGCAATTTTTCCCGGAGGTATCAAGGAAATTTTCGCAGATTATAAAGGAAGCCGAACTGCCGGCAGACGCCTTGGAAATAAAGTTGACTTCTTCCGGCATAAAAGCCGCAATTTCAGCTGAAACAATAAACAAAATCATAGCGGACCACGGTTTGGATGAAATGGTGTGCAAGTTTTATCCAGAAAGGGTTGACATTATAGCAGCCCAAAAGGAGCTTATCCTGAAAGGCACATTCGTCCTGGAAAACAAGGTCCTCAAGTTTGCGGCTAAGGAAGGTACTTTTTACGGGATGGCACTAACCCCGGGCAATCTCGAGGAATTATTTGCCCAAGAGGAACTGGCGCTGGATCTTCAGAACTTCCTGGAGAACTATACTGTCCGCTCCCTCGAGATTTCCGATAATAAGTTGGAACTGCTGGTTGTCCCGGAGTTTTAGCAAGTAAAAAGAGCAGGAGGAGCAAAAAAGATGATTGAAGCAAAAAATGTCTCCTTGCAGTACGCCGACGGCACCCTGGCCTTGCATAGTATCAGCCTGTCCGTCAAGGCCGGTGAACTTGTCTATATCACCGGACCCAGCGGCTCCGGCAAAACCAGTTTTTTGAAACTTATTATGGTTATGGAATTTCCCACATCGGGCAGCTTAAAGATCCTGGGCCAAACTTATGCCAGGGGCCAGACAGGCAGAATACGGCAGCTGCGCAGGTCACTGGGGCCGGTCTTTCAGGATTTTAAGCTTGTAAAAGGCAGGTCGGCACTGGAAAATATTATGCTCGGCATGAGGTTTCTGGGGCTTTCATACTCCGAAATCAAAAAAAAGTCTCAAGAAGCCCTCGCCAGGGTCGGCCTGGAGCATAAAGCGAATACTCCGGTAGAAAACATGTCCTGGGGAGAGAATCAAAGGATCTCAATCGCACGGGCAATTGCCAGAAAACCGGCGATTATCCTGGCCGATGAACCCACAGGAAACCTGGACAAGGAAAATGCCATAAAAATACTGGACTTGCTGTCCTCCTGCAAAGACAGCAATACTGCCGTTATTATTACCACGCATGCCACACATTTGATTCCCCAAAACCAAAGCAGAATAATCCGTTTAAACAGCGGGGTAATGGAGGAGGCTTAAATGAAATACCTGCTCGGAAATACCAGTTACTTTTTTAAAGAAGCGCGGTTAACCATCCGCATGAGCCTGTTCTCCAATCTTATATCGCTTGTCAGTATGGCTCTGATATTCTTTATCCTGGCCATGGTCCTGGCAGGCCGGCAGGCCGGCAATCATATCATTAAAGCAATCGAAGGCGAAGCGGAGATAAGTGTATACTATACGGAAGGGCTCTCCGACAGCGCTGTCCTGCAGCTGGCAGGTGAAATTATGGGGATTGACGGTGTCAAAAGCGTACAGCTTGTTGATGAAAATGAAGCCTACGCCAGAATGGAAGAAGTACTGGGAAAGGAAGCCCGGGTTCTGGAGTATTTTGCTGATAATCCTTTCAGCCCCTTTATTGAAATAAGAATTAACCTGGACAAAACAGATCAGATCCTGCAGGAAATACAAACTTTGCAGGAGATCGAGTACATACGCGACAACAGGGAAGTCCTGGGCCGCTTGCGCGACCTGGCAGGAATAATAAGATTAGTAGGCTTCTTTATTATCTCTGCCGTGGGAGTTACAACACTGATTATCATCTCGCACATCATCAGACTGGGAATTGACAATAATCGGGAACAGATAAAAACCCTGATACTGCTCGGCGCACCGGACAGCTTCATTGCCTGGCCCTTTGTGCTTGCCGGCCTTTTGTTAAGCGTGGGCGGCGCCGTGCTGGCTTCCGCACTTTCGGCATACGCTCTGAGTTACATTTACGGACGGGTTGCAAGTCCCCTCCCCTTTATTCCCCTGCCGCCGCTTAATACCCTGATACTAAATATTGTCCTAACGATAATATGCCTGGGTGCAGTTCTCGGGCTGGCAGGCAGCGTCATCGGCCTCCAGACGGCTGCGAGCAGCAATTAGCCGCACCCTCTTTCCGGGTGCGTTTTTTCTTCCTCTCCCCTCGTTTTATGCCGGATGGTATACTTGTACCGCAGGCGGTGAAAGGAGAACCATGCCTATGAAAGCCGCAAGGAAAGAATATATCAAGATTACACTGCCTTTAACAAAGCCACCCGCAGCGGAGCAAAAAACCGTTGAATCCTTCAACCGTTTTTTTCCTGCAGGTGATGCCTACATCGAAATCATAGGTAATAATGCTACACTCCACCTTAAGCAAATTAATTTTGCCAAGTTGGAGGATTATGTCAAGTCCCATCCGACGGAGCTGGCCAAAGCCATTTCCCGGGAAATTGCCGGTATAAAAAGTTACAATATTAGAGGGCCAAAAAGAATCTACGCCAATTATGCCGCAGAAAGGAAAGTAAAACAGCGCAAGCAAAAGGAGCAAAAGCGGGATAAGATATTCTATGCCCGGGGACACGGCTTTTCACCCCGGAACACCGAAGTCCCTGCGGATTTTACAAACCGCATTATTTGCGGGGACAGCGCTTGCGTCCTGCAGTCCTTGCCCGATAATTGCGTGGATTTGATCTTTACTTCGCCTCCCTACAATTTCGGCCTG
>JGI24713J26584_10000448_pt1 | contig 31084 bp, 26 predicted proteins | sample BioPla4DNA1_FD_26584 | JGI IMG/M metagenome (IMG submission 26584) | reverse complement strand
CCCCCCGGAGGAAAGTTTACGCTTTCCGACTTTGGCACCGTACTAGGCTAACAGAATGATAGCCAAAGCAAACACGATAACCAGAGCTACGAAAATCAAGAAGGTTTGTTGTGCACCTGTCACAGTTTTCACCTCCCACCCGGAAACTGAAGCGGCTTTCAATGTCCTCTTCACTTTCAACATATTCGCAGCCATCAGANTGCGAACTAAGAGCGGAAGGCTATTTTTATCCTACTGAAAGGGGGTTGGGTCATGCTTAGGAAGCAGATCATTGGCATTTTAGTCAACAAGAACTCAGGTGAAACCCGGGCTGATTTGGCAGTCAAACATAATTTAAGTTTAATTTTTTTTACACCGGAGGATATTGATTGGCAGCGGCGCACTGTGACCGGACTGTATCGAACTAGGTATGGACTGCATTATAAAAAGGTAGCGCTGCCATCAGTAATATATAACCGCCTTTATCCCCATAACAGCGAGATCATTGAAAGGTTGACTGCAATGCGCCCACCGGCGTGGGTCTTCAACCAGGTCACTCTGTTTGATAAATGGACCATCTACAAACACTTATCCCAAACTGACCTGAACCAATATTTACCCCGGACTTACGAGTATGATATGGCAGTGCTCCACGAAGCCCTGCTCCACCACGACCGAATCGTGATCAAACCAAGAATGGGCAGACAGGGTGCCGGATTATGGCGTCTCTCGGCAAAACCCAATGGTCAGCTGTTAATTGAACATGAACTGCCGCTTCCGATTACTCTGCCCTACTCCGATGCCATAATCAATCTGCTGCATATTTTAATAGTGCCTTACACTATGATTATCCAGGAGTATATTGATTTAGCAGCTGTATCCAATGCCCCCTTTGATATTCGCGCTCTAGTGCAGAAAAACGGAGCTGGCCACTGGCAGGTAACCGCAGTAACCAGTAGAGTCGCCGAGAACAATCAGTATATAACCAATATCTACCAGCAGATTTTATTAACTGAACAGCTGCTCCGGGAAAACAATTATCCGGCTGAGCAAATTTTAACGCAAGTGGAAGAGCTCAGCATTAAAACTGCAGAAGTACTTGAACAAGCTTTAGGGCATCTGGGGGAAATCTGTGTCGACATCGGTCTCGATCAAAACAACAAACCTTGGATCATCGAAGTTAACGGCAAGCCGGATAAACAGATCTATGAGGAATTAAATAACCCGGAACTGATAAACAGAGTACATTTAACCCCTTTAGAGTATGCCCACTATTTAAACACACAAAAGAGGCACTTCTGATTGAGGAAGCGCCTCTTGCAGCGTACATTATTTTAGATTAATAACCCTACAGCTAGAATGATCACCAGTAACAGTAGGAAGATGAACCAGAACTCATCCCTCCAGCAGAAGCGTCTCTTGCCCATTACTCTACCTCCCTTAGTTGACTATCCTTCATTCTCAACTTATGTCACTGGTGAACAAAATGCGTCAGGAACAAGTTACCATCTTACAACCCAATCTCCGCTGGAACCTGAAGAACTGGAACGGTCGCCGGTATTGTCCAGCACCCGGTATTCCCGTCCATAAACAATAATCACCGGACCGACAATCAGTTCATCCCGCCAATCTCCGCTCGGCCGATGCCGGATATTGAAGCTGAGGAGGTCCACATTACGAACGGAGGGTGTCCGCATAGTTAGTGTCAGCGTTGGCGGTCGGTACTCGATAATGTTGGAATGGACGTAATCAATTCCCGGCTCATAATTAACAGTGATTCTTCCGTCAATGCGCTGATTGACCAGATAGAATTTATCGTCCACTACTAACCGCCCACTGGCAGCCGCACCGCGAATACCGGCAATGTCCACATCCACCCTAATGGAAGTATTTGCTGGCACTAAAAATAATCATTCACTGCAAACAGATCGCCATCTTGAATCTTAATTGTGCGGCCGTAATAACCGGTATAAATCGTTACTTCTTCAATTGGGAAGCGGGTACTTTTTAAATCCCGAGCTTCAAACGCTTCAATTAAAATGGATTTACCGGGAACAATAACTTCCCGCTTGGCCAGAGCACTCCGGCGCTGGATATCGTAGATTTCAATGCGGTGCAGCTCACGACTGGTATACTCATTAACGATCGCCACATAAATGGTATCGCCTGTTCTCCAGGCCAACGCCATTGGAGTGGTGTTATAATTTTGGATATCTCTACTTTCTAATGCGGCAGCCGGCACCGCCGCTAACAGCAGCAGCAATAATACCAACGAGACAATTCTTTTCATCTTTTTTCCCTCCTACCAGTAAAATGAGTCTCGGATATAAATCACGGTATTTTTCGAGCCTTCAAACTGCGGTATCGGCACATCGTGCTTTTCATGTTCCGGAGCCTCCAACCACACCTCATGCATTTTTTGATACACATAATCAAACAGAGCTCCAGCAGTGATCAGGTCGCCTCTAATATCGTATTTAAGACCTTTTACAATAAACTCAGTAAACTTGCTGAGCTTTTTAGGCGTGACAATATTGCGCTGATTGCTGGAGGTGGCTCCAAGCACAGTGTAACCTTTGCCTTTTAAGGCTAAAGGTGCAATTTCACCCACACCCTGGGTCCGGATTACACCATCAAAGAAAGTCTCGGCATAAGCTACATCAAGAATTACAGTAACATTTTTATTTGGAAATTCACTCAGCCATTGCTCTAACTCTCCATCGGTGATTACTGAGTTTCTAATCTGCGTTGGACTGCCGTGACCCCGACCATCGTAGGGAACAATGTGGTCAAGTTCGTTGACAGCGCCGCCTGCATAGATTTCCNTATCAGCATAGCCAGAGAAATAAAACACTAAGGAATCGCCAGGTTTAGCAGCTCTGGCAGCGTTTTTGATCGCTCTGCGGATATTATTCTTGGTTGCCCTGCTATTGATCAGCACTTCCGCGTAGCCCTTCATTTTATTGGAATTCACCAACACCTCTTTGATTGCTTCTGCATCATTGGCCGAAACTTCATGGTTTTCCGCATCCATGTACAGATATTCATCGATTCCCACAATCACATAGTGCACTGTCGGCTCTGAGGAGATTACCCGAATATCTCCCCAAATATAGACCGGAATTTCCACATCGCGATACTTCGAACTTGGATGTCTGATTACCAGGAGATACTCACCGGCAGACACACTGGGAAATGAGAAGTAGCCGTCATAATCTGTTTCAGCATTGGCTGCAAGTCTATTATGTGCCCACAGTTCTACTCTGGCATAAGGTAGAGGCTGGTATCCCCGCGGTACTTCTTTACTCGGCATCACAATTACTTCTTTTGGATAATCAGATTTAGTTTCATATACCCAACCACGAACTCCACCTGTAATTTCAATTGATAAAAAGATCTGACATCCAGTGAGCAGCATCGTTATAATTAACATTCCTATTAACACAACAGAATTTTTTTTCATAATCTCACCCACTTTCTTCTGTTGTTATAATTCGCAGTCCCAGCAGGCTTAATGACCGTAATTTAGGCAGCTGGATACTACAGTTTATGTAATTAAAAAAATCCTGACTAATTCTTAAAAGAATAGGATGAGAAAACCTCTCACCCTAAACTATTATTTAAGATATCAATACACACCTGTGAATTCACTTCTCCTAAGGAATGGCTGGCATTTTTAGTCCTGCTGGCAGCAATTCCATACTCATTAATCTGTTCCGGAGTAAGGCGCAGATCAGTAGGCAGCAGAATCTGCATCAGCTCAGCAAACTCCCCAATATCCTTGAGGTTGAGCAGCTTTAAAATTTTTTCCACCCGGGATCTGGCATGCTGCAGGTTATACCTGAGATACTCAGCCATCAGCAGTCCATTTGCTTTGCCGTGGGGGATATCATGAAAATAGGTTAGGGGATAGCCCAGGGCATGAACTACTGTTGTACCGGTATGGGCGATTGCCATGCCGCCAAGGGCAGAAGCAGTCAAGAGGCTGTCCCGCATCCCGCTGGAAAAGGCAGCGGACTTTAGATCCGGCAGGGCCCTGGCCCAGAGTTTCAAACCGGCTTCGACCAGCATATCACTAGCATCAGAAGCTCTCCGCGAAAGATAAGCCTCAACTAAGTGGGATAAGGCATCCACCGCAGTATTGCGTGTAGTATCAAGCTCCATGCTCTCAGTGTAGCGGTGATCTAAAAAAGCTACTTTTGGAAAAATAGTGCGATCACCGAAGCCCACTTTGGTCTGCTTTTCTGGAATGGTCAATACTGAATACTGGGTCACCTCACTACCGGTACCCGCTGTTGTTGGGATCGCAATCACCGGCAGCGGCTGATTAGGATAATTACCATGGTACAGGCATTCCGGCGCAAAATCATTTACAGCCAGCACCGCAATAGCTTTGGCAGCATCTAGAGCTGAACCACCCCCGATGCCGACAATAAAATCAGGATTGAACTGGCGCGCAGCTTCCGCTCCCTGGACCACATTAGTGGTGGATGGATTGTTTTCCACCTGGTCGAAAACCTGGTATGAGATCCCAAGATTGTCTAAAACAGCAGCTACATCTTGAAAAGCGCCGCTGAGCTGCGCCGACCTCTTCCCCGTTACTATCAGTGCCCGCGTGCCAAACTGCTTAAATCGATCTCCATTTCTAGTAACAACTTCTTGACCTTGAATGATTTCTGTAGGCATATAAAAGCTGAAATTAAGCACTCGATCCACTCCCTTTGTTTCACTCACTCCGCACTGTTACACTGCCAAACCAAGCTTTGCTGACCAACAGCAGGCGCGGATTAGCTTCTGCTGCAGCTTGGCTGCGGAGATTTTCTCTGCCTAAAAACTTGCGGTTCCGTTCATCAAAGATCTTAGTCAGTGCAAAGCGCGTTTTGATTTCAGCTAATACTCCTACATCTTCCGGGACAATAATTTCTACCTTGCCAAATAGTGTGAATACATCTAAACGCACTGCTCGATGGGTAATTGATTCCTGATTCAAGACAAAGGTCAGTTTGCCAAATACTGATACTAGAGTTGTATCCAGCAGTTCCTGCTCTGGGCACTTGATTGTCTTGGGAAGGAAAAAGCTTTTGTGGACAACCTCACCCTTCTCAAACAGACTGATAATCACTGCTGTTAAAAAAATCAAAATTACCAGCGGCCAGAAAACAACAATACCCAAAATCATTACATAATAAATGAAGGCCTGGCTCTCAGCAAACAGCTCAACCACATTGAGAATCAGCATGAATCCGGAAAAGACCATCAGGACAAAACCTGAAACTTTCATGCTCCTGCTTTCCTGCCGCAGCATTTTGGCGCCATACCACATGGGAATTAGATACCAGGTGCGGGAAAAAACATAAAGCAGACCAAAGTCAATAATTTCCAGGTAGTTCAAAATCGAAAAAGTAGCAATTAGGGCAATTATCAGGCCGAGCAGGATTTTACGCATACCCTCTCCTCCAAATTATATCATGAGTTAAACTTCAATACGGTACTAATAAATTCCTGCCTTAGTCTGGCAACAACAAAAAAAGCCCAATCCAAATTTAGGATCAGGCTGATTTGTCTATTATTAAGCATGAGCTTGTTTCAGCTTGCAATCGGCATCACCAACTACTGCCACATTATAAGTTGGTCCGTCCTTAATAATTTCAACGGCGATGCTGCCCTCGTCGATTTCGATTTCTGTAGGTTTCTGTTTTCTGCTGACTTGATAAAGCGTAGAGCGGATAGTGGACTCATTAACATCTTGGCGGTACTTAAAAAATTCCTTGACTACATCCTTAGCTGTAATCGGCTTGTTCTCCGCATTGACTAGGCGGTAGACAATTTCTACCACCGTTTTGGTTAATGAAGTCCCGTTCCTGCTGCCTGCATATGGCTCCTTGAGAAAGGAATCCAGCTTGCGCAAATGCTGTTCTTTCCTAGCCAGCTGTTCTTTAAGTTCATTTATCTCCGAGATCAGCAGCTCCCTCGCCTGCCTTAAAGAATCTTCATATCCCACAGTTTTCACTCCTTCACACATATTGGATTGCCAAACCACTTAAATCTATTATTGTCCAATATTTGTTCAATTATTACTGCTATTACTATCTTCCACACGTTTCTGTAATAATAGAAGTTTACAGCTATAAAATATCATATTATGCAATATCTGTCAAAAAAACTAACAGTTTGTCCATATTATTTTACTTTCGATCATTATTTTCAACACTGTAAACAAGGCTGTGCCAGTCTGAAACTTGATAGATGTCAATCAAGCTGATTTCAGCATAAAAAGAAGTCAAGATCTCTGCATAGCTGTAACCAGCTTCAGCCATACCTCGTGCCCCCCACTGACTCATCCCAACACCATGACCGATGCCGCCTCCGTAAATAACTACCTCAACAATATCATTATTATGATTCCGAATAATTTCAAACGCTATATTGGCACTCGGCAGCAGAGGGTAGTTCAATATTTGATCGTCCATGCGGTAAACAACAATATCTTCAGTGCCGGTATACTGGTTGGAAGGACATAATAAACTGCGGATATTTAATTCTTTACTCACCCGATACACTCCGCTGGACCCAGCAATTTCTAAGGTCAGGGCATTGCCGCCACTGCCGCGGGCAGTTACCCGTAAATCTAAAAGCTCGCCAATCCCAGCAGTCGGTATCGGCAGCGGTACAAACTCTCCATTATCCTGTCTGGTCAGGACAAACTCTGGCTGTGTCTGATACAGCTTGGCCAGATTAGCATTGATGATCGCTTCCAGCTGAGACCGGGTTAAGCGGATCTGCCAGCGGAACCAGGGCGATTTTCTTTCAAAACCAGCAATTGATTTATCCTTAAGAAATGCCAAAACCTGGGTTTCATCATTCCAGTCAACAACTAGATCCGTGGTTAAAACTGAACGGGATTGAAGATAGGGGATAGGCGTTCCGGGGAAGCTTGTGCGGGTATTTCCCCCCCACACTTCATGGGCAGCAGCAGTAAATCCACTTGAAGTGGAGTGGAAATAGGAGCGGACCAGCTGTCCATTTTTATCCAGCATCACAATACCGCAGGTTTGATCCACAGCCTGCTTCGCTCTGATGTCTTCCTGACGGTTGTTATATACCTGAGCAAAAACACTGTCATCCACATGGTAACTGCGGCCTGCCGCTCTAGCTTCAATGATCGCCCGCACCACAAATGTCCGGGATGCAACCGCCTGGGCTTCGAGGGCAGCCATGGGGGCTGAAACAGGCATCTCACTTGGTACAACCCCATATAGGTACTCTTCAACCGTTACNGTATTGATNATCTGGAGTTTTTGAGCTGGTGTTAAGGNTATTTCCAGAAATCCCCGATATGAGGGGCTGAAACCCCAAGCATCGCCCCGCCTAATACTTTCCAGTGTTAGGCGGGAGTTATGCTCAGGGTAAACCCATATCGGGGATCCCATTAACAGCACTTCTTGATCATTTTCCACTAAAATACCTTCAGCAGTAGGTGTGAGGGTGACCGGCCGATCGCTGAAAAAATTGTGGTGGTAATCGATCAGCATAACAGAGCCGCCATCGCTGCTGATCACAGCACTGTCATGATATAAATCGCTAAATCCGTCTGTTTTGATTGCAACCCGAAACTCCTCATCCCGAGCAGCAGCCGAGCTGCCTAAAACCAAAAGCAGAACAACTACCCACAAAATTTTCAATCGATGCTCCAACCTTCAGCCACCCACCTTAAACTACTTGCTAGAATAACTTTGCCATCTGATCATACATTGGTTTTAGTGCTGGATATAAACTCTTATAAATTTGATATAAATCCTGGTAAATACCATGCCACTCTGGGTTAGGATCAATCGTTTTAGTTACCTTCAAAATTGCTTCTGATGCCTCTTTTGGATCAGTAAACACGCCTACACCTACCCCAGCCAGCAGGGCAGCGCCAACACCTGGTCCTTCGTCAACATTCAGAGTCTGCATCTGCAGTCCTAAAATGCTGGCTAAAATCTCTAACCAGAGGTCAGATTTGGCACCGCCGCCGATGCATCTGACAGANTCCCCTGTCCAGCCAGCCTGCTGCAGCAGACAGAAGGAATCGCGGAATGCAAAGCCAACACCTTCGAGAATCGCCCGAACCATATCGCGCCGCTCGTGACTTGCGCTGAGGCCGAAAAAGCCGCCCCGGGCATTGCCGTCACCGTGAGGTGTGCGCTCACCAGTTAGGTAAGGCAGGAAAATCAGTCCTTTACTGCCTGGCGAACTTTGAGCTGCTGCCTTGGTCAGCAGTGTATATGGATCGGTGCCCATGCCGCCAGCTAAAGCCTTTTCCATTTGACCGAGCTGATCTCTAAACCAGCCAAAGGACAGTCCAGCTGAGAGAATTACGCCCATCATGTAAAAGCGGTCTTTAACAGCGTGGTTAAACATGTGGATCGTGCCACCATTGGGAAGCTTCGGCACATCGAGGTGAGCCAGCATCACACCGCTGGTTCCTAAACTGATCATGGCCCGCCCTGCGGACACAATACCTGCTCCTACCGCGCCGCACGCGTTGTCTGCGCCGCCGCCAACAACAGGTGTGTTAACAGCTAAACCAGTTAATTCGGCAGCTTCTGGAGTAATATAGCCAGCAACCTCGCTGGAGCCGACCAGTTCAGGCAGGATCTCCATGGGGAGAGCAAGTTTTTTCATGATCACATCAGACCAGCGCTGTTCTTTAACATTCAACAGCAACGTACCGGCGGCGTCACTCAATTCCATCTTCAGCTCGCCAGTCAGGCGGTAGCGGATATAATCTTTGACCAGCACCAGCCAGCGCAGTTTGGCAAAATTCTCCGGCTCATGTTCCCGCAGCCACAGAACTTTGGGAGCGGTAAACCCTTCAAGAGCTGGATTGCACGCTTCCTGCAGCAGCAGCTCCTTGCCAACTAAACTCTCAATTTCGTAGCACTGTTTTGTGGTGCGGCTGTCATTCCACAAAATAGCCGGCCGGATCACATTCCCTTCTTTATCCAGGAACACAGAGCTGTGCATCTGACCGGATAGACCCACACCTTTGATGTCTGCAGGGTCAACATCATACTTGTCCAGTACTTTTCTCAGAGCGGTAATTGTTCCCTGCCACATATCCTCCGGATTTTGTTCTGTCCAGCCTGGACGTGGTGAATAGAGGGGATATTCCTGTGACGCAGAACCAACAATTTCTCCTTCAACCGTAATCAGCAGAGCTTTCACTTGTGATGTACCAATATCTAAACCCAACAAATAACCCATAACCGTCTCTCCTTACTTGCTTTATTCATTTTCTATGCTCTCTCTGAGAGCGGATCACCAGTTTTGTTTTAGCCTAGTGTTTATGTTATAATGACACTAATGTATTTTATAAAGGAGTATAATAATGAATGAATGCTGCATAATCATTGATGGATTTGCGCTCGTATACCGTGCTTATTACGGCCTGCCAACCACAATTCGCAACATTAACGGTACAGCGATCAACGCCGTACTCGGCTTTTACAATACTATTTCATCGCTGATCAACCAGCTGCAGCCCCGCTACTTTCTGGCTGTTTTTGATCATCACGAACCCACATTCCGCCACAAGCTGTATCCTCCCTATAAAGCGAACCGGCCGCCAATGCCTGAGGATCTGCAGCAGCAGCTGCCTCTAATCAAACAACTGCTGACAGCCTGTCAGATCCCAATTATCACGCTTCCAGGTTATGAGGCGGATGATATCATCGGCACTATTACCGGCAGTCTGCCGGAGCATACCGAGGCTTATGTAGTAACTGTCGATCGCGATACACTGCAGTTAGTTAACAGCCATGTTACAGTGATCATTCCCAACAGCAGAGGAAACCGCATTTATACACCGGACACGGTCAAATTAGAAATGGAAGTCCAGCCTGAACTGATACCTGATTTAAAAGCCTTGATGGGAGATCCCAGCGATAATATTCCGGGCATCAGTTTGGTTGGTCCGAAAACAGCAGTAAAATGGCTGAAGCGCTACGGCAGTTTAGAAGCAGTTCTGGCCGCAGCTGATCAGCTTCCAGGGAAAGCCGGAGCCAACCTGCGGGCCAGCAGAGACGAAGCACTGCTGTTTAAGCACCTGACCACCATCCGGGTAGATGCTCCGATTATCTGCTGTTGGAACCAGTGCAGGTTGACTGCNGATTTTAGTCCCCTTCACTCGACCTTAGAGGAAATCGGCATTCGAGCAAAGCTGCCCCGAACCGCTGACTCTTCCTCATGATTTAACATATATATAATAATTCTGGACAGAACCAAAAATCCCTGCGGAAATTTCTGATTCTACTCCAATTCTGCCACCAGCTGCTCCATCTGATCAATTAATGAGCTGAATACCTCAATTGCTTTCACAATTGGTTCTGGTGTAGCCATATCCACGCCGGCGCGCTTTAANAGATTGAGGGGGTAGTCTGATCCACCGCTCTTTAGGAAGGTGAGATAGCGCTCAACAGCCGGTTCTTTTTCTTCTAGAATCTGTTGAGACAAAGCTACCGCAGCTGAGAAACCAGTCGCGTATTTATAAACATAAAACGGGCGGTAAAAATGGGGAATCCGCGCCCATTCCAGCGCAATTTCTGGATCGCTCACTACATCGGGACCGTAGTACTTCTGATTCAGCTCATGGTACACTTTGCTCAGGCTTTCCGCTGTCATGGGAGTGCCTTGTCCAAGCTGATCGTGGACAAGCATCTCGAATTCAGCAAACATGGTTTGTCTGAATACTGTACCCCGGAACTGCTCTAAATAGTGGTTTAACAGATAGAGTTTCTGCTTAGGATCATTAGTCTTCGAGAGCAGATCATGCATTACCAGGCATTCGTTGACAGTTGACGCTACCTCCGCTACAAAAATTGTGTAGTGGGAATTAACGTACTCCTGGTTGCGATCTGAATAATAGGAATGCATAGCATGACCCATCTCATGTGCCAGCGTAAACATGTTGTCAATAGTGTTTTCATAGTTCATCAGAACAAATGGATGCACACCATAAACTCCTGCTGAATAGGCTCCACTGGTTTTACCCTTATTTTCAAACCAATCAATCCAGCCCTCAGTCAGTCCCCGTTCCAGATCAGCACAATACTGCTCACCTAAAGGCTGCAGCCCGGTCTTCACCATTTCCACAGCCTGCTCTGGGGTTACTTCCATATCTAAATCCTGCACCAGCGGTACGTAGATATCGTACATATGCAGTTGATCCAAATTAAGCATCCGCTTGCGCAGCTTCATATAGCGGTAAAAAATCGGCAGGCTGTCGTGGATAGTCTTAATCAAGTTGTGGTACACTTCCGGCTTGACATTGTCTGCGTCTAAGGCTGCCTCAAGGGAAGACTCGTATTTGCGGGTTTTTGCAAAAAACAGAGCCTTTTTCACAGCAGCAGTGTAGGTGGTAGCTAAGGTGTTTTTCCACTGCCCATATGTAGAGTACATAGCTTCAAAAGCACTCTTGCGTACAGTGCGGTCCTTGCTTTCCATAAACCGAATGTATCTGCCGTGGGTCAGCTCGACATCATTACCTTCTTCNTCTTTAATTGTAGGAAACTTTAAATCGGCATTGTTGAACATTCTAAAAATCTGGTTGGCAGCCTGTGCCATCTCGCTGGCACTCGCCAGAATCTCTTCCTGCTCAGTTGGCAGTGTATGGGGTTTTGTCCGCAGTATATTGTTGAGATAATGGGAATACACCTGTAAATCCTGATTTGCTTCCAGCCACTGTTTGATAGTTTCCTCCGGCAGACTCAAAATCTCCGGTTCAACATAAGCGAGATTGCTGGCTAGAACAGCACCGATATTAACAACCCGATCATAAAATTCTTGGTAAAGGGAGTTGGTATTATCCTGATCCTTGCTCATCATAGCATAACCAGCCAGCTTGTCAAATTTCATGCCTACCTCATCCTGGAGCCGCAGGCATGCTAAGAGATTTTCCGCCGAATCCAGTTTGCCGCGGTAATCCTGCAGCCTGGGAATTAGCTGCTTCAGCGCCTCAAAGTCCTCATTCCACGCCTGATCCGAAGGATAAATATCCGTAAGCTTCCATTGATATTCGCTTGGAATTTGACTGCGCTCTGGGACTGCTTTTGTACTCATAGTCTCATCTCCTCCGCAAATCCTAATTTGGCCAATATGGTATTATTATACCAAAAACCACAGAGGAATATCGGACTTTTTTGTGGAAGTATGCTAATATCAAGGCTTGAGGATGAGGATAATGCGGGAAACAGTATTTGCTTTAGACATTGGAACCAGAAAAGTTGCTGGTTTGCTCATGAAAAAAGATGGCGAACACTATATTATCCAAAATGTAGTTCTCAAGGAACAGCTGCCCAATGCAATGCAGGATGGGCAGATTCATGATATCCCTAAGGTTGCTCAAGTGATCAAGCAGGTAGCACAGGAAATTGCGGTCTGCGCAGATGCTCCCATTACTGAAGCAGCAGTGGCAGCCGCAGGTCGTTCCCTAAAAACTCAGCTCGGGCAGGCAACTATTAAGCTTGTCCCCAATCAGGAAATCAGTGCCCAAGATCTGAACGACCTGGAATTGAGTGCGGTTGCCGATGCCCTGGACAAAATGAATCANTACCAGGTGCAAACCTCGATCGATACTTACTTATGTGTCGGGTATTCAATTATTCAAAGTTACCTTGACGATCAGCCGATTCAAAACCTAGTCGGGCATCAGGGCTACTCTGCATCAGTTGATGTAATTGCAACTTTTCTGCCGCGAATTGTGGTAGATTCATTAACTACCGCGCTGCGCTTGGCTGGATTGGAAATGCTGTCGTTAACTCTAGAGCCGATTGCAGCCATGAATGCGATTATTCCCCAATCGATGCGGATGCTTAATCTCGCGTTAGTAGATGTGGGGGCAGGCACCAGCGATATTGCCATCACCGCTGGCGGAACAGTTAAAGCTTTTGGGATGATTGCCCAAGCTGGGGATCTGATTACCAAGAAAATCGCAGAACATTATCTCCTCGACTTCATGGAAGCGGAAAGAGTTAAGCGGATGCTGAACCAGAAAGCTGACGTTAAGTGCACCGATGTGCTGGGCAATGCGGTTGAGATTGCCTCACAGGAGGTATTAGAGTTAATTCGACCAACCACTGCTCAGCTGGCCGCAGAGATTGCCGAGGAAATTTTAGTGTTAAATGATGGATCACCCAAAGGGGTGATTCTGATCGGCGGCGGCAGTTTAACACCAGGGTTGGAGCAGGAAATTGCTCAGCAGTTGGAATTAGCACCAAATTTAGTCCGCATTCGCGACCGCTCCAGTCTCAGTAAAGTTCAGGGAGCAGAAGATTACTTGGGACCACAGCTGATTACCCCAATCTGTATCGGCTGCAACCATCTAGATCAATCGGCAATGAGCCTGCAGAAAATTACTATTAATGGTGAAACGGTGCAGTTTCTGCGGCTGTTTAACGCAACTGTGGGAGATGCGCTGCTGAACTGCANCTATAATATCGAGGACTTAATCAAAACCAACCGGCAGACTCTCACACTGTCGGTCAATCAGCAGTCCCTGACAATCCCTGTTAGCCACAGCGGACAGCCCCGGATTTATGTAAATGATCAGCCAGCTTTTCTCCACACCGAAATTAAAGGCGGCGACCGAATTGAGATTAAAACTGGGGACGCAGATTCCGGCACGGTTACCCTGAAAGATGCTGTGGACTATTTAAAACTTACCAAACGTCTAGTTATTAACGGCAAACCAGTAACCGCTGTGCCCCAGATTAAAGTGAACAACCAAATTCAACCCCTAACTGCGGTTCTTTCNGACGGGGATCACCTGGTTTATCAGCCAATTGACACAGTCGCCGTAGCTTTACAAGCTGCTGGAGTAGCAGTACAGCCAAATGCCATCGTGGTTCACGTTAACAATCAGCCGCTTAAGCTTCAAGGTCCAGTACGGGTGCAGGTCAATGGAGAACCTGGTGCACTGGAGCAGGCAGTTAAGGATGGGGATAGAATTGAGTACCAACCCCAGCCGGATACTAGATTTATCCTCGCTGATATTTTCCGAGTTTATCAGCCGGAACAGCTTGACCAGGTAAAGCAGGTCAAATTCTGGCTCAACGGTCAGCCGGCCGGATACACCGATTATATTAAGGATGGGGACCAAATTGAACTGAAAATTGACCATAAAGATTAACGGGGAAGCAGATGCCTTCCCCGTTGTTAGTTAGTGACCTAAANTTAATGTAAATTGATAGAGTTCGCCCCGATCCTTTTGGGTAATCAGCTGCAGATCCCTCAGCAGACAGAGATCGTTCCATAAATGCTCCAAATATTTTTGTTTTTTGGGCAGGAGCAGATCNTTGCGACTGATCTGCACCAGGATCTCCACTAAATCCGGCGGCAGGCACNGAAGCAAAAACTGCTGCTCTGGCGTGGATCGCTGCCATAAATNCTCAGGAACTGCTGCTTTGCTGTTACTTTCATACCTTGTCCCCAATTCTAAGAACTGGCTGTCTGTTCTGCAGCCAGCGGCTCGAGCTGCCTCCCCCAATGTCAGCTCATTGTTCTTATACTTAGTCCAAGCCTTTTGAAAAGCAAGAGCAGGATTTGCAAGCAAGAGTCTGGTATTCTTCAAGCCTGTTTCTGCCTCCTCATGCTCTCCCATGGGCCATGTGTATAACTACTTCTACATTTGTCTTAAAATTCCTGCATTGGGTATTCAAAAATTACAATTTCTTCATAAATCCGTTCTTCTCCTGGAAATACCTGCCGGTAGCATGCGAGGATATTGCCGTATTGATCCTGCACAATAATTTCCTCATTGATCAGCTGCTCCCGCTTGAGCAGCAGATAATCGTAGGGATAAGTCGGGTCGGTATTGACGTACTGCTCCCGCTCGGGAGATCTGCGAGCGATGGTAATTATTGTGCGTTCATTTTCTTTAACAATCCTGCTGATATCAACCTCGTATCCCTCACTGGGACGTTCCCCTAAATAAACCAAGATTGGAATATATTTACTGTCATCAAAATAATAATACCCGCTGAAACTATGGTCTAATGTGTCCAGTACCGCAGACCACTGTTCCTGATTAAAGCCAATCACAATGTGGGTGCGGGAATCACTAGTGTACCACTGCCATCCATCGGTATTGCGATCACTTTCATAAATACCAACTATTAGGGTTTGGGCGTTAAGTAACAGTAAGACAATAACAGCTGCCAATAAAATATTTTTCACCATGATGGATCCCCCCCTTTAACCAGAAGTACAGCACTGATTCTTACCTAATGATTTCGCCTTATACATCGCCATATCTGCCCGTCTCAGAAGTTCCATGCGATCCTCTGCATCTTCCGGATAGCTGGCAATTCCGATTGAAACTGTTAGGTTCCTTTTCAAGCCGGCATCGGACAAATCGGCGAGTTTAGCTTGAATTCTTTCAGCGATAGCCACTCCCCGCCCCCTTGAGGTATGGGGCAGAATCACAACAAATTCTTCGCCGCCAAAGCGGACCACATAATCTTTCTCCCGCACACTGCTGCGAATTGTTTGGGCAACTGTCCACAGCACATAATCGCCATAATCATGGCCGTACATGTCGTTAAACAGCTTGAAGTCATCAATATCAATAAAGAGCATTGTCACCGGTGTGCTGCTCTCTTGATCCAGCCATTCGCTTAAAAACCGATAGTTGTAGACATTGGTTTTGGAATCAACAATCAATTCCTGTTCCGCCTGGATCCGCCGCTGCTGTTCAGCGACAAGGCGCAGACTGTAGCGCATAATTTCAGAAACCCCGATTAAAAACATACCAAAGGCGAGCAGACCCGGCAGCTGCCAAGCAGTGACAAATGCCGCAAAAATCACGCCAATATAACCAAACAGAAGAGAGTTAAGCCAGATTCCCGGTTTAAAGGCGTTCCGCAAACCCAATAATGAGTTTGGATCCATCAACAAAGTAAAAATGGATACCAACAACAGGTTGATAAATGTATACAGAACCGCGCAGGACAGCATCGCCGGAAAGCTTTGCGGTAACACAAGCTGTCCAGCGTTATGCTGAAGGTAAGTATAAACTAAACCAATTANCAAGCTGGATAANGAACGCTGCAGAATATTAAGATAAATTTTAATCCCTTCTTGGCCTGCTAAAATGCCAAAAATAATGTTCGACAAAACAGCAAACCACATTGATTCCCCGGTGCCGTAAACAAAGATGGTCATCAGATAAATTGACACTGAGAGCGACAGCTTGATGTAACGCGACACACCAATCCCGCGGTACTGAAACATAATGAGCAGGATCAGCAGCAGGAATAATTCCAGCCACCGATCCCACGCGAGCATTGGTGTGTAATACCACAAGCCAGCCCCTACCGCTAAAGCAGCCGCACTACTGACAACCAATAACTTTGTGTTATCTTTCATTAACGAATCCCTCACTTAACCTACAATAAACTGATTCAACACCGCAAGGAGGTCTTCTCTTCCTATTTTGGTTGCAGCTGAAAATACGATCCCGGGTAGATTTAATAGGCTGATTATTTGATTTAAGTGTGTTTTTTGTTTGCTGCGGCTGATTTTATCAGCTTTTGTAGCAACTATCCAAGCAGGAATATCCATGGCAGCGACCCACTCAGCCATCATTTGGTCATCGGCTGTCGGACGGTGCCTGATATCAACCACCATCAAAACCGCCGCTAAATTTCGGCGCTGGGTTAAATAGCCTTCGATCATCGGCTTCCACTGCGCTTTTACCGATTCTGGAACTTTGGCGTATCCGTAACCGGGTAGATCGACTAAAACTAAGCGATCTACCCGGTAAAAGTTCAAAGTTTGGGTCCTGCCGGGCTGCCCCGATACCCTAGCTAATTTTTTTCGGTTAACCAGGGCATTAATCAGAGATGATTTACCAACATTAGATCGTCCTACTAACGCAATTTCGGGGTAATCGTGAACTGGATATTGACTGGATTTAACCGCACTGGAAATAAACTCACAATCCTGGACATTAATGCTCATTGCCGCTCAATCCACTGCTGCGAATCGGAAAATTCTTCTGGCGGTACAAAATCCAGCTTCTCATCGTTACCCTGCTCTTCCTCTGCTTCTCCCAGTGCAATCTCTAATACTGAATCCATATGATCTACAAACTCAATCTCTATTTTGCGGAGCACCTCATCTGGGATATCCTCCAGGTTCTTTTCATTTTCCTTTGGCAGCAGTACATGGGGAATACCACCCCGATGGGCTGCCAGCAGTTTTTCCTTTACTCCCCCGATCGGCAGCACTCTGCCCCGCAGGGTAATCTCACCTGTCATAGCTACATCACGCTTTACCGGTCTGCCGGTTAGCGCACTGACAACTGCTGTCGCAATGGTAATTCCTGCTGAAGGACCATCCTTGGGGATTGCTCCTTCAGGAACGTGGACATGAATATCATACTTCTCATGGAAATCCGCCTCGATACCCAGCTGATTTGCCCGAGAGCGGATATAACTGATGGCGGTTTGAGCGGATTCCCGCATCACTTCACCTAATTTACCAGTCAGAATGATTTTACCTTTCCCTTTAACAATGGTCACTTCAATTGAAAGCAGTTCTCCCCCAACTGATGTAAAAGCCAAACCGGTGGCAACACCAACCCGATCCTCAGTATCCATCAGTTGATGGGTAAATTTGGGCGCTCCCAAATATTTGTGGAGCGAGCTGACAGTGACCCGCACTGGGGTTTTACCCCCACGCACAATTTCGGTAGCAATTTTGCGGCAGATTGCAGCTAATTCCCGCTCTAAATTCCGCACTCCTGCCTCCCTGGTATAGTTGCTGATCACCCGCACAAAGGTATTATCAGATATGATAACTTGATCTTCATTAAGGCCGTGGGCCTTCAGCTGTTTCGGCCACAAATGCCGCTTTGCTATCTCTAATTTCTCCAGTTCAGTGTAACCTGGAATTTCAATTACTTCCATCCGATCCCGCAGCGGCGCCGGAATCTGATAAAGTACATTCGCGGTTGTCAGAAACATTACCTGCGACAAATCAAAAGGTACTTCCAAATAATGGTCGCTGAAAGTATCGTTTTGCTCAGGATCTAAAGCCTCCAGCAGCGCCGAAGTGGGATCGCCGCGGAAATCTGAAGCCAACTTATCAATTTCATCCAACAGAAATACAGGATTGCGGCTGCCGGCTGTTTTCATTCCTTGAATTATTCTGCCTGGCAGAGCCCCTACATAAGTGCGGCGGTGACCTCTAATTTCAGCTTCGTCCCGCACACCCCCAAGGGAAATNCGGACAAACTTTCTCCCCAATGCTTCTGCCACCGAACGGGCTAAAGATGTTTTGCCAACTCCGGGAGGTCCAACCAAGCAGAGAATTGGCCCTTTAAGCTCCTTAGTCAGTTGGCGGACCGCAAGGTATTCTAAAATCCGCTGTTTGACTTTAGCCAGCCCGTAATGATCACGATCGAGAATCAATTCCGCCTCGTTAATATCTAAGCGATCCTTTGTGATTTTAGACCAAGGCAGGGCAAGCATCCAATCCAAATAGTTGCGGACCACCACCGCTTCGGCTGCCATCGGCGGCATCTTTTCAAAGCGATGCAGCTCATGGATTACCTTGGCTTTCGCTTCTTTCGGCAGTTTTGCCTCTTTAAGTTTCTTTTTATATTCCTCGACCTCGCTGGTGCGGTCGTCTTTATCACCTAGTTCTCCTTGAATTGCCTTCATCTGCTCCCGCAGATAATACTCCCGCTGGGTCCGCTCCATCTGCTTGCGCACTTTGATTTGAATCTTTTTTTCCAGTTCCAACAGATCTAATTCCTGTGCAAGCAGCTGAAGCAGCAGCTCCAGTCTCGCTTTGACTGATGTTTCTTCTAGGAGCGGCTGTTTTTCTTCGATCTTAGTGATAATCTGACCAGCAACAGCATCGGCAAACCGATCCGGATCGCTGATACTGCCGACAGAACCAATTGCTTCATTGGGAATTCTCTTAGACATCTTCACGTATTTTTCGAAAAAGTCCAGCACACTGCGCCTTAAAGCTTCTACCTCTATATCATAGCTGACCTGGCTTTCCATTGGTTGAACTGCTACTTCAAAGAAATCGCTGTTTTCAATGAAGTAACTTATCTTAACCCGCTGAATGCCTTCAATCAGCACGCGGAACTGACCTTCTGGCATTTTTAGCAGCTGTTTTACTTCACATAATGTACCAACAGTAAAGATGTCTTCTTGGAGCGGTTCGATAACACTGGCATCTTTCTGGGCAGCTAGCACCAATTTCCTGTCATTAGTCATAGCTGCTTCCAGCGCTTGGATCGATAGCTCTCTGCCAACCTCTAATGGTGTAACCATGTTTGGGAATACAATAATGCCTCGTAAAGCTAATAAAGGATATACCATCTCTTTCATTATTTCCACCTCCATTACGCAGACATCTACTCCTTTGGTACCATTATACCATAATGATCCAAAAATCCATAGCCGATTCCCGGCTGCCGGCTGTCCTCAGCCTTGAGCTGGGAAAGCGGCAGCCGCTGATAACAGCTCATCCTGTTGATATCTCGGTTTCAGGGCTGCTTCGCCATCTTCCCACAACAGGGAAGCGGTGATTACTTCTTCAATTCTGGAAACCGGCTGAATCTCCATATCTTTAATTTCGGCAAACATATCCTGCCAGTTGTCCTTTGGAATGAAAACCTTTTTCACACCGGCTAGCTGAGCCGCTTCAATCTTGGCTACTACACCCCCTATCGGCTTAACAGTGCCGTGAATGGAAACTTCACCTGTCATGGCAATGTCGTTGCGCACCTTAGTGCGGGTAATCGCAGAGTAGATGGCTGTAATAATGGAGACTCCTGCGGATGGACCATCAATCGGGGCGCCGCCGGGGAAATTGATGTGAATATCATAGTCCTGGGGACGCAGACCGAGGTTGGCTCTCAGCACCGTAATCACATTATCTATTGAGGAGCGGGCCAAGGACTTGCGGCGCACAGTTCGGCCAAATCCGCCGCCTGTTTCCTCTTCATCGACAATTCCCGTGATTTGGATTTTGCCCTGGCCTGGCTCGCTGGGAATAGCGACAGCTTCTACCTCGATCAGAGTGCCCAAATTTGGACCGTAAACCGCCAGGCCGTTGACAGAGCCAACCGCTGGCTTTTCCGGGATTTTCAGTTCGGGACGGGGACTGTATTGGCCGCTGTTGACAACCCATTCAATATCTTTCTTTTCAATTTGACTGCGGTTTTCTGACAGTACAATTCCACCTGCAATTTGAATCATATTAACAGCGTCTCGTCCATTATTCGCATACTTGATCAGCTCATCCAGGGCATCATCAGCAATCTCAAACCGCACTTTGGCAGCAGCGTTCTGGGCAATTTTCCTGATTTCACTTGGAGTAAGTGCCTTAAAAAAGATTTCCAAACAGCGGGAACGAATCGCCGGGGGCAGCTCGTGGGGCATTCTGGTTGTGGCCCCAACCAAGCGGAAATCTGCCGGTAAGCCGTTTTGAAATATGTCATGGATATGCTGTGGAATATTGGTATCTTCAGATGAATAATAGGCGCTCTCTAAAAACACCTTGCGGTCTTCTAATACCTTCAGCAGCTTGTTCATCTGGATCGGATGCAGCTCCCCAATCTCATCGATGAACAGAATTCCTCCATGGGCTTTCGTCACAGCACCTGGCTTTGGTTGCGGAATTCCAGCAATTCCTAGGGGACCTGCTCCTTGATAAATCGGATCGTGCACCGAACCCATCAACGGATCAGCAATCCCCCGATCATCAAAGCGAGCAGTAGTAGCGTCAATCTCCACAAATTTAGCATCCTGCTTAAAAGGCGAGTGGGGACTTCGCTTTGCCTCCTCAAGCACTACCCGAGCGGCAGCAGTCTTGCCCACTCCCGGCGGTCCATAGATAATCACATGCTGGGGATTCGGTCCGCAGAGGGCTGCCCTGAGGGCTTTAATGCCGTCTTCCTGGCCAATTAAATCTGAAAATGATGCTGGACGGGTCCGTTCTGCCAGCGGTTCTGTTAACGATATTGCCTTCAACTTATGCAGTTTTTCCATTTCTTTTTTGGACTCGCGGTCTACTGCAGTTTTAGTTCCCTGCTGCTGCTTGAGCAGGTTGAAAAAGTACAGTCCAATGACTACCGCGAAGAAAAAGTTAATCAAACCAAAGATACCCATCATATCCATAATTCTACCTCCCTGATAGCCTTAACAAGCTTAGTATATCCTTGGAGGTAAAAAAAATAAGGCAGGCTATCAGCCTACCTTAAATTATTTACATTTTATGCTGTTTCATCCTGAGCTTGATCAACCCGAATCAACCTTGGCGGCTCCGATTTGTGCACTGCTGCTCTGGTAACAACACACTTTTTCACGTCAGCAGCAGAAGGCACTTTATACATCGTATCCTGCATAATTGATTCTAGTATTGAGCGCAATCCNCGTGCTCCGGTCTTCTGCTCTAATGCAAGCTCAGCAATGGCTTCAAGGGCATCTGGTTGAAACTCCAGTTCAACACCATCCATTTCAAACAGACGCTGAAATTGTTTTACTAACGCATTCTTCGGTTTCACCAAGATATCGATCAAAGCTTCCTTGTCGAGAGCGTCCAGGGACACCACAACCGGTACGCGTCCGATAAACTCAGGAATCAAGCCAAACTTGAGCAGATCCTCCGGCATGATCTGGCGGAGAATATCGCCAATTTTTTTCTCTTCTTTGGTTTTAATTTCCGCACCAAAGCCCATCGTTTTCTCGCCAGTACGCTGCTCAATGATCTTCTCCAGACCATCAAAGGCCCCTCCGCAGATAAAGAGGATGTTCGTAGTATCGATTTGAATAAACTCTTGGTGGGGATGTTTCCGGCCACCCTGAGGGGGCACGCTGGCAATGGTGCCTTCTAAAATTTTCAGCAGCGCCTGCTGAACTCCTTCACCCGATACGTCCCTGGTGATCGATGGATTTTCCGATTTACGAGCAATTTTATCTATTTCATCGATATAGATAATGCCCCGTTCTGCCCTTTCGATATCGTAGTCGGCTGCTTGGATCAGTCTCAGTAAGATGTTTTCGACATCCTCACCCACATAACCAGCCTCAGTTAAGCTGGTGGCATCTGCGATGGCAAAAGGTACGTTCAGAATTTTAGCTAGTGTTTGAGCTAGCAGTGTTTTACCGCTTCCAGTTGGACCGAGCAATAAAATATTGCTTTTCTGCAGTTCTACATCATCTGTTCTGTGGGCACTGTTGATGCGTTTGTAGTGGTTGTAGACAGCCACAGCCAGCGACTTCTTTGCCTGCTCCTGTCCAATCACATACTCATCTAGGATTTCGCGGATTTCCATCGGTTTAGGAATGCTGGTGAAATCAGCATCCGTTTCTTCGGTGAACTCCTCTTCAATAATCTCATTACAGAGCTCAATGCATTCATCGCAGATGTATACACCGGGTCCGGCGATGAGCTTTTTGACTAGTTCCTGCTGTTTGCCGCAGAATGAACATTTAAGCTGCCCCTTTTCATCGCCAAATTTCAACATCTTATCACCTCTCTCAAGCTGTTATGCCTCGTTCGCGTCTGCCTTGTGATGCATGATTCCATCAATCAGGCCATATTGTACTGCTTCTTCCGCCGACATATAGTAATCGCGATCTGTGTCTTGTTCGATCCGCTCCAACGGCTGTCCGGTATGGCGATGAAGGATCTGATTACCCATATGTTTCAAGCGCAGGATCTCTTTGGCTACAATTTCAATTTGGGTAGCCTGCCCTTGTGCTCCGCCCATGGGTTGATGAATCATTACCCGTGAGTGGGGCAGCGCAAACCGCTTGCCTTTCGCTCCTGCTGTTAGGAGCAGTGCAGCCATGCTGGCGGCTAAGCCAACACAAATCGTGGACACATCTGGTTTAATATACTGCATTGTATCGTAAATAGCCAGTCCGGAATATACTTCTCCACCTGGGCTGTTAATATACAGATGGATATCCTTGCTGGGATCTTCCGACTCTAGATACAGCAGTTGAGCCACTACCAAGTTCGCAACCTGATCATTGATTGGTCCGCCGAGGAACACTATCCGCTCCCGCAGCAAACGGGAATAAATATCAAAGGCCCTTTCTCCCCGATTGGTCTGCTCAACCACCATTGGAACTAAAGCGCTCATCGTTCACGACTCCTTTCTGCAGCTTTGATAATTCAAGCAGAATACTACTTTACTCGTTTTCAGACGCTTCGTCTGATGCTTCAGCTGCTTCTGAATCGACCTGTACTTCAGTCACTTCAGCGTTCTCAATTAAGAAATCCCATGTTTTATCGATCCNAATCATATTAACTAACCGATCTCTGTTAGCTTCCCAATTCCGGCGAGCTTGCTCCGGATTACTGCTGTCTTTTACCAGTTCATCGATTTTACGTTCAATTTCTTCGTCTGAAACTGAAATTCCTTCCCTTTCAGAGATCTCATCCAGAACCAGGCTCCGCTTCAACTGCATGATTGCCTCGGGTTCCATTTCTTGCTTGAGCTCTTCTTCAGTCTGGTTGGTATGTTCCAGGTACATTTCCAGAGGCATACCGGAATAGAGCAAATTANTCCNGAAATTGTTAAAGACAAACTCTATCTGCTGCTCAATCATGGATTTGGGCAGATCGAAGGTGCTGTTTTCAATAATCTGCTCTATTAATTTATTCTCCATTTCCTGTTTGGTTCCGGCGGTCAAAGCTGCTTCTAATCTTTCCCTGATGCTGTCTCTTAATTCTGCCAAAGTTTCGTATTCACCCAAATCTTTGGCAAACTCATCGTCCAGCTCAGGCAGCAGTCTTTCTTTAATGCTGTTAATCTTAACATTGAATGTTGCTTCCTTACCTGCCAATTCCTGACTGTGGTATTCCTCCGGGAAGGTTACATTGATATCCTTTTCTTCGCCAACTTTCATTCCGACCAGTTGTTCCTCGAAGCCGGGAATAAATTGACCGGAACCGATCTCTAAGGTATAACCGGCTGCAGCTCCCCCAGGAAATGGTTTGCCGTCAAGATAGCCTTTGAGATCAAGGTTGACAAAATCGCCTTCGCGAACATCATCGCGGGAATCAACTGCAATAAGTTCACTGTGGCGTAAGCGAAGCTGTTCTAATTCTTGATCAACATCTGCTTCGCTGACAGTTCTGATCCGTTTTTCCACCGGCAGCCCAGTGTACTGGCCGAGCTGAACTTCTGGATACACATCAACTTCAAATTCGATGCTTAACCCTTCTCCGGGTTCAATTTTATTGATATTAATCTGCGGCTGTTCTACAGGATTGATTTCTGTTTCTTTCACCGCGGCCTCGTATAACTGTGGAACTAGATATTCTAAGGCATCTTCAAAAAAGATACTTTCACCATAGTATCTCTCGATAATTTTGCGTGGTGCTTTTCCTTTGCGGAATCCGGGAATACTTATCTGTCTAACAACAGTGCGGTACGCATAAGCCAAGCCTTCTTCGAGCTTAGCCGCATCTGCTTCTACCGTTAACTTGACCCTGCTGTTTTCAAGTTTCTCCAAATTAACATTCATGCTATTTCCTCCCCACATCGCTACTACCGGCTTAATTGGTAGTATTAACCTTTTTTGCTAAAAATAAACACGGCTGCCAACTATGTAATTAAATAAAAAATCGAGCGGCAATTCAACTTTTACCGCCCTCGACTTACCAAAATTATGGTGCAGGCGGAGAGAGTCGAACTCTCACGGGGGTTACCCACTAGATCCTAAGTCTAGCGCGTCTGCCAATTCCGCCACGCCTGCAGGTGTAAACTGATGAGCCATCCGCGATTCGAACGCGGGACACCCGGATTAAAAGTCCGGTGCTCTACCGACTGAGCTAATGGCTCACACTCTCGTCACATTGAGTTATTATAGCAGAGAGACTTTATTTGGTCAAGGCTTTTTTGAAATTTGTTTTCCTAACCAAAATTCTCGTGTATAATGGAATCAGTAAATAGAAGGAGCGGTGAGCGTGAAAGAAATCCCACGCCGGTATTGGCGCAATTTAGACATCCCTCTTATTCTCGTTGTCCTAGGATTAATCCTGCTCGGACTGGTCGTAATCTATTCAGCTTCAGCCTCAAGAATGTTAAATCTTAATGTGGATCCTTTTTACTATGTTAAGAGACAAGCTGTAGCAGGCTGCGCAGGCATCATTGGTCTGATTGTGGTGCTTTCCATCGATTACCGCGCCTGGCGCCGCTGGACTAAAATCAGCTATCTTGGTACTGTCCTGGTACTGGCAGTAATTCTCATAGCTGGAAAAGTGGCCCAGGGTTCCCAGCGCTGGCTCAGTTTTGGCGGATTTAATCTCCAGCCATCCGAGCTGGCCAAAATCGTGATGATTATCGCCTTAGCGCACCTGCTGGAAAAAGAGAGCAGTATCGAAGGCCGAAAGATTCTCTACCCGTTTTTCTTGATTGGAGTCCCGATGGCCTTGATTGCTCTGCAGCCGGATCTCGGAACAGCAATGGTGTTTATCGGTATTGTGTTTACCATGACCTTTGTCGCCGGCGGGAACCTCCGCCATCTAGCGATTATCGCTGGAATCGGTATCTGCTTCGCTGCAGCTGCAATCCTGCTGTCCTACTATGATATAATTAGGATCATTCAGCCCTACCAGCTGCGGCGGCTGCTGGTCTTCCTAGACCCATATGCTGATCCAACAGGTTCCGGCTGGAACGTGATTCAATCGATGATTGCCATCGGTTCCGGCGGATTTTTTGGCAAAGGGTACTTAAACGGCACCCAAAGTCAGCTCTATTTCCTACCAGCGAACCATACTGACTTTATTTTTTCAGTGGCAGCGGAAGAATTTGGCTTTATCGGAGCCAGTGCCATCCTGCTCCTTTATGCTCTGCTGATCTGGCGGGGAATCAAAATTGCTGTGCTCGCAAAAGACCGCTTTGGCACTCTGCTGGCAGTTGGCTGCGTCAGTTACTTTGTCTGCCACATCGTAATTAATATTGGTATGACTGTTGGCATCATGCCCATCACCGGTCTGCCGTTACCGTTCCTTACCTATGGCGGAAGCACTCTTTTAACAAGCCTATTAGCGGTTGGCATCCTCCTGAATGTGGGACTCCGCCGGCAAAAGATTATGTTTTAGCGATAGGGCAAGGGTAAGCATGGTAGTAGCGGCGAAAAAACTGCAGGTAGCAGCCGCTACTACACCTGAATCGTTAAACAATAGCGCAGCTATAGTGCCTGTGAGAGTACCGGCAATCCCAATCACCAGGTCATGGTGATGCCGTAACAGCCACTGCAGATACCGGCTCGGCCAAATTAGACTGGTCCCCATAGCAGCAATGGCGATTAACAGCGCCCTGCTCCAGATGCTGTAGCGCAGCAGCCGCAGGTTCATATTCAACTTGCGGATAATGATTTCTTTAGCTGCCTCTAAACCATTGACGCTGATCAAATCTGTTGTAGTGCCAATATGAGACTGCATATCTTCAGGACGTCCCCCATCGAAATACATGAGACCAAGCAGAGCTGCAGCCACCGCCAGCCCGACTACAACCACGCTCACCGGCCAAGATAAGCGTGTATGGGCAAGCAGCCAAGCAAGACCGAAGCCGCAAATTGCCGCAATCATACCACCCACATTTGTTCCCCACTGGGGAGCTGCAATCACAGCTGTAACAGCCAAAAACAGCACCAAGTCAATTACAGTGGTAAATCTAGCTCTCTTTCCCATTCTTTCCCTAAACAAAGCCCACCCCATAATTGCAGAGCCAATTAGAATCCCCATATATTCATTGCCGAGACCATAATAGCGTGCTCCTCCCACCGGATCATAGCCTAAAAAGGAATAGCGAATCCACTCTGAACCCCGGAGTACATCGACAACAATCAAAGCAGCGGTCGCTGCAGCCACGACCATAATGCTGACCAACTGATTCTGATAGCGGCTGTGGAGCAGGATTAAACTGACAATAACTATCGCTGGCCAGTACCAACCCTGAGGCAGCACCAGCAGCACTAACGGAAGGGATAAACTGATTAAAAGACATAACTGAACCAAGCGCACAAACTGATGCGGCAGAACTTTAGGAATAATTAACAGGGCTAGGGTAATCAGGTAGAGGATGACCTGGAAACCCACCAAGAAACGAAGCACATGACTGCGGTATTGATTTATCCAAAAGACTTTTTGCTCCACCACCTCGATCACGGCCATTGCCGCCTCTGTGTCCATCGCCTCTACCGCTATCGACCTGCCCAGCATCACCCCGCTATCGGCAGACAGCAGCCCCACAATAGTGGGAGCAAGATCAATATTGCTCACAATCCCAGNCCACTTAGTAGTACCNGAAGACAGCAGCCCCGGCTCCTTACCAACAATAACCACCGGTGCCAGCCACTGNCTCGAATCCGGCTCGTTCACTGCTGGGATAGGGAGCAGCGATCAGCAGCACGGCGTTGGGCAGGGCATTATGTAGCATTTGAATAAAATCCCAAGCCTCAGCCACCATTCGCCTTCTGATGGTTTCCCTCTGCTCAGGAACTAGAAACCCGGCATAAGTAGTGTACCGATAAGGGTCACCCAGATCAATAACTGCCAAATCCGCATCAGCTGCAACAACCGCCTGGAACAACCGCTGGTAGTCTGTCCGCNTCCCGTGGGGATAATCACTGCTGTTGATCAACAGCTCTTCACCCACTAAGCCTGATGCCGCTTTGCCGCTGGAATCCATTCCCACCAAGGCAGCCCAGCGAGTTCTGCCATCTTTACCATCACTGTTGCCGAACACCGCGGTCTTAAGTCCCGCTGCCTGGAGGCGATCCGCCAAGGCGCCCACTTCAAGAGGATANTTTGCCTGAGCGAAAGCCCCAGTAATTGATGCTATCTTTAAATTAACTATCTCTGGTTCAGANGGTTGCTGCCCAGTTCGGAGTGCATAGATATCCGCTGCCCGCATTCCATAAATCAGCTCATCAGTGTGAAGCATCCCAGCAGCACCTTCAACACCAAAAGCTCGGGAACCGCTGGCAATAGTTAAGTAGGCACCGGAAACCGGATCCCCGCCGCCAATGCGCGTATTCATGGTACCTAACGCCATCATTCCCCCATTGTAAAGTGGACTGATTTTAACATCTTCCCAAGCCATGCCGTGCCAGAGTATTAAAAGCAGCTGCGGTTCCTGGGCCACTGCTGGCAGACTAAACAGGTTGACTGCTGCTGCACTTAAGAAAAGCACCAATAATATTCGCCGTATCAGGTCCTTCACCACACGGTCCCTTCCTCTATTAGTTCTTGATATTGGAGCTTTGTTGCTTTAATCATCTGATCAATCCCAAAATAGCGGACAACTGTCCGGTAATTATAATCACCCATTCTCTGCTGTTTGCTCGGATCTTTCGCAATCTGCAGAATTGCCGCCGCCAGCCCTGGAACATCATTTGGCGTAAAGAAAAGTCCACTTTTCCCCGGGACAACCACTTCCCGCATGCTGGGAATATCACTCACCACTAAAGGCAGCTTCGCTGCCATTGCCTCTAATACACTAACACTCAGACCTTCACTAAAACTCGGCAGCACAAATAAGTCCCAGCCAGCCATGAGGAGGGGAACATCTCTGCGGAATCCTAAGAACTTGACATGTTCCTGAAGCTGGAGCGCCCGGGCATACTGCTCTAATTGTCCCCGCATCGGGCCATCACCGACAATCACAAAGCGCACCTGGGGCAGAATATGCTGCAGAAGTGCAGCTGCCTGCAGCAGACAGGTGATCCCCTTCTCAGGAATCAGCCGCGCCACCACCCCAATGATGAAGTGATCAGCCTTTAACCCCATGGCAGCCAGTGCTTCTGAACGGGTATAGCCTTCAAAACGGCGGTAATCGACACCGTTGCGAATAGTAACGATCCGCTGATAAGGTACAAACTCCATCAGCTCACTGCCGACAGCATCGCTGACCGCAATAATTCGATCAAGGGAGCGCAGCATGCGGCGGTTGACTAACCCATGGGTAACCCCATACCACCGAGATTGAGGCTGCGGCAGACAGTTGTGGGCGGTGAACAGCAGTCTGCTGCCGCCGCTTAACTTGGCCGCTGGGACCCCTATCATCACTGATTTCAGACCATGGATATGCACTAACCTGGGTTTAGCAGCACGCAGTACGCTCTTTAACTGCCAAATTGCTTTCAGATCTTTTCTCAGGTTGATGCCATCAACGATATCGATAGGATAAAACTGAAAGCCTTCTGCCCATTCTGCCAGGTCAGCAGGTCCACAAATAATGATTTCATATTCTTCTTTTAACCCGTTTCGTAAATGGGTTAAATGCTCCTTGATTCCACCTGCTGCCGGACGAATCATCCAAACTACTTTCAACGTCTTATCCCTTCCTTCGCTGATAGACAAACTTATTTATTACCCGATAATGGGAAACCTATTCTTAAAGGAGGTTGGAGAATGGGCAGACCTTTTGCCTTGATCAGTGTTTTGCTGATTGCAGTAATTCTTTTCAGTACCTATCAAGCGTCAGTACAGAATCCACCAGCTGCGCCAGAGCAAGGTCCAGAGATCCGCAGCAACACCTCAACTTTTCAGGATCTTACCGATAAAGCCGCTCAGGCGGCAGTAGATGGTGAATGGACGCTCTGCCGCTACTACATCGATCAGCTGCAGACTGAGTGGGATCAGATCAAGCCTGATTCAGCCCATCGCCTGGATACAATCATACAGGTTGACCAGGTTTTAGCTCAACTGCACGCACTGGCACTGGACCAAGATCAGGTGGGAATTATTCAGGCCACAACTCAGCTCACCCAAGCCTTTTCCCATTTATTCAGCAGCTAAAATTCAGGGAGTAGCCCTCGCTACTCCCTAACTTTTTAATCACATCCGTTTTTTAGGATGGTTGATTTGCTCNTTCACATTGGTTTCTGTTTCCGGTTTACCTAACAGCTCATCGGCAACTTCGTAGTTCTCGTTTTGATTGCGCTTTTTGTTCAGCTTCTTTTTCTTAGCCACCAACCGCCCTCCCTTCGCTTTTAGTATGGGCAGCCGGATAAAAAAATAAACTCCCAACTGAAAATGCAGGAAGTTTCCAGAACCATGCAGAAACAGTTAAGGCAGTTTAAATACGGAAGCGAGTGGTACTATGAGCATAGCAATCATTGCAAACCCATCTGCAGGACGTGGACGCGGTAACAAGGTAGCTGAAACTGCTGCACAGGTGCTGCGGGAAAAGAATCAGGATTTTGAGCTGTTAAAAACAGCAGGTCCCCAGCATGCGGTAGAATTAGCCTATCAAGCCAGCCGCAGACATGAAATAGTGGCGGCTTTAGGCGGTGATGGCACAATTAATGAAGTGTTAACCGGATTGTGGGAAACCGATTCTAAGTTAGCGATTATTCCAGGAGGTACCGGTAATGATTATGCCCGAGGCTTAGGCATTCCTCGGAATCCAGTTGCCGCCCTCGATCTGCTGTTTAACGGTACCACAGTTAAATTTGATGTGATTAAAGAAACAGATCGCCTTTTTGGGGTAGTTTCAACGATCGGGTTTCCCTCAACCGTTTTGGTCAATGTAAATGCGCATCGTGACTCCTGGTTGAAAGGATCACCGGTATTTCTAGCGGCAGTAGCTCAAACAATCCGGGAGCTTGAAAGCTATCAAGTTAGAATTACTATCGATCAAAAAGTGATTGATACTAAAGTGGTAGGTGTGGTGCTAATGAATATGCCGTATGGAGGCGGCGGACTTAAATTTGCACCTAACGCCCGTTTTAATGATGGACAGATTTCTGTGGTAATCATTCGGGACATTGGCAAATTTGCCTTAATGCGGGCTCTGCCAACAGTTTATTTCGGCAGACATGTCAATCATCCTCGAGTAGAGATTCTGCAGGGCAAAGAAGTGCTGATTGAGGCTGAGCAGCCGCTGACAAAGTCATTTGATGGAGATTTAGCAGGCAGCACACCATTAAAGGCGCGGATTTATCCTGAAAAGGCTGCTGTTATTGTGGGGCGAACTTAAAAATTAATAAAAAAATGGGGTGAGTAACCGGATTCGAACCGGCGACCTCCAGGGCCACAACCTGGCGCTCTAACCAACTGAGCTATACCCACC
>JGI24713J26584_10000447_pt1 | contig 31122 bp, 33 predicted proteins | sample BioPla4DNA1_FD_26584 | JGI IMG/M metagenome (IMG submission 26584) | reverse complement strand
AAAAAAGTACTTGACAAGTCATAAATTTCAATTTATACTTAATTTATAATTTGAATCTCCCTTATTTAACCAAAACTATTTGTTTAATTTAGTGTGAAAGGATGATGAACATGAGATCCATGGTTAACTTATCAAAATTTAATTATGGAACAACCTTTGCTAACTACGAAGTGGCAACATGGCAAGGGTTGACACCTCATGCTCAAAATCCGTGCAATTTTGGTGACAAACAAATAGTTATACCTAAAATTAGGAGTTGATAGATATGTTATAAAACTATCTATCGACTATAATAAAGGTAGGTAGTTTTAAATAAATAATGTTATGCCGTACTGCTCTTCATATATTATATCTGCAAATGCCCCCTTTACTTTGTAGTAAGCAGAAATCGGTAAAACTTTATGGACTTTCTATCGAAAACTCGATAGTAACGGAAAAACAGGCTTACCTTTAGTGTAAGCCTGTTTTTTTATACAAAACATGCGTCTGTGGCCGAGTGGTTGAAGGCGCCTGACTGTAGATCAGGTCTCAAAAGGCACGGTGGTTCGAATCATCCAGACGCACCAAAAAACTGAATATTGTTTCCGGGGATTTCTGTGGAGCAACGAAGGTTAACTAACCCAAAAGGAGGTCGATACTATGAAAGCATATGCTCTCCAACAGAACTACTATGACAGGTTCCTGTTCAAAAACTCTGTATGCAAAGATATGTCATTTGAACAGACTTACAACAGATTAGTAGATTTTATTAAAGTTGATCCATACCAAGAATACCGATTATCAATAGGAACTGACTCGCAGGTAAGCAAGAAAACTGTCTTTGTGACAGCAATTCACCTGCACAGAATTGGCAAGGGAGCAATTGGCTTTATTAATGAGATTATCGTACCTCGGAGAATAGAGAGTTTGCGAGAAAAAATATTCAAAGAAACTAGCTTAACCCTTGAAGTTGCTTCCATGTTTACCCCAGAAAGGCTTGAATATCTATGTGGACTGTTAGTTGGTACAAACAATTGTGGTGATATTTGTTTTGAGTTCCATATAGATGTTGGTACTAGCGGTGCTACCCGTTCCTTAATAAAGGAAATGGTTACCATGGCTAAAGGTACTTTGTTTGTACCAAAGATAAAGCCAGAGAGTTATGCTGCATCATGTTATGCAAACAAATACACAAAGATATTTTGAAGATTAGCGGGAGAGCCTACTTCCTCTCCCCTATTCTCAAAATCAAAGTTGACAAACTTGAATAAAGCGTTGATATTACTATACTAATGATTAACAAATAATGTTATTTGGCTTATGGTGTAGTGATCTAGTACTCGGACTTTCTATCCAGAAGCATAGGTTATACTTCAATACTGGGATGTACGTCAATTTGGTAGACGGCGTGGTTTGGGACCACGAGGTTGCAGGTTCAAATCCTGTCATCCCAACCATTAATATGCTATATAAGATATGGCAAAAACAAAATAAAGATAGATAAAGAGGTAGATTATGGGAAAAGAAAGATATATATATGTGAAACACACAGGCATACAATACGGGACAGCAGCTCCAGCATTAAGTCCTAACCAAAAATATATGCCTGATAAAAAATATAAGGATACTAAAAGAAAAAGGAAGCAAGCAAAGCGAGAACAAGAGCGTAAAGCTAAAGAAACGATTATCAGCCGTATGAGTGTATTTTTCTCACAGAAGGTAAAACCAATAATCAAAGTGATGATTGGGTTTTCTGTGGTAGCACTTTTATTAAGTCGTTATGCTTTTATTGCTCATTCTCAATATGAGATTTCTAATCTCGAAGAGGAGATTAAGAAGGAGCTTGCAATACAAGAAAAGTTGAGTGTGGAGCTATCATTTGCTGAAAACTTATCTAATATCAGAGAAAGAGCAGAGGCTATGGGGCTTGGATTCCCAAAACCTGAACAAAGGGTATATATAGATCCTCCAGAGCTGCCAAAACCTAAACAGCCAGTGGTTGAAGAACAAGAATTTAATCTGTTTGCACACTTTTGTGATCTAGTACATCCAGTGGTTATGTTTATAGATGGCACAATAGAGAAAGGAAAACAGGTAGTACATAGCTTTATGAGCAAGTAGCTCTTAAAGTTTAGGGGATTCGTATAATGGGAGTACTTCTGTTTTACACACAGACAGCGATGGTTCGATTCCATCATCCCCTACCATGTTGCAGGAGGTAGGTAAGGTATCTTATAGGACTCATAACCCTAAAAAACAGGTTCGATTCCTGTTCCTGCAACCAAATATCCCCGAATGGCGGAATTGGCATACGCTCCGGACTTAAAATCCGGATTGTGGGAGTTCGAATCTCCCTTTGGGGACCATTATATTCTTCGGTAGCTCAATGGGTAGAGCACCCGGCTGTTAACCGGGGGGTTGCAGGTTCGAGTCCTGTCCGAAGAGCCATTATAGGCCCATAGTTCAATGGTCAGAGCACCTGGCTCATAACCAGGAAGTTTCGAGTTCAAGTCTCGATGGGCCAACCATAAACATACGTGACCGAGTGGACGAAGGTGACAGACTGCAAATCTGTTTATCGCTGGTTCGAATCCAGCCGTATGTTCCAAAATGGACAGATAACATAGTTGGTCTATGTGCCGGACTGAAAATCCGGAAATCCAAGTTCGAACCTTGGTCTGTCCACCAAACATGGTGAATTGGTGTAAAGGTAGCATAACAGACTGTCGATCTGTAGGCGAGAGATCGATACTCTCATTCACCGCCATATTACCTATAAGTTATATAAAGTTACCATGGGAAGTGTATAAAGCACATTCCCTCTAACCTGCTGGCGTAGCTCAATTTGGTAGAGCAGCTCCCTTGTAAGGAGACGGTTGGTTGGGTTCGAGTCCCCCCGCCAGCTCCATAAATATTTATCCATGGAGGTATAGCTCTAATGGTAGAGCAGGCGACTTTTAATCGTCAGGTTATAGGTTCGAGTCCTATTGCCTCCACCATATTTATAAGGGGGAGTAGATAATGGTAGTCAAGCGGTCTCCAAAACCGCCGGTGCGGGTTCGAATCCTGCCTCCCCTGCCATTTTAAAAAAATACTTTTATAAGAGGATATGGAAGGGTACTCAAGTGGTGAAGAGACTGCATTGCTAATGCAGTAGGGGCTTATTGCCTGCGTGGGTTCAAATCCCACCCCTTCCGCCAGTACTCTACCCTGTTTTAAACAATATCTTCATGGGCCGTTGGTGTAACTGGGAGCACATCTGCTTTGCAAGCAGAAGGTCGGAGTTCGAGTCTCCACGTGTCCACCAATTTAAGCTGGATTAGCTCAATTGATGGCAGAGCAGTCGCCTAGTAAGCGACAGGTTAGTGGGTTCGAGTCCCCTATCCAGCTCCATTTGTTTGGGGGAGTAGCTCAATTGGTAGAGTAGTGGTCTCCAAAACCATTGGTTGCAGGTTCGAATCCTGTCTCCCCTGCCACTTCATGGAGAGTTATTGAGACAGAAAGGATATGATGTGAGATGATTAAAAATTAAAATCAAATAAAGGTACAATGGCGGTTACACCATTGCAGGTTTTGATACCAATAGTATTTGGGTTAGCGATCAATTTCTTTCTGAACAAATGCTACTTATAACATTCAAATTAAATAGTGAAGTAATTTGATTCTTTATATGGCGGCAATAAAATTGGTTTCGAGGTACATAACGGCAGATAGTTCAATGGTTAGAATGCCGGTCTGATATACCGGGGATGATAGTTCGACTCTATCTCTGCCGACCAGATGATCCTTCCTACCCTATATGTTGTTTGGGGATAGTGTAATTGGTAGCACACTGGAATTTGACTCCAGAAGGTGGGAGTTCGAATCTCTCTCCCCTAGGCAATTTTCTTTAAAAGTCGAATAATAACCGTATGGAGAGTTGTGCTAACTGGTAGGCAAACGGTCTTGAAAACCGTAGGGGCGTAGGGATACGCTCTGGGAGTTCGAGTCTCCCACTCTCCTCCAAATTAAATTCTCCAGAAATAGACATATTGATGCATAACTGGTAATATCCTGTTGCAAATAAGCGTGTGTGGTGTAACTGGTAGCATTCAGGCCTTCCAAGTCTGCGGTACGGGTTCAAGTCCCGTGACACGCTCCATATAAAATTTCCTAAATAGGCTCTATACAACAGGCAACATACTGGGATACTACCTCCTTATGCTATCTAAACACAAAAACAAATTCTACTACTAGCGGTTATAGTATAACGGTCAGTATACCTAGTTGCCAGCTAGGAGATGTGAATCCGGCTCTCGCTAACCGCTCCATTATGTTTCACACATGGGAGCCTCATTGCTATATGAAAGGGGTTGATGTAAATGTGTGCTAGACCAGAAATACTCATGCATGGAACAACGAAAAGTAAAGTAGAGAAACTGGTTAAGATAGCAGAAAGTAAGAGTTTGTCTGTTGGTTATTATGAATATAACAAAGAAACTAATATTGGGACAGTAACCCTAGATGGTGTTAAAACTGAAGATGGTATCTATTGTTTTTGTAGACACAAAAAGGGAGATATTATAAGCCAAGCTGTCAGCCAAGTCGTTGCATCGGCTAAAGATTTGGCGGATGTAGTGTATTTTGCTTGTGATGAATATATTGTGGAGGATAGGGTGTTGGAAGTAACCGCAAAAGATATAGGTCGCAAGTACTTCCCGTCTTCTACACTTCAGCCGCTATTTAAAATAATACATTAATATATTATTGGAGAACTATGATGTTCTCCATTGTTGTCTGAAAGGAGTTGGGTATGATTAAGCATTATATCGAATATAGAGTTCGCAAAGAAAAAGGTGCAACCCCAGTTACTTATGTTACTCCCATAGAGAAAAGAGATATAGATCTTGTCCCCAAGATTGAAGGAATGTTCTGCTTTAGGTTTTTTGATAGACAGGAAGTGTTGAAAGAAGGAGAGCTATTAAAAGGAGGTCCTACTAACTTCTCCCCTACTTACCATTTGGGTGGGACATTTATAGGTAGAGAACAATTACTTGCTGCATCAGATAAGGATGATCTGATAAGGAGAATTGCGACATGCATTAAAAACACTAATTATATTGGTGTTGTTCTTCATGATGATGGGTTCACTTACTTCTCTGATGGAGACATCATAATGGAATAGTTATTAAATATCAAAAACAAACTATAAAGCTAATAAGATACTTTTATGCGGTGGATATGGTGTAATGGAAGCATTTCGGATTGTGGCTCCGAAGGATTGAGTTCGAATCTCAATATCCACACCACTTACTCCTGTGGCCGAATGGATTAGGCATCAGTCTTCTAAACTGATTTATGCAGGTTCGAATCCTGCTGGGAGTGCCAAAATACGTTAAAGGATAGGGACCTACGATGATGATTAGTAGTAATATACTCTAGTAATGACGATGTACGCCTCCCCTATCCTTATACTTAATTATAGTCAAGCGAACTCTAAAATATTCTTATAAAGGGGGGTTGGAAATGAAATTTGCATCCAAACATCTGCGAAAAACTGGTATTGCTAAAAAACATGTCCTGAAAGAAGAGTTTCACTCTGTTCCTGGTTATCCAAGAGGAGATTTAAAGGTTTCGGAGAACTGGATTCAGATTAACAAAACATGGATATTTTAAAGAAAGTCCTGCCTCATGCCATAATTAGGGCTGATAGCTGGATTTTCTCTTGGCATAGTATGCATAAACGAGAGTTAAGGGATCATTTCAAAGGATTAGTGAATGAGAAAGGGATTGTATATCTTATTGAAAAAGATGAGGATTTTTACTTTAGGTTTACTATGGACGGTAAAATGGTAGATGAGATTAAGATAGGATCATATGTGGATGTTGTCGATAAAAATAAAGTGTTGCATAGTGGACACGTCAAGAAAGTATTATCAAGGAATGATAGTAAAAAAGGCTGTAAAGTATTATTAGAGGAAAACGATGTGATAGGCAGGGTTAAAAAGATTTACAGGAAATCAAAAACATTGCAAGACCTTCGAATAGATGATGATTCAGATAGTCATGACATTACGGAGCTGTGTGATGACACTGTAGAAGACGAGAAGGAATTAGAAAAGAAAAAGTAAGATGTTGTTGATATAGCATTCTTGATAGTTTATTTTTTTATAATATTAGTATATTTAGCTAAATTGTTTTCAGGCTAAAACAGTCCTCTCTTATTAATATCTTACCTTCTATGCCACCACAACATCACCACAGAACCAGCATAAAACCACACAATAAGCTGATGTAGTTCTAACTGGTAGAACAGATCCCTCGTAAGGATATGGTTACCGGTTCGAGTCCGGTCATCAGCTCCATATACTTGCACGGTTATGTTAATATCCGTGCTTTTTTCATTTATACATCCTTCTTTCGTTTATACATACCACTATGTCGCTACACCCGTCTTTATTCATCTCCACCCTTTCCTTCCCCTCTTATACTATTATATACTCTACTGCACCCATGGCAACAAGGTGGTAGCCCTATCCAGATACTTGTAGGTATTGTCTAGTGTAAATTAAAACAAGGAGGGTAAAAAATGATAATAAAACAAAGAGATGAAAAGTTAGGATGCGGAATTAATGAGGCTAAATTAGAGGAGATTGTTAGAGAGGCTTCGAAAAAACAGAACAGTGCATAAGACTTATATTCAAGATGTACCAACTTATCAGTGAAATGAGTAACACAAAAGGCGTTGATTTTAAAGTCCTTTATAACAAGGCAATTCAAATTGTTGCAGATGACATTAAAGTAAAAAATCGAACTATCAGAGATAAGATTGAAAGACAGTCAGAATTAAAAGCCAAAGAAGCTCAACAACTACTAGAAGATTATTTTACTATTGGAGAGACGAAGATAAGAACCGTATTGGAAGGAACAGTCAAAAGAAATTTCGAGAGTGAGGACAGAAGTGCCATATACGAACTATTTGGATATTTAGCTACTCTAAACCAACAAAGATGCTCGTCTTAAACGAGCATCTTTTTTTATGAGGATTGACATATGAAGATAAATAAAGTAAACTACACTTAATTGGGAAAAATACGACAAATTAAGAAAAATAGGATGTTTCACGAGAAACATCACAAAATCAGAAATATGTACATTGGACAGCAAATGTTGTTTAAGAAGGAGAGATTGAATGATCACAATAAAAGACATACAAGAGAACGAAGATATAAAAAAACTTATTAAGGGTGCGAATAGAATGTTGGATGCTTTAGGTTACACAGAACATGGGATACGACATGTTAGCCGAGTTAGTAAAGCAGCATCAGATATTTTAAGAGAACTTGGTTATCCAGCAAGAATGGTAGAGTTAGCAGCTATAGCAGGCTATACCCATGATATAGGCAATTGCATAAACAGAAAAAACCATGGATTGACTGGTGCAAACCTCCTCTTCCCTATCCTGCTGAAGATGGGAATGGATATGGATGACGTTGTGATGGTAATAAGTGCAATTGGTAGTCACGAGGAACAGTATGGAACACCGGTAAACGAAGTTAGTGCAGCCCTTATAATTGCAGATAAAATTGATGCTCACAGAACCAGAGTAAGAAAAGGAAAAGCATTCGATCCAAAGGACATTCATGACCGTGTAAATTATTCTATTAAAAAAAATTGGCTTGAAATTGATAAAGACAAGTCAAACATACGCTTTGAACTAATTATGGATATGAATATTTCCTGTCCAATGGACTTTTTAGAAATATATTCTTCAAGGATGAGGATGTGTGAAGCAGCAGCACGGTATCTGAATTGCAGTTTTGAACTGGTGATAAATAAATTTACTTTAAACAGACCGAACTTCATTAAGTAAGGATGTGTTGGTATGAAAGATAAAATAAGAGAATTATATAGGCAAGGTATAGAAATGCTACAGAAAGCTCAAGCCGAGTTTGAGAGAATTGAGGATGAACCAGAAAGAATACTAACTGGACTGGTTAAGGACTGGAGTAAGTTCGAACTGATTGTGTTTGAGCGAAGTAAAAGCATAATTGGTGAACGGCTAGGAAAACACGATATGCAAAATTACCTAGCATCGCTTGTTAAGAATTATATTAAATCATATGATCCTTCACTTGAAATTGCTGTTATTGATAAAAACTACTACCCTTCAGAGTTTGGTCTTTTTTATGAGGGTTACAATATAGCCCGTTTTTCAATATATGATCACAAATTTATTAGTACATGGGATACATTTAAGAACCCTCATGAAGAAAGATTAGCCAATGCAAAAGACAAGGTTGAATCGCTAAAAAAGGAAATTAAAAAGTTTGAAGGGTACCTTTTAAACCCCAAATCTATCCGAGAGGATTATTCTGGGGATAGTACAGCTAGTAAGGCTTTAAACTGGTTTGTATTTCATCTTAAAAAAGAAGAGTTGTTGAACTTTATAACTAAAGAAAAGAAGAGATTGGATAAAGAACTGGAGTATTGGGAGCAGGAACTCTCCCGAGCAAGGGACCTGTATGATTTCTTTTGTTCTGCTGTCAAAAGTCCTGCAATCCTTGAAGAAAAGTACCTGTTTTGGAAGGATAAGTTCTGTAACGAGTTTGGCTATACATTTGAGGACAGAAAGCACGGTGCAGGAAGTTATAGTTATGACTTATATAAGAGATTAGGTGAAAAACCCAACAAGCTATTTAAAGGAAATGACGAAGCGAGGGTGTGACTATGGAATATAGATTTATGGCATTAATTCAAGCAAGTAAAAACAAAAAAGATGTATATGCCCTTATAGATTATTTAGATAAATTAACCCCATATACAACAGATATAATAACGCCGGGAAAAGTATCGAATCGTCTGGGGATCTCCTATAAGGAAGCAGAAGAATTACTTGATGAGTGTGTTAAGCATGATATTTTAGTAAAAAGATACGCTCTTGCGTGTCCTAATTGCGAATTATTACTTAAACAAGCATCAAAAGAAAGACTTGAAGAGGTCATTTCAAAAACTACTTATTGTTATAGATGTGAGTATGAAGATATAGATCCCATAGAATTAACGATTATACCTATATATGAACTACTGAACTAAAAGAAAAATCAAGGAGTGAATTTAATGAGGTCAAAGATATTTGTGTTGCTAATTGCCATGTTGCTAGTCTTCTCGACAGTGGCTAATGCAGCATCACCAACTGTTAATGAGAAAAAACAAGAGTTAAATGAAGTCCAAGCAAATATGGAGAAAACTAAATCACAATTAGAACAAGTAAAGAAAGAACAAGTTCAGGTTTCAAACCAGCTTAAAAAAATTGAACAAGAACTGATTCAAAAAGAAAACAAACTTGAAGAGACAGAAAAACAGCTAGCTGATATACAGTTTGAACTAGAAACTACTAACAAGGAATTGCAAGTGGCTATTAAAAAAGCCGAAGAACATAGAAAGGCTATGGGTGAAAGATTAGCTGCAATCTATGTTATAACACCAACTTCCATAATTGAGTTGTTATTAGAAGCCAAAAGCATAAATGAAATTATTGACCGGTTTTATATGTTAGTAAAAATGCAAGAATATGACCAAAACATGTTAATTGAATTAAAAGAACTTGAGGACGAGATTGCAGAGAAAAAAGAAACCCTAGAACTTGAAGAAAAAAGGGTTCAGGAATTAAGAGATGACATAATAAGGCAAAAGCAGGAAATAGAAAATAAGTTACAAGAAAGGCAGAAGTTACTGGAACGACTTGAAGACCAGCAAGCAGCGTATGAAGATGATTTAGATGAGCTTGAAAAGGTTTCAAAGGATATAGAGAGAAAGATCCAAGAGCTTTTGAGGGAAGAAGAAAGGAAAAGAGAAGAAGCACGAAAAAAAGCAGAGGCACAGAAAAGAGAGCAATCAAGAGCTAGTGAGCAAACTCGAAGTAACGGCACATCACAACAAGAAAGTCCTAAATATACCGGAGGTAAGCTAGCTTGGCCTGTGCCTGGTTTTTATAGGATAACATCCCCCTTTGGTTATCGTATACACCCCGTCACAGGTCAAAAGAAATTGCATACAGGCGTTGATGTAGGATCCAATTACAATAATGGCAATCGACAGAGTATTTATGGCCAAGATTTTGTGGCTATGGCGGATGGTGAGGTTATTCTAGCTAGCGAGTATGGTGGCTATGGTTACTGCGTAATCATCAATCATGGTGGCGGGATGACCACATTATACGCCCATGGCTCAAGGATACTGGTTAAAGTAGGAGATAAAGTAACACGGAATCAACCAGTTATGAAAGTAGGCAATACTGGAACATCAACTGGAGCACATGCACACTTTGAGGTGCGAATCAATGGAGTCCCTCAAGATCCAATGCAATATATTAATTGATGACAGGTGGTAAAATGAAAAAAAGTGGCATACCACATTTATAGCAGAAATAGTCTTCCTTTCCCTTTCTGTCCTTCTAGTGGTATTTGGGTTTTGTAATTTGTTCGTTGCTTATAGAACCGGTAAGTCAATGGTTAGTCCTTTCTTGGCATTAATTCTACTTATTATGGGTTTAGGCCGGGGTTCTTCTGTTGGTGTAGGACTAATTAGAATCAAACAAATGCATAAGTGATTTCAAAGGGGGTGTCCTATGCATGTATTGTTGATTGCGATTGCTCCAGCAATAGTTCTCTTACTGTTTTTTAATCTAAAAGACAAGTATGTACCAGAATCAAAAAAAGAATTGATCAAGGCTTTTATAGCGGGATGCCTTATAACTATTCCTGTCTTTATAATTGGAAGTATCTTATTGATAGAAGAACCCGGAGAAGAAACTAATATATTATCTGTTGCATATACAGCATTTATAGTTGCAGGTTTTGTTGAAGAGGGATGTAAGTATGGTATATTGATGCTTTTATTTTGGAAAAATAAACATTTTAATCGAATGTATGATGGCATTGTATATGCTGTTTTTGTATCTTTAGGCTTTGCAACAATAGAAAATATTTTGTATGTGTTAGATGGTGGTTTGAGAGTAGCTTTTTTAAGAGCTATTACCGCTGTACCGGGACATGCATTGTTTGGGATTGTGATGGGGTATTACTGTGGGGTAGCAAAACTTGCACCACCATATCGAAAAAAGATGTTAATAAAAGCCTTTATATTACCCATGCTATTTCACGGTCTTTATAACTTTATGTTGATAAGTAAAATGCCTGTCTTATTGCTACTTATTATCCCGGTCATGCTAGGTCTTTGGATAAAATGGATTAAGAGTGCAAACAGACTAGCCAAATCAGCTACATACCCAAACAACATAAATAAAAGCTAAATTTACAAAACAATTATTGCTTTATGTTATAAACCATTTCAAAAATATGGTATAATATTGTTAGTTTCTAGTTGGAGAGTGTTATATGTTAATTAGAATGTTACTAACAGCACTATTTAATAATAAAAATACTACTAATGGCGGTGAGTATATCAACCGCCATTTTTTAATTGTCAGATACTACATTTAAAAATTATATTATGGAGGTGAGCAAAGGTGGAAAGAAAGCCAGTTAAGAAAAAGTCTTTAGATTTAAACGACCAGAACAAAANAGAGATAAATGAAAGCATTGAACTAGAGAGAAAGAAAAAGAAGCAAAAAAATAGAAAAAGTATCTGTCAAAATTTAATAAGGGGATGACACATTAGATGTCTCCCCTTTTCTCTTTACTTACTGCCTCCTGCTACCTGTTGTTGCATCCACTCCTCCAACGGAGTAACGGGGACAACAGATAGTTGACGGAGAGTTTTAGCTAGCATAGAGTTTCGTGATCTAATCTTGTCATTCTTAACTGCCATGGCCATTGCTCGTTTCATACCAATGGGTATCATCAGCTCTTTTGCTCTAGTTACTCCTGTATACAGCAGATTTCTCTGCAACAGAATATAGTGTTGAGTTGTAATAGGCATCACAACAGCCTTATACTCTGATCCTTGGCTTTTGTGGACAGTAGTAGCATAAGCAAGAACTACTTCATCCAACTCTGAAACATCGTACTCCACAATATTTCCATCAAATTTTATTGAGACTTTTTGTTCTTCAAGGTCTATATGCACTACCCTACCTATATCGCCATTAAATACATTCTTGTCGTAGTTATTCTTTATCTGCATTACTTTATCATTCAGTCGGAATTCAGTGTCATAGAATTTTACACGGAGCTTTTGAGGGTTTAGTACATCCTGAAGAACTTTGTTAAGGTTCATTGCTCCCGCAAGTCCCTTTTGCATGGGGGTTAGAACTTGAATATCGTCAAAAGGATCATACCCGTACTTACTGGGAAGATAGTCTTTGCATAGGAAAGTTATATTGTTTACGATTTCTTCATTGTCCTCTTCCTGCATAAAGATATAATCGCTATCGAGGTCTGTATTAAACGAAGGAATCTGTCCTTTGTTTATTTTATGTGCGTTAGTTACTATCATGCTATTTTGTGCCTGACGAAAGATTCTAGTCAGTTTAACAACATCGACCACGCCAGAGTCGATAATATCCTTTAGAACATTCCCTGCACCAACAGAAGGTAATTGGTCTACATCCCCTACTAAAATTACTACGCAGTTGTCTGGGATAGCTTTTAAAAGACTATACATAAGCATAATATCAATCATTGATGATTCGTCTACTAGAATTACATCACACCGCAGAGGATTTTGTTCATTTCTCTGATAACCGTTTTGGGGGTTATATTCTAATGCTCTGTGGATAGTCATAGCTTCCCTACCCGTGGTTTCAGAAAGTCTTTTTGCTGCTCTTCCTGTGGGTGCTACCAGTAGAATACGAGCTCCCATTTGCTCAAATGCCTCTATGATGCTTAAACTAGTAGTAGTCTTCCCTGTTCCGGGACCACCAGTTAAAACCATAAATTTTGAGTTGATAGCTGTTTTTATTGCCTGTCTTTGTATATCATCATAAATTATGTTGTTTTTAGTTTGTAGTTTATCAATTAACTGGTCTACTCTCTCCATGCGAAACTTACTTTTTCTTCTGGTTATTTGCTTAATTCTTTTTGCTACGCCTAGTTCGCTATGGAAGTATACTGGCAGATACAAAGAATTGTCATTTCCTTCAATAAGAGAACCTTCTTTTAGCATATCATCAACATAGGCAGTTAGTTTATCCCTAGTGACACCCAATAGTTTTGCAGACCGTTCTAAAAGTTCTTCCCTAGTAGCAAAACAATGTCCTTCCTTATCTGCCATCTCCTTTAAGACATATAGCATGCCAGAACGACAACGTGCATATGAGTCCGTCTTGTAACCCATCTTAAGAGCTATTTTGTCTGCGGTTTTAAAACCTACCCCCCACATTTCATCTGCAAGCCTGTAGGGATTCTCTTTAACTGTATTTATGGAGTCTGTACCATATTTCTTATAAATTTTAGTAGCTAGGTTGGGGGTTACCCCATGTCCTTGAAGAAATATCATTATGTTTTTAATTTCCCGCTGCGAAGCCCATGCCTCTTTAATCATCTCTATTCTTTTTTCAGCGATACCTGGAACTTCAGCTAGCCGGTGAGGTTCGTTATCTAGAATATGTAGTGTGTTTATACCAAATTTCTTAACGATATTCCTTGCATTAACAGGACCTATCCCTTTTATAAGACCGCTTCCTAGGTATTTCTCTATACCTTCTACAGTTGCAGGAACTTCATTTTTACATTTTACGACTTTAAACTGTTTACCGTAATTAGGATGGTTCGTCCATTCTCCAGTCAGCGAAAGAACTGAACCTACAGATGCTCCTATCATAACTCCTAGAACTGTTATTAATTGTCTTGTTTTATCTACTCTTAATTTACCTATTACTCGTCCAGATGCTTTATCTTGCCATGTAATTCTCTCTAGCGTTCCCTTAATGACTTCCATTTGCTAAACACCTCATTTCTACTATCTCATATAATTGTTTATAAATCATTGGTATGTGCCTTTCATGTATTTATACAATCAAAGAATGATTAATCTCAAAATATAACAACGATTCAAATTATTTATATTATACCATATTTTTGCTAATTTGTATAGTTTGTATGCACAAAACATGAAAAATAGGTCATTTTAAAATAAATGTGCCAATTTTAGAAAATAGGTATTGACATTCAATAGAAATAGTGTTAATATGCGAAAGCTGCATATTTGAATCTAGTATTCACACCAAGCTTTTTATACATGTTCATCCCGTTAGGGTATATACACCAAAATATGAGGAGTTGATGTTTTATGAAAATAAGATTGGAAGAAGCACGACTCATAAAGGATAGCAAAGAAGTTCAATTAGCGGAACTAACAAAACTTCGTAATGAGGTAGTATACAATAGATATAAGCGTGTAAAAGGCGAAGAAGAAGAATTACTACATCCAGAACATGAATATACTGTAGATGACCTAACTGAAAAGATATTCAAGTTAAAGAATGAAATAGATATTTTAAGAGAAGCCATAAATCGGGCTAATTTAGAAACCCTAGTTGATTTTCGTTGGCCGGAACCAGATAGTCCAAAGCTAAATCTCCAAAGAGCTATTTGGCTAATTAAATGGTTGAGGAATGAACAGAACTATGAAAGTATCTTAAGTTCATATAAGGAAACTCGCAAAATAGTAGATGAGACATCTCGCTTTGCAACAAATCCCATAGACCGATCTTATGAGGAGATTTCAAGACCAACCTTTGACACCAAGAAATATGCTGATAGGGTTAAGAAGTTTGAGTCTTTGTTCATTAAGATGGAAATGGCCATAAATGCTGCTAACCTGAACACCTTCATTGAGGTGGAGGGTATAGAGTTAGATTAATAGAGAGCATAAAGCNCTCTTTATAATCTTGCCAATAGGAAGTGCAAGTAAAGAGTGTGAACGGTTCACCTGCATGAACTAGGACGGCAGGCGGGCGATTCCCGAAACCAATCAAGTATATGTATTTGTGTTTTTACAGATACTTGTTATGAAAACAAGGCGTTTAATCTGGTAGACATTTTACAGGTTCCCACTTTACATTTTACAGTGTTTCCAGGTTACATCCTACACTTTACATGTCTTATTCTTACAAAGGATTTCGAAAAATCCAAAAAGAAGATATTGTTCCGTCTTTACTTCGTCCTATTGGCATAATATAAAAAATGTAAGCCATCAGCCTTATTTATAGCTGATTGGCTTTTTTGTTTATATAAGTGTTAAGATAACTTTAAGCATCCTCTCCCCTGCTTTTTGAATTAATAACAATACTTGCAAGTTAAACATACATATGAAAAGATTTAAAAACCATGAATAGATGCGTTTGTGAATAAGGGAGTCTAACTGGATTAGAAAGGGAGGAAATTAGATTGAGGTATGGGATTATTAGTGATGTTCACGGCAATCTCGAGGCATTAGTGGAGTGTTTAGAACTAATGCAGTTCTCGAAAGTCGATGACATCTTTGTTTTAGGTGATGTAGTAGGTTATGGTCCAAATCCAAATGAGTGTATCTCTCTTCTTAAGGATAAGACTTGGGTTAGGGGTAACCATGACTATATTATTGCAAATATTGAATACGCCTATGAGACAAGTTTTAACCATTATGCTGCAGCTGCAATTAGATGGACATTGCAACATGTAACACAAGCTAATCGTTGTCTTCTAAACGAACTACCTGAATTCATAAAGCGAGATGGATATTTGCTAATCCATGGATCCCCGGCTTACTGGGATGATTATATTTTAGATGTGTTTGATGCTTATTTAGGAATAAAACGGATGGAAGATACCCAAATAGCCTTCGTAGGACATACCCATGTACCCGAATGTTGGGTTTGGGTTGATGAAGGACGAAAGATTGATGTTTCGGATGTGAATAGAGTGAAAGTAACCGAAGATAATTTTGTTTTGAAGATAGAACCTAACGCAAAATATATTATAAACGTAGGCTCTGTTGGCCAACCTAGGGATGAAAATAACAAGGGTTGTTGTGTTATTTACGACACAGAAGCACAGACAATAGAATATTTAAGGTTCTCATATGACTATTTAAAGACAGCTAAAAGGATAGAAAAAGCAGGACTACCTAGGGTACTGGGGGAAAGATTAGCATATGGTAGGTAAGAAAATAGCAGGTTGTACCTGCTATTTTTTATCTCCATTTCTTGTAGGAAAAGTCATGGTTTTTATCAATAATAAATTCGCCATAAGCCAAAACTTCATTTCTAGCATCGTCTGCATATTCTATGTAGTTTTCTTTGTTTATTGAATCTAAACTTACTAATGACTGGTCAATATAAACTATAGAAAATGTGAGAAAATACCCTCTATCTTCCAATGCTGTTCTAAATGTTTCTAAATCTTTTTCTTTACCATCTAAATCTTTTGTTACAAAGATCGTAACATCGGTTATTTGTGGTTTTGCTCTTAAATAATCTTCAGCTGCAGAATTAGATGGCAGAGATATCGATAATGGTACACTCATAGGATAATTGAATGTTTTATTATCACCATATACTTCATAAACAACTTCTGATATCTTTTCCTCTATATCTGAATTTAACTTTATAGCAAGGAAGTTATCTGTTATTTCCCCAGTATTATCGTTTCTTCGATGAACAACGATTGTTTTTTCTGGGAAGGATTCAGCAGATAGTAGTATTTCTGTGTGATCAGCCATCCATGTTTCATTATTCGTATTCAAAATTTTAAAATTCTCGTTATACTTGTCCTTCATATAAGACAACACTTCAGTTTTTATGTCCACTTTATTTGCTTTATTATTAACACATCCACTCGCTACCAGTATTGTTACTATAAGAAAAATATATAAAAGTCGCTTTAAAAAACTCATATGACACCACCTTTGCTATGGATTTTTACTTTGCCAAACTGTAGTTGATTATGTGAGATGGTATTTAGACATTCAAGTATATTTTATTGTATGGAACTATATATGGCATTTTGTTTAATTTTTGACTTATCATTTCAGAGTGGCTAAAATAGCAAGACAAAAATCCAATAATTCTATTTAAAAGAAGGTATGAAAGTGGAGGAGTTAGGATGCTAAAGATCAGTATAGAACAAATTGTTAGTTTATTAGATGCTCACGATGGTAACCGATCACAAGTATATAATCTTATAAAAGACAGGCTTAAAGACTATGATGAAAGAGAGATTGCTTTCGCTGATGAATTCCTTTTTTTTGAGAAGGAGTACTTAACAATACTCAAACATATAAAACAAAACAATATCCCAGTAAAGAAAATTATTGATATTGGATGTCAGCTAGGCTTTCAGTCAGAGTTATTCGATGCAGTTGAGTATGTTGGGATTGACTCCCAAAAATACCGCTTCTTTAATCAGGGAAAACAAGGTGTTAGCTATTTAGTAGGGGTTTTCCCCTATATAGACATTAATTTACATGATGCGGTGGTTGTTAGTTGCATGTCCCTTGGTTATTTTAATGACATGGTATGTGAAGATGAAGAACAAGCTCTTAAAATAATTGCAGATAAATTGTCAGAATGCACACACCTTTATATTGCAACTACCCCTGAATTGGCGGATATGTTAAAGGACAGATTTAAGCAATGTGAACTACTTTTAAACCGTGTAGTATTGAATAGAGATTATCCAATGTATTACTTTTCACAAACGGAGGAATGGCAATATACAAAAGTATCTTAAAAAAGAGGCAGTTTGCTATAAATATAGCTCTGCCTCTTTTGGTTTTAGTATCTATATAAGTTTTCGGCTACGAGAAATGCAAACCGACCAGCTTCATAAGTTAAAGCTGTCTCAAATTCTCTCGTAAGATCTCGGTGTCGGTGTATGCCATGTATTGCAATTTCGTGAATAAGGACACCAAACAGCTTTTCCGGATCACTCAATAAATCCACATGGATGTATGCCTTTTCGTCCTTGTAGTCGTAGATACCCCCTGCTTTTTTGTCTGATGCTTGTTTAAAATCTCTAGCAATGAGCAGGTCTCTATCGACATCGAAGTCATAAAACCAAGTCATAAAACGTTTTGCTTTGTTCCAGAGAGTTTTCTCCTCCGATGAAAGCTCACTATAAGGCACAATCTCTGTTACCTTCGTATGGCTTTCATAGGCAACCTTATCTGCTAATGGGAACAGTATGGATAAGGATGGTACCTGTAATTGCGGGACATTCATGATTACTTTAAATCCCTCATCTTCAGCAAAGGTATTTGTCTGGGGGTGGGATGAAGGTAAGCATGGGTTTTTGTACATCTTTTCGGCCACCTTTCGCCACACATCCGGATTTTCAATCTTAAAATCTACATTGTATTCTAAAAGATGTAAGTTGCTTTTGCTAAATCTCAAATAGCGTTCAATCAACTTCTCGTCGGTAAGTTTCCCCAACTTATCTGCGATTATAGATTTTATGGTGCTATATGACACAATATAATCCCTGTAGCCCTCAAATAAAGACTTGTCATTAGTATTATAGGAAAATAAAGAGTCTATATGCTCTATTAACACGCCTTGGAGATAAAGTCCTTGTTTTTTTACACCTGTTTCTCTCCAGACATCTTGCTCGATTGCTTTTTTGTCGGAGAATAGGTGTTTTAGCCGTTGCTTTATTTCTTTGTATGTTGCCATATCCGAATTGAAGGAGATCTTTGTACCCTCCATACGTGTCGGTGGCAACAACTCCATAGCTAGTATTTGAATTTCTCCTCCAAATGTTGGAGAACTCTCAAATCTAGCTTTTATGTTAAAGCGGGTAGATTCAATCAGCAAATCCAGTCCAAGTCGTGTGAGTATATGAATTGCTGATTTTAGACCATCTCCGAAATTAGAAAGAGCATTGGGATCGTTTCTATTGTTCCCATAAACAAGGTGTTCTCTTTTCAATCCTGGTCCTTTATCCTCTATGATAATCCTCTTGCTTTTTTTATCGAACTCAAAGGTAACTTCTGTGTTGGTATCAAATGCATTTTTTGCAAATTCGACACCAGCATCAACGGCAGTTTTGTGAGTCATATAATTAGCACCGATAGGGAAATGAATAGTATCGCATCCCAGTATCTCGCTTTCCCCATATTCCTTTATAACAGTCCATGAGTCTGGCAAAAATTGATCAAAGATAGAGGCGAATGGTGTCTTGTGCTTTTCAATGATTGTATACCCTATTTTAGTAGCTACCAAATCATTGGTCAGGGTACTGCTGACACAATACTTGGGGAACAATCTCTTTACCACTTTAGCCCAAACCTCTGGATGGCGTAGCTTGGGTGCATTACTTCCAGAATAGTTAAATCCTAGCTGTCTTTCTATAGAATAGACATCGTAATCTTCTGGGTTGATTAATAATTCCTCTATATATCGTTCATTGTGAGTATTCGCTATTATGCTCTGTATGAATGATTTCATATTTGCTTCATCCAATACAGTCCTGTCTCGATTTACGATAGCTTTTGCTCTGTTGCCAGTAAAGTTATAGGCATGTCGAGCTATTCGATGAGTAACTTTGAATCCAGCTATAAAGATTTCTCCTTGTCCCTCGTATACTTCTTTGTAGATATGCTCTCTGTCTTGTAGAGCTAGGAAGTAGGATTTTGCAGCTTCTAGTTCTGCCTCTTCGCATTCCATATAAACCGTAGTCCCAACCTTTCTATCATTTGGAATATAGTAGAGGTGCATTATCCTATTCTCGAAACCATCCATATACTTTAAACAAGGAACTAGAGTCATGCCTACTGTCTCGATAACCATTAGCCTATTAAGTTCTAGCCACTTTAGCATAGCCATTTTTAGTCCTTCGCCGAACTGTCCAATGTCGTCTTCTGTTTTTCGAGATTGTCCAACTAGAAAGTCGTCAAGGGTTAAGCCTTTTCCGTAGTCAGGAATTATGGCAATACCATTCCTGTACTCTATTGTTCCAGGCTTCTTGGAGTCAATCATGTTCTGTATAGGTTCTGTCAAACCTTTGACCGCATCCCATGACTTGGTATATTGAGTAACCCATGGGTAAGTGATGCATTTTCTCTCTTCACTGGACAGCACATTCAACGAAATTTCTAATAAATATTCCCTTGTTATAGACATAATTAATCCTCCATTCCTTTTTTATATACGAAGTTGTTTATGGTTTTGTCTATTGTTTCAGCTTAAAAAGATAGTATCAAGTAAGTTTAGGCATAAAAAAAGGAAGAGGTTTGGCTTACCTCTTCCCTTTTATTTAGGAATGTAGGGTTATATAAACACTTTGTCCTGAAAATCATAAAAGGGATCGCAATCCGTATCACCGGGAAATCTTCCTTTAGGATCAGGGAGAATAATTCGGAGCACATCCCTATTTCCCTCTTTTGCCTTAATGAGTCTAACAGGAAAGTTAGAAATAATTTCGTTTACTTCCATACCATCTTCAAATTGCTCTCCTTGATCAATGCGGTCAACAAAGTTTTTGATTATATGACCTGCTATATTTTGATGTATTGGCAGAACAATTTGAAAGTCAAGGTGTCGTTTCATTAATGGAAGGCCATGAGTATGGCAGTTGCAAAAATCAATCTCATCGGTGGCAGGAACATAATGTACATAATACCCATACTTTACTAGGAATTCTTTGCTTTTATGGTCGAGTTCTTTAAGTATTTGTGATTCATGCTTGGCTTTTTTGCGTAGCTCTTGGCATACACTACAATTACAATTACCTTTGTTATGCATAACAACACCTACTTTCCTTGTTATGGCTGTACAATATCATGTTCGGTGGGTGAATTCAATATCATTTGGGACAAGTCCGGGTGGAAAATTTTCCATGTAGAGTCATCAGCAAATTCTGCTGACCATGCACAAATCCCAGCCAGTCCATAAAGTTCTGCTACTCTCTTTTTAAGGTATAGAGATTGGTCGTCTTCAAACCAAATTTCATGGACATAACCATCTGTTCCAAGAAACTTCATATAGCTAACGCCTTGTGAATTATGCCACTTTGGTGAAACATACCATTCCTTGATTCTAACCTTTGTATTAGTAGAGTCAATGAACTCACCTTTAGCTATCATATCTCTAATCTGATTAAAGCTCCTTGCTACACCATTAGAATGTCTTTTGCCTGTTTTAGCATTAGTGAGCCAATCATAGGTGTAGAAGGGGATACCAAGAATTAATTTGGAGGGGTCCACCTCTTTTAATGTGAGTACAACAGACTCTTTTACCCAAGGAAGTGAAGCTACAGGTCCGTTCTTTGGTGATGTACGCCAGTGCTGGTCATATGCCATTAAGAATACATAATCAACAATTTCTCCAAGTGCTTTCCGGTCATAACATCCACTATATGAATTATTAGGATCATTGGTTGGTCTTGTTACATCTACAGAAACAACTAGATCTTTTTCTTTTAAAGCGGTAGTTACCTCCCTAACAAACCTAGTGAACAGTTCCTTATCTTCAGGGTACATATTTTCAAAATCTAGGTTAATACCATCTAGGTTTAAGCTATCAACTATCTGCAATAGCTGCGATATTACGGAAGCTCTCCCCTTGTTGCTCTTCATAAGCTCTCTGGTAAGTTTTTTTTCAAAGGAGCTGAACATAGCCCAGACCTCAATGCCTCTTGAATGACACTCATTTACAAAGTCAATAGACGCTCTTTTATCAACAGCTACAACGAACTGTCCTTTCTTCTTTGTCAATGAAAACCAAGTAGGGAGTGCCACATTAGTGTTTTGTAGCATATCAACTGTTGTCTGCGATGTATTTCTCACCCAACTTCCATTAATCGTTAGGTTAGAACTTTCAGGAACGAATTCTATTTTTTGCTGGTAAATCATATTAAGAAAAGCTACTCCGTTTGCCAGCCTTATGGTATCAGTATAAGGCTTAAGAAACTTAAAAAGTAGTATGCTACTATTTATGACATCATCAGTCCCGCTTGAAGCAAAAGCTAGTTGTATGTGACATATGAGGAACACACAGCATAGCAGTATAATTATGGTTTTTTTCATAGACAAACCCCCTTTTGTAATGAAATGTTATGAAATAAAAAAAGGCTAAACAGCCTTTTGGATTAAGTGGATGATTGTGCAGTTATGAAAATATGTTGATTCTTATAATTTTTGTCGTCAGTAACTTCTTCCCCGAACCAATCGGGTTTAACGAACCTTTCTGCATCCATCGCTGTTTTGAACTCTACCTCTGCAATAATGAGGTTATTATGGTGATATTGATCTATTTCAATCTTGTAATCATTCCAGTTGATTAGGAAACGTGTTTTTATTATTGGTTTTACATTGCTAGGGAGTAGTTGCTCATAGGTTTCTCGGGAAATTGGCACCTCAACTTCCTGCCTGATCCTCCCTGAACCTAGTTTAAGTGTAAACCAGTAGACAGTATCACGATCTTCAACAGAAATCTTCCTGATCCTAAACTCCTCATCACCAACAGAAAGGTAGACCTGCTGGATTGTAGAGACACTTTCTATTTCTAATCCCTTGGGTAAACTATTAACTATAAATTTTCGCTCTATCTCGTAATTACTGCTTGGGACTTCAATACGACATAGTGCGAAGGATGCAAATATAAAAATTATTGCTAATATCCAAGGGATTGTTATATGAAATATATCTCCAAGCAATCCTGCTATGATTAAAGCTATCATCATAAAAGTCACATGTATCTGACTGAATTCAAATCTCATGAAGAAATTACCCCCATTAAAATGATGGCAGAAGTATACTTGAGCATAAATGTTATATCAAGTTTTAAAGCAAAAAAGCGGGAGGCTCTTTCGTCCTCCCACTTAAGTTACAGGCTTTAATAAGGATTTTTCATAACATAGATTTAATGAGAGTGTTTTCTTACCAAACCTACCACCGAAGTCAATTTCAATTAGTTCACTCCCTAGACTCAAAACAATACCAACGCCGAAACGATTATGCATAACTTTACTACCAACAGCAAGCTGTGAGATTGACTCATTTGTTGAGATACGCTCTACTTCGTCTACAAAACGAGACTGTTTAAGATATTTGCTGTCTTTTTGTTGGGGTGCTAGTAGATACAAATACTTCTTGGCTCTTGTCATGCCTACATAGAATAATCTTCTTTCCTCTTCCATTAGCTTTCTGTCCCCTTGCTTAAGAGATTCAATACTGCTTATAGAAGGGAATTGCTCATCAATAAGGTCTATCATATAAACAGTTTCATATTCAAGACCTTTTGACGAGTGTATTGTAGTCATTGCAACAGCATTTCTGTACTTATTAAATCTAGACTGTTCCATAACTAGCTTTAATTCATCTATCCGAAACAGGAACTCATGAAGACTCTCCGTATTTTTAGCAAGCATTTTCATAATGTCTAGGATAGAGAGAAGGTGTTCTATTGAGTTGCCGTTTCTTTTGGCTTCGTCTTCAAGATAGTCCCTGTATTTTAATGCGTTTCCAATATACTCAAGTGCTTGTCTTGGTGTTTTGGTTAATATCTTTTTAAATGTTATATCAGTAGCTCTTACAGCCACTTTCTTCTGTTCTGTTAGTTCGGGATATTCAAGAACAGTCTCTAGAACAGGTTTGCCTTTGCCATATGCCTTTACATATGCAACAACCTCTTTTTTAAGCCAGAGCCTCATTTTATAGAATATCTTTTCAAAACTTTCTATGTCGGTAGGATCTATAGCAAGTCTTATGAAACTACAAATGTCTTGTGTTACCCAGTGAGTAAAAAAGGACTGCTTTGGATCCCTTATATAGAAGGGAATACCAAGCCGATCAAAAGCATCTGCAATAGTTATGGCAGAATTGTTATTTCTATAGAGAATCGCTGTATCTCTTAATGTATCTTTTTGAATTAACTGATTTATTAGAAACTCCGTCTGTTCTTCAGTGTCTTTAGGAGCAATAATCTCAATTGGTATGCTGATATTGTTGGTTGTGAACATATTTTTTTTGTACCTGTCTATATTAGCTTTGATGAATTCATTCGCCACTTTAACGATACTCTTTGTTGATCTAAAGTTCTGTTCCATAAAGAAGACTTTTGCTCCTGGATAGTCCTTCTGAAAGTTTAATAACGCTTGAGAATATGCTCCTCTCCAGCTGTATATGCTCTGGTCATCATCAGCAACAAGGAAAAGATTATTATGCGGGTATACTAGCAAACGCACAATCTTGTGCTGAATATATGAAGTATCTTGTCCCTCATCTAACATGACATAATGGTACATGTTTCTGTACCTATTTAATACACTTGAGTCTTTTATAAGAATGTCGTAGCACTTTGTAAGCATGTCATCAAAGTCCAGAAAATTATTTTCTATTTTTGTCTTTTCATACAATTCATATATTTCTTCGAAATAATCTATTTTAAAGTCATGTTTGTAAAAGTCCTTTACAGGAATCATCATGTTTTTTACATAGCTGATTGCAGTCTCCAGAGCCTCTAGTTTGTCGTCATTTAGAAAATCTTTAGTAATTCTGTGGTAGATATTTTTCAATATTGCTGTTTTATTTATTGCCTCATTCTTGTTTTCAAGGATGGTATATTTAATACCCCTTTTTCGTGCATATTCCATTACAATCTGGTAAGCCAGTGAATGTATGGTAGAAAACTTTACATTGCCTTCGATTGTATTGCCAAACAACTTATTAAACCTGTCTTGCATATCTTGAGCAGCTGCTCTACTAAAGGTCACTGCTAAAATATTGTTAGGATTAACTCCATGTTCGAGTATAAGGTAAGCGGTCCTTACTACCATGGTCGTTGTCTTTCCTGAACCGGGTGTCGCAAGGTTGATAGCAGGTCCTTTAACATGAGTTACAGCTCTCTTTTGCTGGTCTGTGAGTACTATCCCATGTACTCTCATCAATCTATCAAAAAATGCCTTACTCATTTTTACCTCCTTAATTAACGAAATTGGAATAATTACACAATTTAGTATAAACGAATAGTAACACATTTTTTGACAAATAACAATTCTTGGTTGCATAGCAGGTATTTAACACCTTTCTATACAAAAAGAGGATTCCCGCCAGTAGATATTTGGGAATCCTCTTCACTGCTTATTTTAGCCATCGCTTTCTTTATTTGCTTCATCTTCTATCTCTATACCTTCTATATCTTCAGTTGGTACTATATTTAAGTGTTTTAATGAGTTTTCCAAGATTTCTTTTGCGTAAGGAGCTGCAATAGTACTTCCATATACTACATCCGCCACTGGTTCATCTACAGCAAAATATACTACAAGTTTAGGATCATTTATAGGAGCAATCCCTACGTAAGAGGCAACATACGCTTTTTCTTTAACTTTATTACCATCATATTTTTGTGAAGTCCCAGTCTTTCCTCCAACCAGATAACCTGGAATTTTAGCATTACTGCCAGAGCCATCATCTACTACTCTTTGTAATATCTCTCTTAAGATAGCGGAAGTTTGTGGCGATATAACCTGTCTTATCATTTTAGGTTCGATGGTTTTAATAACTTTGAAGTGTTCTTCTTTAGTCATTTCATCAAAATATGGTTCTCTGACTTCTTTCAATAGGTGAGGCTGCATAAGCCTACCACCGTTTACTGCTGCTGAAACTGCATTAACTATCTGAATTGGTGTTGTAGCAATTGCTTGTCCGAATCCTATTCTGGCAAGATCTACATTTTTAACAACTTCTTGATGTAATAATATCCCGCTTTCCTCACCGTCAATATCTATGCCAGTCTTTTGACCAAAGCCAAACTTGTAGATATATTCATATAGCTTTGCCTTCCCTAGACCTAATGCTATATCCATAAAAACAGGATTGCATGAGTGCTGGAAGCCTTGAGCTAGAGTAACTAAACCATGTCCTTCTCTTTCGTGACAGCGGATTTTTACACCATCTACAATTCTATATCCGGGATCATCAAAAGTAGTGTTTATATCTACAATACCCTCTTCTAGTCCTGCAGCTCCAGTTATAATTTTGAAGACAGAACCAGGGACTATAGTGTCTTTAGCGAGTGTGTTTTTGACTATACTCTGCATTTCTTCAAGTCCTTGCTCTCTAGGAGGGGAGTTGGGATCAAAGCTAGGATAACCAGCCATTGCGAGTATTTCTCCCGTGTGTGGATCCATTACAATAGCATAGACTTTTTGTGGTGTATACTCTTCTACTACAGATTTTATGGCTTCTTCCGTAAAGTACTGAATTACTTGGTCAATAGTAAGAACCACATCTAGACCATCACTAACCGGAATAATATTCTCTTCACCGAAAGCAAGTTTTCGTCCATTAGCGTCAGCTACCCTAGTTATCTTCCCGGGGACACCCTTTAAATAACTATCATAAGCAAGCTCAATTCCCTCTTGACCTTTAAGTCCATCTTCTTCTGCATATTTGGCCGTAAATCCAATCACATGAGCTGCTAGTTCATTGTTTGGATAAAAACGCTTTTGTTCATCAATAATTCCGATACCTGCAAGCTCTAATGCTTTAACTTCCTCTGCTTCCTCATTGGAAACATGCCGTTTTATCCATGTAAAACTTTTTTCGCTATCTTTTAATTTCTCAAACAGTTCATCTCTATTTTCCCCAAGTACAGAAGCAAGGCAATTAGCCGTATTGTCTGGATCTTTTATCAGATTTGGATATGCAACAATAGAACTTGAGGGAGCGCTTTGTGCCAGCACAACCCCATTTCTGTCATAGATATCTCCTCTTTTGGGTTGGATGTTAATATTCTTAATCCAATGGCTGGATGCTTTTGCTATTAGTTCAGGAGCCCATATGATTTGAATATAGGCAAGCCTTCCAATCAATAGAGCAAAAACAAAAAGAATTCCAAATAACAAAAAAGCAAGCCTCTTTGTTTGAGCTGTGCGAGTATATATATTCTTTCTTTTCTTCTTTTTTGAATTCGTATTATTCTTCTTTTGGTTCTTGTTTTTAATAAAAACACCCCCTTAAAAAAGCGTACTTTAATACACCCTCTTATGCAGTGTAAGAAGGATTAATAAGGTAAGTAATTAAGAGTTTGCAAAGACTGCCAGTTCTCTTTGAAGTTTAACTCTTATTCTATCAAGCCATCTCGATATGGTAGCATTTGAGACATTGTATTTTTTGCAGAGAATGGTTTGAGGGGTACCATTGAGAAAATATGAAATAGTTAAATCTCTTTCCTTGTCATCTAGCTTATTTAATGCTCTGGTTATGGCATCTTTAAGTTCTACTTTGCTTACGCCTTGTTCTTCCTCACCTATCACATCTTCTAAACTTAAGTTTTTATCACCTTTTTGGTTTATATATAAATACTCATCCATGGAAATTGTAATAATCTCTTTTTGTTTTTTTTGCACAAAACGAATAAAGTGATTGGTTATGGCTCTTTCCAGATAAGTCGAGAAATTATTGCCTTTTTTCCAATCGTATTTTTTAATAGCTTTAGCAAAAACTTCGCATCCTTCTGCAAAAGCCTCTTCTCGTAATTCTGGCGTACTAAAGTAGTTGCTAAATTTTCTTACAATGCTCCATATCTGCTTTTCATACATATCATATACTATTTGAACGGCATCTTTGTTGCCTAATTGTGCAGCCTTGATGATAAATCTATTGCACTCCAACACCGTCACTTCCTTCCTTTATTGTAATTATATTATATCGCATAATTCAATAAATGTCAATAAAAGTATAATATGACACAAAAATATAAAAACGGTACTAAAATATTAAGATTGACAAATAAATAATAGTAATGTATCCTTCTATAAGGAAACGGAGGTGAGTGATATGGATAAAGAAAAAGCTATGAACAAAGTATTATTAAGTATTCCATCAGCTGCAATGGTAAAAGAATTTGTGCAAATAGCTTCAAAGTATAGTTGCCAAATGGATATAAAGTCAGGCAGACATCTTGTGGATGCAAAATCTATACTCGGAATTTTTAGCCTAGATCTTTCAAAACCTGTTGAACTTATAATTGATTCAACAAACCTAGAAGAGATCGAAGAAATAAAAGAGCAGGTAAAGGCTTATATAGTATAAGCACTTCGCCTGCTCTTTGCTTTTGGTTTAAAGAGAAACCATTGTCTCTCTCGCTAATTAGCCATTTTTTTGCTGGTGCTAAAGTTCCTATCCGAAAGTCCCCAGACACCTCTCTCAATGTTAATAAACATGGGAGATTCCTGTAGAGTGGCTCTTACTCTGGCCTCCCAGTTGGGTTTGTTTGCAACTTTAAACGACCAGTTGGTGTAGACTGCATCATAGAGTGTAGATAAATTGGCAATACCACCTAACCTATCTAACTCCTGCTCAATTATCTTGGTGTATGTCCACTGCTTCTCATCCATCTGGCGTACATCTAATTCAAGATAACTCATCCGATGTACCTTAACCTTATATCCATCTGGCTTATAACTGCACACAAAGTTTTCCAGTGCAATTAGCATTAAGCCTTTAGGATAACTCCTGTAACCAGAGGATGCATTTACTTGGATTTTCTTTGGCAGTCCTATAATCTCCCCATAAATATGAAGAGATTCAAGCATTGGATAATACACTCCGTCCTTTCTGATGTCTCCATCCATTTTTATAAACTCTCCGCCTTCTTTTAAGTGAGAGAAAGCATTAAAGTTTATTAAATTTGTTTTAGGGACAAAGACCGTGTAGAAATCCTCAAGAGGTATAGAAGAAGTATCCTCCTCAACTAATTTCCCACCCCAGATTTTGCTGTATTGATACATAGGTCCGTATGGGTGGTGTATCCACACTATATCATACAGTTGAGGATATTCTCCTCTAACAGCATCGAAACCGCCGATATGTTTATCACCTTCCCTAGCAGGTCGAAGATCAAACATATGACAGCGTAATTCAATATGAGGAAACTCTTTCTGCAATTCCTGTACAACATACCATGTGGTTCCAGATCCACACATGGGATCAACTATGTCAATTACTCTTTTGTCGGGTTTTCTTTTAAGAATCCTTTTAATGGATGCTCTCAAGAAGTCGCGCTGATATCTCTTCCCATGAGTGCCGGGGTAGAATCTTCTTTTACCAGTATGGTCAATAATATATCCCCCTGCTTCACCTCCATTATCATTACGAAACTCTTCCATAATGATATTGGTGTTTAAATTTCTGAAAGGATTATTCTCTGCTCCAAACTCTCTATCTATAAATGAGTTAACACCTATAGCCAACTCTGTTGAAAAACCTTGAAAACCTTTTTTCATAACATCTCCTCCATTATATACTTAATACCAGATATACGAAAGCTTGGTAACGAAGCTCTCTTTTAGTGTGATGATTGGAATGTATCAGTGTCATCTGAAGTTATCAAGAAAAAAGATGCTGTATATAACAGCATCTAAAATAATCAAATATAGCTTTATGGATCATAAAAAAAACATAGACATCTATTTTTTCCATGTTCTAACTCTTGGTCTAGTTTTTTAGTTGAATACTTGTTGACCAAAGTCTTTAGTTCTCTAAAAAATTTATCTTCATCTTTTGAGGGGATGTAAGAATTGATAAACTCTATTTCTGTACGACAAGCATCCTTGATATCCCGATATGTATATATGGTCTCATGCATATAATCTCCAGTATTGAGATTGGTTAAATAACTGGCAACCTGCTTAAGAGAGATGTTATCTGTTTCAAAATACTCTTTTAAGACATTTATGTTGTCGTTACGAAATTTTACTAATGTTTCTTCATCAAAAGCATATTCTCTATGAACAAGATATAATTTTTTTATAATAGTCATAAGCAACCATCTCCATTTTGCTTTATTAGAAGAGGGGGTTACAATGCCCCTCTCTGTTATTGATAGGTTCCTTGCTTGATTTCTTTATTAATCCATTTAATTAGGATAATCAAATCATTCCAATTTGTTGTTCTAACAAACCTATTATTATCTAGGTGATGATTGTATTTAGCTAACCCATACTTGTCAAAAATAATTGGCAATTTTCCAGCTTTATTAAAAGCAAGTATGTTTTTAGGTGCATCATCTATGATAATGTCATAACCGGGACAAAATTCTCCTTTGCCTCCGCCAAAGAATAGTCTTGTTTTTACATCGAAGTTTGGAAAGTGTTCCTGTACCCAATAATACTTATCTTCCATAGAATAAGGTTCTGCTGAAGAAACAATTATCACCTTACTGATTTTTAGTAGTTCATTAAACCCTTCCAATGCTCCTTTTATTAGGGAGAGATTTCTAAATAATTTTGGTTCTTTCATTATATCGAATATCTTATTGCCACATTCAGGTTTTACGCACTTTGACATGTCCCATTCTTCCCAATACTCAAGGTTGTCATTGTACTTTTTATTATACCGTGCTAGGAGTTCACTATTGAAGTCTGCTAATACATCATCCATATCTACTACTATAGACAGTTCTCTTATCCTACGATTTATTAAAGAACTAACAAAGTTCTTTACTATCTCCTTCTGATTATTGTTTAGAAAAACAAGATCCTTCATATACGAAATACCTCCCAATGTTCATAGATATATGAACTATATACAGTCTTAAATAATTGTTCAAGTTAGTATATGCAATTCACTTTTAATGCCTCTGACACGTCCATATTTAGTTCAGAATCCATTTTTACCCTAGAGCTAGACGAATACCTTACATATAGGCAAGCCTCATTCTAAACGCCATGTAGTGCGTTATAAAGAGTAGTGTAGCCTTATATATTCAAGACATTTCTTTAAGTCTGTGAATAGCTTTGTGCAGTAATGAATCATTATTTTGCTTTTCACAATTTGCTTATCTTTAGAGAAGGCAACGACAGGAATGCCTAGCTCTTTTGCATATACCAATGTTAATAAAATACAGTCATCATATTCATCTAAATTAACTAATACGACATTGCTATTTTTTAGACTGAATATGGTGTTGCTGTAAAATTCCTCAAAGGAGGTATCAGGATTATAATAGTTTGTGTAGTTTCTAATTGGATCCATACCACTATCTTTCAAAGTCATCGAAGCCTCAATTCTCCAATTGTCTCTTCCTAATCCTTCAGGTTTTTTCTTGCTGTCTAACAATAAAACTTTTGTTCTCATATAAAAGCTCTCCTCTTTCAATAAAATTCCTTAATATTTATATCAAATATAAACAATATAGTCACATACGTCAAAAAATACGCCAAAACTTGAATATAAAGAATGAATATGGAATAATCGGACAAACACAATTTTTAGTTA
>JGI24713J26584_10000444_pt1 | contig 31246 bp, 34 predicted proteins | sample BioPla4DNA1_FD_26584 | JGI IMG/M metagenome (IMG submission 26584) | reverse complement strand
ATTTTTTATAGTTTAAAATATAATGTATATAGTTTAATAAAAAATGGGAGGAAATCTATATATGTTTTTGAAAGTAGATTTTGAATTGATAAAGGAAAGACATCCAGAAAAAGTTGATATGATAATGTCAAAATTGAAAAATGGAAAAAGTATACATAAACATGCAAATGCGGATGATTTGGAATGGGGTTATGACTGAGTGCAGCTTATTAGTATTTCTTCCGCAGACTCGTTTCCTAAAAAAGAGGATTTAATTGTTTCAGTTTGTGGGAAATTTGGAAGATGGTTTGGTCTTGAACGTATTGATTTAATTTCGGATGAAGTTTATAATGACATTTTAAGCTATTATAAACTCCCAGAAATGCCTTCAAGTTTGTCATCATATCCTCAGCTTATTATAGATTCCGAAAAACTTCCAGTGCTTGGAGGTTATGAAAAAGGAGGATACAAGCATTTATTGGTTTAGGAACTTGGAGGTGAATTTCTTTATATAGTTGATGATAATAAAGCTTATTGGGCTGGGGTTTTATACAGGAAAGCCAGAGAAGTTCAACTACTTGCAAATGAGGAGAGATATTCAGTTATCGGAATTTTAAACGGAGAAAATTAACAGATGAAGAAATAGATGATATTGTGAAAAAAAGAATATATTTTGGGTGGTATATTTGAATAAAAAAGGAGCAGCTTAAATAAGCTGTTCCTTTTCTATTATTTGAATCAATGTTTCTCTGTTATTGAGTTCTTCATTTTCCAGGACTCTTTCCATAAGGTAATTTAATATTTTACCTATTTTTCTTCCTTCAGGTATCCCCATTTTTTTCAACTCATCGCCGTTGATATTCAATTGCTTTATAGAAACAGGAATATTCTTTGCAAATACTTCTTTTATGTATTCAATATGATCCCTGTTTTCATTTGCTGCTGCAATATTATTTTTTGCTTCCGCCATAGCTATTCTGAATTCAAAAAGTTTGATTGCCTTATCTTTTCCAATTTTACCTATAATTTTTTTCAAATATGTTTTGGAATTGATATTGTAATCAGCATACTTTAAAATGGTAGTTACACTATCTATTGTTTCATTGTCATACTTAAGCGATTTCAGTATATTAAAAGCATCATCTTTTGCATCGTAAAGCATTCCAGCCAGCCTTATATCTTTATCTGCAGGCGATGTTCTGAAAAAATTCAATTCGACATTTCCCACCTGCGGGATTATGTGCTTTAAGAGACCTGTATTCAATAACAAAGATATCCCAACCATGGAATTATTGGTAAGTATTTTCCCAAATTCGGAAATAATCCTTTCTTTGCTTATTTTTTCAATAGATGGAGCAAGTTTTTTTATTCCTTCTATTGTCTCATCTTCTACTGAAAAATTAAGGACACTCGCAAACCTGATTGCCCGAAGCATACGCAGAGCATCTTCGGTAAATCTATCTATTGCCTTTTCTGTTGTCCTGATTACTTTATTGTTTATGTCATCCAGTCCTCCGAAAGGATCAACAAATCCAATCTGCGGGTTAAATGCGATCGAATTTATTGTGAAATCCCTTCTTTGCAAATCTTTCGTTATTGAATTTGTAAATTTAACTATGTCAGGATGGCGTCCGTCAGAATATTTTCCGTCTATTCTGTATGTTGTGATCTCATACAGTTCATCACTTATTAAAACACTTACAGTTCCATGTTTTATCCCAGTAGGAATTACTTCATACCCTTTATTTGTAAAAACATCAATGATTTGTTCTGGTTGTGCATTAGTTGTAAAGTCCCAGTCTTTTGGATGTTTTCCTAAAATAATATCACGTATGCAACCCCCTACAAGGAAGCATTCATAACCATTTTCAGCCATAATGCTGAAAATTTTCTTTACACTTTCTGGAAATCCAACCTTCATTATTTCCTACTCCTCTGTTTCTTTATGGTTTTTATATATTATATATTTTTTATTTGATAAAAAAACTGCTTCTTTTAAAGAAGCAGTTTCGTCCATTTAATCTTTCTTTTCCTTGAAATCTTTACATTTCTTTATCTTTGTGTAATCATAATATCCCCTGCTCTTTTTTCTGCAAACACAATAGTGTCCCAAGGACGTAAATTCTTCTCTTAAATATTCACATCTTTTACAAATAAATTTTTCTTTTATTTTTCTTGTTTCTTCTTCCATTTCTGTTTGAAAGTTTTTTTCAAGGGTATCAATCATTTTGGGTGAACACTTAAAAAATCTCCAAATTGGCATACCATTTAGAATATCATCTTCTATTATTTTATAAACGTCGTCCATTGTATTGATTTCATATGCCAAATTATATTGAAATTCTGGGCTGTAAATATATAATGCTAACTTGGTAATGTCTACTTCCATGTCCCCTATTTCAGATTGGGCGAATATTTCTGCGAATCTTATGTATCCTTCAAGAAACATCGCCCTTTTCTTTTCAAGCTCAAGCTGTGAAGGTGGTCTTTTTCCGTGCAGTATTGCTGCCATTTCCACCATAAAATCCTGTGCTAAATCATCATGTGCCATATGCTTCCTCCCATGATTATTTTTTTATATATTATATATAGCAAATACAGTGTATATTACCACACTATTATTGGCATTGTATTTGTTATATTTTCGTATACTTTCTTTGCACTTTGAAGCGGCATATTCACACAACCATGTGAACCATTTGTTTTATAAATGTTTCCACCAAAACTACTGCGCCATGTTGCGTCGTGTAATCCTATGCCACCATTAAAAGGCATCCAGTATGATACGGGTACTGCATAATCAGGTCCGCGTAATACTGTATTTCTTGTTTTATAAGTAAGTGAATAAACCCCAGTAGGAGTGCTGTGCCCATCCTTTACACAACCAGTTACAACTGGACATTCAACAATTAATTCTCCGTTCACATACATCCATAAACGCTGGTTGGCTATGCTTATTTCTACGTAACTGTCCGAAAAATCCAAATCACCATAGCTTTCTGCTTTCTTTTTGTAAATACCTTCCTTTTTTATGGATTCTTTATTATTTAAATGTTCAAGTATATCTTCTTCCATTTTTTCAGTATCAAGCAGCCAACCATAATTTCCTTTATTTAATGTTACTTGATTACCAAGGCTTGTTTTAAATTCACGTGCTTTTCCTACTGTCGTATATTTTTCATTCAAGTCTTTGACATATTCCTTTACTTTTTCTTTATCAATGGAAAGCCCTTCGTCAGTAAGCGAAAGCCATGAATGGAAAGTCCCCATATCAAGTGTTTCCTGGTTATTCCCAAAAGAGTATTCTATTACAACATCTTTCATACTGTTCAATTTTTCCAAATCTGAAAGTAAATCTGGGTTGTCTTTTGTTATTTCAGGGAGTTCATAAGCGTTTAAATCCAAAAGGTTTATTGTATTTTTAAATAAATCAAAGTTGTTTTTAAATAAATCGCAAACATTTTTAACATATATGTTTCCGATGTATTCTGGTTTTATGGCAAATTCTTTTAAAGATTCGTCAAAAAATACATAAGCATTTTGGGATTCTTTTTTTTCTGATGCTATTTTATCCAGGAATGAATTTATTTTATCCTGATCCAGTAAAATGACACCGCTTAAATCTAAAGTATATTCCGATTCACCCAATTTTTTATTTATATTTTCTACTTTATCAAGTAATAATTGTTTATTTATTTCAGTGATTATATCATTTAGTTTTACGTTATGTTCATTTGAATAAGAATCTATTACCGTATATGTTTTATTTTCAAGCATATTCATTATTTCTTCAGCTACGGTATTATATGTCTTCAAACTTATATCAAGTTGTTCAGGTCCAATATTTAATGTAGTCCTTGGATAGAAGCGGTCTTTAAAAAATATCATGGTTCCAATTACCAGAGCTATTATCAATACTATCAAAATAATGAATATTGCTATTGTTTTTGACCTCATATTACTTACTCCCCCCTTGAAATCATATAGTTCTGTTCGTAGAATAGATTTATTTCACATAAATTTTTCTTTTATTTTTTTTGCTTGAAATTTGATTTATTGTAAAATGTTCTCTGATTCTTTTCTCTATTGATTCTATTTTTTGCAGTTTTCGTTCTAAAATAAGCCTTTCGTTTCCATTTGCTGATGAAATCTGTTCTTTCAGTTCTTTTTCCCATTGTTCCAATTCATTTGCCTGAATCAATCCGTTCGTCAAAAGAAATCACTTCCTTTTTTTTATTCATTAGTTTAATGATAGCATGCAATTAAAATAATTTCAATATTTAAAACAAAGAAGTAATAAAAAAAGAGAACAATATTTGTCCTCTTTTTCAAGAATAGAAAAATAAGGAAGGAAAAATATATTTATTCTGTTTTTTCTTTTTTTGCCATGTATGCTTCTTCGAGAAAATTAATTCTTTTCATGATTTTATCTGCCATGTCTTCTTCGGAAATGCCGCATATAGTTACTAGTTCTTTTACTGTAAGATACTTGTTCATTTTAATCCTTGTAAATACCTTACTATCAAATAAACTTCTTACAATTTTTTTTACTGTTTCACTGTCATTTACCTCTTTTTTAAAAAGTTCAACAGACAATGAAACAATTAATTTGTTAAGATAGTCATCCATTCTTTCCTTTTTATATCCGTCCATCCAGTTCTCTTCCTTCCTTTCTTATTCATATGCCTTAATGAATTATAATATATATAAAACATGAAATTTATATAAACGGATGAAATGTAATAATATTTGTTTTGTTAGTTGTTTTAATAAAAAAAACATGTTATAATTATAATGCTTATATGATTTCTTTTTTGTTTTTTTAGAGGGGGTTTATTATGGATATCAAGTCTTTTGGGAAAAGTTTATACATAAATGATGATTGTTTAAATCAATTACAAAAAATAATTGAAGAAAATAAAAAAGTTCAGTGTATAATAGTGGATCCACCATATGGAATAAATCACAAAAGTAATAGAAGAAAAGACAAATCTGATATGACCACCAGGAAAGGGATAAAAAATGACAAAAACAATAAGGAATTGCTTGAAAAAGCAATAGAACTTTCTTATAAGTGTTTATCTGATAATTCACATATATACTGGTTTACAAAATGGACTGAACTTGAAAAGCAAATTCCTATGCTTCGTAAATATTACAATATAAAAAACGTTCTTATATGGGACAAAGGAAACAGGGGCAGCGGTGATTTGACTGGAGCATATGGAAACAGGTATGAGTGTATTATATTTGGAGTAAAGGGGAAAAGGCAACTGAATGAAATAAACGGAACAAAAAGGCATGATGACATACTGTGTTATTCCAAAATACCTGCGAAAAAGCTTATTCATCCTCATCAAAAGCCTATTGAGTTATTGAAGTTTCTTATATTAAAGTCAACAAACAAAGGGGATACTATACTGGATATGTTTGGTGGGGTAGGGAGCACATTAATTGCTGCTGAAGAAACAGAAAGAAATGCAATCTGCATAGAATTGGATGATGAAATATACAAAAAAGGAATTTCGTATATAGAAAACTGTCTGAATGGGGACGCTGAATAAGCGTTCTTTTTTTTGTGAAAAATATGATTTTTTTATTCCCTGGGAATATAATTTATTATAAGTTTTTCAATATTATGCAATGAATAGGGGGAAATTTTGTGCAGGTCGCATCAAGAACTACTTACTTTGCTGCTGATATCAAAAAAGGAAAAGAAGGGGAAAAAATATTTGTAGAAGACTTTCTTGAATTCATGAAAATAAAGTTTAATGATGTCAGTGGCGAACAGAAATTTCAGATTATGGATACGGATTATACATCGCAGTTAGGTATGTATGAGATAAAAGCAAACTACAAAGATGATGGTAAAATATATATAGAGGAATATACTAATTACAACAAGGAACTTGGGCCTATAAAAGAAGGGTGGTTTTTCAAAACAAAGGCGGATACTTTAGTCTTTGTATCAAAAGCTACAAGAACAATGATTATTATTCCCTTTACGGGGGAATTCAAAAATCATTATGAAAAGATAAAACAAAAGTATCCGTTGAAACTAAATGCTGTGAGTGTCCGTGGAAAATCAAAATGGCAAAGTGCTTTTAGATGTATTCCGTTATCAGAATTGGAAGGGTTTTATAGTGAATATAGAAAGCCTTCCAGTGAATAAAAGACAAGTGAATAAAAGAAAAATAACAAAAAAAACCACATTTAATATGTGGTTTTTTGTTTTATTTGGTGGGGATAATCGGATTCGAACCGATACGGTATTATTACCACTGATTTTTGAGACCAGCGTGTCTGCCAGTTCCACCACATCCCCGTGCTGGCGGAAGGGGTGGGATTCGAACCCACGGAGCCTTTTAAAGCCCGCTGGTTTTCAAGACCAGCACCATAAACCACTCGGACACCCTTCCGTATATTGCTTTTGGTGGGGGTAGAGGGATTTGAACCCTCACGAGGGATTTTACCCCCAGCGGATTTTAAGTCCGCTGTGTCTGCCAGTTCCACCATACCCCCATATTTATATTTCTTTAATTTCCTTAGCAAGTTTCATTTTATTCCTTTTACGCAAGATCTTGTGCATATTCTTTTTGGCTTTTGCTCGCCATTTTCCTATAAGCTCATAAATTCCATCGCCACTATTATCACATTTTTTATAATTTTCAAAAGCTTTGGCTCTCTTAAACCACTCGAGCACCCTTCCATCATTCATTAATATAAAAAGCCCCTGTCATAGCTACTGACAGAGGCTTTATTTTTCAGAATTTGTTTTTTATTGGATTAAACTTTGTTACCTCTTTCATCCGCTATGAAAAAATGGACATATGAAGTTGAACCCAAACTTGACAACAAGGATGAGCTTGATAAGCTGCTTGATAAACTTAATAACTTTCCGTAAATGTTCATCATGTCCATTTCTCCTTTCGCAGATTTTTTATATAATCAATTCATATTTTGCTGTATCAGTTAATTGTTTTATGAAATCTTCAACTGTTATTTTTTTTCTTAAATTCTGCAATCTGCCGTAATTTTTCTATTAAAGAATTCAGTTTATTCATGTTTTTTACTCATTTTATTCTTGATAGCCAATAATATTCTTAATAGATGTTCCACATTAGTAATATAACATTTATTTATTATCTTGTCAAGTTTTTTTATAGTTTTATACCGTGAATTTCACACATCTTGTATATATAAGTTTTCATTTGTTCAAACAGATGCGTGAAGTTTCCTTTTAATTCTACACTGTGGACAAGATTTTTTTTCATTCGGAACCATATTGCCGTTTATTTTATTATAAACAAGAAAACTTCCTCGGTCATAAATACAATTTTTTATCTTCTTTAGATATTTAAAATACCACATTGACCCTCCTTAAAGAATAATAACTCACTACAAAGCAGTGGTAAGTCCACATCGCCAATGTTATATGGGGTCTTGTATGGCAGCAGCACTTCTCCTACCCTCAGATATGTTTAACCACTGCCCTCAAAGCATAGGATTTGTGGAGCATCCTATGGTGACTACATATTCCCATATAACGTAGCCCGATAGGGTTAATACCCCCCCCTGGCTGAGGCTAATCAACTGAGCTTGTTAATCACAAGCTCCACCCTCTATAGGGTGGAGTAGTTGACGCGTGTTAGTCAACGATTATAAGCTTTTGGAGTAATAGCTGAAGTATTTTTTCCGTAAAGCTTTTATCTTCCTGGTAGTCCATATATTCAGTATATGCCAGCAGGTTTTCTTCTTTATCCATTACAATGTTAAGTTCGCCGAAACCAATATTTGACGACCATGAAACCCTCATTCCACCTTTGTAGTTTTCATTTTCTCCCCAGAACGATATTTCGTCTATTTGCAGGTTTATATTGTCTGGATTGATCTTTCTTTCTTTTTTATCCAATTTCTGAATTCCTCCTTTTTACTGTAATAATTATCTTGGTTAAAAGCAGAAGGACTAAAACGGAATCATTTTTTGCAATCCATCCCAGGAAAATCTGGAACTTCATGCGGGAACAAAATGAATTAAATTTGTTCTTTATATGAATATCAGAATTTGAAAAACCATTTCAGATATTTCATTTACATACGGCGCAAAGCGAAACGCGATAACGTATTATTGAATTAACGGATTAACGTATTGGCGGTATCGCGGGTTTTGCGGTTTTACGTTTAACGAATCGGTTCGCGACAGATTTTTAAGTAGTAGCAAAACACACCTGTTTGAATATTCATCATTCAAATGTGTACTTGTTTTTATCAGATAAACAATTCGGTTTCCCGAACCTTCATTATTAACACAAGCTTAGGTGCTTGCAACCCCGACATGACGTAGTTCTCACGTCGGCAGGAACCGATTCACACTTTCAGCCTTCTGCTTTTAATAAAAACAATTATTTCTTCGCTTCCATTTGGACCATACTTTTGCCTCCATTTGGACAAGTATTGGGAACTGGTGTAGGGACAGCTTAAAAGCAATCCCTACATCAGTTTATTTTCATTACTGCTTTGTTTATTCGGATTTCTTTTTAATTTTCTGGAGATATGCTTCTACGATTTCATCTGTGGAATCATGCAGGCTGTATACTGGAATATATTCTACTGCTTCCTGCAACATTGTTTCCTCAATCTGAGTGCTTAATGTGTCTGCTTTATTAAGCAGCTTTTTATACAATGTATTTATTACATTCCTGTCGAAATCAATTTCTGTCAATACGTCAATATTATACTTATACTGCGTTTGATTTCCTTCCTGGTTGAATTTGTAGTCAGTTCCTACTTTCTTTGTTGTGTTTGTCTTTAAATTCAACAGGTATTTCAGACGCTCTGCCAATTCACGTGTTTTCTTTGCATATTCAATTGCAGAGTCAACAGTAAGATTTTTGCCATCTTCCTTCCAGTCAATATAAAGACCTTTCTTTGCGTTTTCTATCGCCATGGAAAGCTGCAATTTTTGCTGTATCAATTCATTGACAAGATTTGCAATTTCTATAATACTGCAGTCATATTGCCTTTCAGGAGTAGCATCTATTGTTTCATCCTGTGCATCAGGATTTACTTTCGATTTTTGATGTGTTTCAGTGATTTTTATAGCATTGTTCCCATGCAAATAGCAGGTAAGAGAGAATATATTATTTTCAAGGAATTTCTGATATCTATAGGCTTCCTTTAAGGACATTCTATGTTCAAGCATGTTATCAAACTCCTTTCAAAAATTTTTTTTATTTTTTTTTACATCAGCATTGTATTTTCATTATACATTTTTTATGCCAATTTGTCAACTGAAAATTGTCTTATAAAAAAATATATTTTTTTTATATTTGTTTTTTGCCAATTATAACAAAATTATTTTTTGTTTTAAAATTATTAATCTTAGTTAGATAAACATATGTGATAGGAAAAAAATAAAAAATTTGATTAATTTTTAATTAAAAGAAATAATTTGTGGTATTGAAGTTATTGTATGAATAATATTGGAGTTATTTTATTGGAGGTTGGCGGAAGAGGTGGGATTCGAACCCACGTGGGCAGTTAACCCAGATACGCTTTCGAGGCGCACCCCTTATGACCTCTCGGGCACTCTTCCATATGAGATTGGTGAGAGTGAAGGGATTTGAACCCTTAACATTATGGTTCTAAGCCATACGCCTCTGCCAAATTGGGCTACACTCTCATATCATTCTTTTATTTTTTATATTTTTTGTTTATTCGTATATTATTATATATAATAATGTTTAGATCACTTTATCGAGATCAAAGAGACTAACGAAAGTTAGGTTTTTGTTGGGGAGTTTATAGCTCCCTATTTTTATAATGGTGCGCAGGGAGGGATTTGAACCCCCGAAGCCCGAAGGCAACTGATTTACAGTCAGCTTCCTTTAACCACTTGGATACCTGCGCATATATTGGTGTCGGTAGGGAGACTTGAACTCCCACAGGTTTTTTATTACCCCCCAGACCCTCAATCTGGTGCGTATGCCTATTCCGCCATACCGACATATTTTTATTGGTGGGAGGGGCAGGATTTGAACCCCCAGTGTTTACCGCCGTGGGAACAGATTTACAGTCTGCCGTAGCACCGCCATCGCTACCGCCCGCCCATAATAATAAAAGCCTTTCCCCATAGCATTTATGGAAAAAGGCTTGTTTGCAAACTTTTTATTTTAATTAATGTTTACTCGCTTTGATCTCCATTTCCATTTGAATTTGCTACAGGAAAATTTGCATATGAAATTAAACCCATACCAAGATACAGAAGATATGAGTAACCAAGCGAGCTATACAGGTGACGGATATTCATTGTCTTCATATGCAAATTCACTCCTTTCACAAATTTTTTTTAATCAATCTGATATCATTATACAATATTTATATACTTTTTGTCAATAAATAATTCATAAAATCTGTTTTATAAAAAAAAGAAGCCTTATGAAGGCTTCTTTTTTATTTAACGATTTTATATATTTCTTCAAGCTGTGCTTTTGTAAGTTTCCTCCGTGTTCTTAACAAGTTTACTGCTTTAAGAGGAGCTATATCTATAAGGTCTGCAAACGCGTCTATTTTTTCTTTCGGGAATCTGTGTTTTTCCGAAAGATTTTTATAATTGAAGAAAAACTTGAAATTCTTTGTCTTTAGATTATTTTCATTGATCTCATATTTGTTTTTCTTAAGGAAGTCAACCCGCTTCAGATATTCCCTTACAGTTTCCTCCCCATACATAAGCAGGTTCTCTTTCAAAAATCCTGCCAGATACTTTATATCATCACGTGATACAGTTGCTGAACATCTATACCCGAAAGAAATGTCCTTCGGTTCTGTCACGTCCTGCAAGTCAGATATCTGTCTTGAAATAGTTTCAATATTTGTCGCACGTAATATCATCTGTTCAAAAGCAGTGAAGATAATTTTCTTATACTCTTTTTTTAATTTTGTGTAGTTTGGGAATTTATTATTTACACTGTAGAAATAGTAATAAGAATAATCATCAAAGAACCTTTCTATGTAAGGACGGAATTCTTCGGGAATACCGAATTTGTCAAGTATAATATTGATATCCTGTGTTTCAGCTAAAATCTTCTGATGGTTTTTGATTATATAGAAGAAAAACTTTGGATACAGTTTAATGTTTGTATCCGTTGCAAATTCGGGATATTCATTCTTTGCGTTTATCAATGCCGTAAGGTTGTGGATTACTTGCAGATCTTTCGGCAAACTTTCAAATGAATCTTTATATTTTTTATAATAACGGTATTCTGTTTTTATTTCAGCCAGTAATTCATCACTGGCTATCCTGGATCCGAGTAAGAATCCACCTTTTGCATAATTATTACCTAGTTCAATAACTCCGTCTGTTGCTTCGCAAAATTGAATTACTTTTTCATCTATTGAATGTACATAGATTGTTTTTCTTTCTACTCTCCAAACATCTGGTTCAAGAGTTTTCTCTTTTCTGGACAAGTTTGTATACTCTTTATTCCCACTCATCCTGTAACGTCTGCGTTCTCCTAAATCAAGCATATTGTAGTTTCCGCAGCTCTTACATTTAGTTACTCTTGAAGTATAAACCTCACCGCATTTGCAGAAAGTTCTTTCTATTTTGTCAAGTTTTATATATATCAGATTTGCATCGCTGTATTTTTCAAGCAAATCCCAATTGTCTATTTTGTAATATAACTTAATCATCTTTTAACGCCCCCCTTTTCTTTTTGAAGCTCTAACCCATCTTTTTATAAAATTAAACTCCTCACCTTCAACAGAGGTGTTATACATTCCCCTTGCTTCTGAAAGTGTGAAATCAGGCAATACCTCTATTGTAATATATGGGACTTGCAATTCTTTATTTTGGCGCATAAAGAATATCAAGGATTGTTTGTTTATCACTTTGTCGGCATAACTGCCAACGCAGTGATGTAAATAATTGCCTTCCTGGATTAAGTCGTTTATGTCTTTCGGTACTATTATGGAATACTCCTTATCTTTATGCTCCATCCATTTATAATCGCTTACAGCGTCCTTGAAAGCATTTTCCTTATTTTTTGTTTTTTCAAGAACCCGTACGTTTTTCATCACTATGTTGTGCTGCCGCTCAAGATATTGTGGCATTTTTTCATAAGATAACCCGTATTTTTTACACATATCAAGATAGTCTTTCAGCTCCTTTATTTCATCAATAGGGAAGCTGAATAATTCAGACTTTCCGTAGTTAAAGTTCTGCTTTACAAGGTAACCCAACAAATCCGTTATCTTGTATTTATATTCCTTCATTAGATAATAAACATCCAATGAAAAGCTCTTAATTATATTTTCCCTGTTGCTTTGTTTTATAAAAATCTTCATGTCTTCAAAGAAGTCGAGCAGGATTTTTAAGTTGTTCCCGTCAAATTCGCTGCTGATGCTTTTGAAAATATCATAACATTGTTCAAGCTTCTTTTCTTTTATATATTGAATTGCAAATTTCGGAAGTTGAACAACCTTATTTAGCTTCCCTTCATTTCCTATTTCAAAATTTTCTTTATGTATATTTTCTTCAAAGAACCGCTTGTTTCCAGCTTTCAAAACCTTTTCAAAACCATCAATGTTGTCTACTATCAAATTGAATAAGTTTTTCAAGACAATACTCTGCCTGTATGAATAAAAAAGCAGGAATGATGAATCAGCAGCCAGCTCATTGAAGACATATGGATTCTTGAGCAACATTACCTTGTTCAGGAATGACACAATATTCTTCATTGAATAATTGTCTCCATAAGAGAATTCCTTCTTAAAATCAAAGCCCTTTATTGTCTCCTTTGTAACCTTATTGACTCTTATGCTTTGATCATATTTTTCCAGGAATTCAACTTCATCGTCTTCATCAACGTTGAATACGAGTTTACCCTTATGAAGTATCAGTTCATCTTCAGTTTCTTCAAACTTGAAGATGGTCATTATATCATAGGGAACCTTATCAGCAGTTACTATAGTCGGTCGTGCCGTTTCGACATTATTCAGAAAAATGTTTCCCCTGCTGCGATAGGTTTCCCCACGGTAATTTACAGCACACTCATAATCACTTATGTTTTTCTGCCTCATTTTCTTTTTTCTCCCCTTTTTATTTATTTGTAAAATTATACATTATATTATAATATATTATAGTATCTATATGCCGTTTTTTTACTGTATTTTTCATTTTTTTGGAAGAAATAAAAAAGAAGAAGCCGTTTTAGGCTTCTCCGACTTCTTTAAGGAATTCTTCCATTTGTTTTTTTGTCATTTTTCTTCTGTTTTTTAATAAACTTGCAGCTTTGAGAGGAGAGACTTCAAGCCAGTCAATGAACGCTTCTATTTTTTCTTTTGAAAAACCTTTGTCTTCTGTAAGATTTTTCATAATGCACAGTGTTTTAAAGTTTCTTGTATTCAATGTATTTTTGTCAATTGGCTTCTTTAACTGGCGAAGAATATTTATCCTTTCAAGAAAATTATCTATAGTATTTTTCCCATAAAGAATAAGGTTCTCTTTCAAAAATTCTGGCAAAAGTTCTAGATCTTTTTTTGATATAAGAACTTTCTTGCTTTCTCCTAATCTTCCGTATTCAATATAATCGCCAATTGTTAGTCCCTGTAAATTATAAATTCGCGTTGAAAGAACTTTCAATTCATATGCTGTCAATACCCTTTGCTCAAATTCTCTGAAAAGAATTTTTTTGTATTCGTCTTTCAAATTCATATAATCTTCAAATGTTTGAGGACAAAGATGTTCGTATATTCGACTAAGTTCCGTAATCACCCTGTCTATATATGGGAAAAATTCCTTTGGTAAATTCAGCTTATCAAGTAACTGATCAAGGTCTTGAGTTTCTTCAAGCATATGGGATACTTTTGGTGAAGCGATCATTGTAAAGTAAAAAATTGGATGCTTTACAACATCAGGATTTGTTGAGAACTGGATATATTTATTACTTGCATTGATAAGGCTTATCAAATTGTTAGCGGTATGAAACTCTGACGGCAGCTTTTCAAATATATCCTTATATGACGAATAATATTTATATTCCTTTTTGATAATGTTAACAACATTGAAGCTGTCGTCAATATATCCCATAGCTTTTGCTTCATTTGGTCCAATTTCGCAAAGTTTTGTTATTTTTTCCCTGAATTGAACAATTTCTTCGCTTGGTATATCAATATGCAGCGAACCGCTGTATACGTTTAAAATATTTCCGACAGTTTCAGTATAAGCCCTTGTATTTAACGGTAGATGTAGAAAATATTTTCTGCGGAGATCCCATGAATCAATATAAAATTCTATGAAATTTTCATTCCCGCATATTTCACATTTCTTGACAACTGACGTGTAAACTTTCCCGCATTTGCAAAATGTTCTCTCCTTATTCCCTACCTTTATATGGCATATATTCATATCTTCAAAATATTTGTTTAAAATATCCCAATTTCTTAATTCCTTGTATAATCTTATCATTTAACCACTTCCTTTTTCTTTAATGATTTTAGCCATTCCTTGATAAATAAAAGGTCTTCACCGTCTGCTTCCTTGTTATACATACCTTTTGCTTCAAGCAAATCAAGTTCAGGACTTATTTCTATTGTTATATAGGGAACACTTGGAGAGTCTTTCTTACGCAAGAATAATATTCTTGATTGCCTTGCTATTATTTTGTCAGAATAGCTTCCTACGCAATGGTGTAGGAAGTTGCCTTCCTGTATCAGGTCGCTTATATTTTCTGGTGTAATTATTGAATATTTTTTGTTTCTATACTCCATCCATTTATAATCGCCTACAGCTTTTTTAAATTCATTTTCATTTTTCTTTGCGTTTTCAAAGGCATTGATGTTTTTCATTACAACATTATGTGCTTTTCTTAAGAATTGCGGGAATTTTTCGTATTTTAAGCCATACTTTTCGCACATGTCAACATAGTCAACAAGCATCTTTATTTCATCAAAAGGAAATTTAAATCCAGTATTCTGCCCGAAGAATACACTTTGTTTAAGCAAGTATCCTAATAAATCCGTTATTTTGTAGTTTTTGTCCAGTAATTTAAGGACATTCTGCGAAAAGTAATAAACTTCGTACCTGTTTTTTGCACCGAGAAATAACTTCATGTTGTAATAGAAATCAAGAAGTATTCTCAATGTATTGCCATTAAATTTATTGGCAATTTCTTTGAATATATCATAGCATTTTTCAAGCTTCAAATCTTTCATATATTTCATTGCAAACTGTGGAAGCTGTATTACTTTATTTAAATCACCTTCGTTTCCAATTTCAAATCCGCTTTTTCCTATATTTTCTTCAAGGAATCTTTTGTTAATCTTCAGTATTTTTTCAAACCCATCAGTATTTTCAATAATAAGAGTAAATAAATTCTTGTAAGTATCGTGCGAATATATATTGCGCACAAGGAATGAAGAATCTTTCCTTAGTTCCTCAAAAACATAGCGGTTTTTAAAAAGTATTACCTTGTTTAAAAACGTTGCTATGTTTCTTAATGAGTAACTGTCTGTATCATATTGCTTAAATTCTTTTTTGAAATCAAAACCCTGTACAGCTTCTTTAGTTTTTTTGTCAAATCTAATGCTTGATTCGAAGCTTTCAATAAATTCAGCCTCTTCTTCGCCTTCGTTTTCTGAAATATTAAAAATGAGCTTCCCTTTATGAAGTATAAGTTCATTTTCTGTTTCTTCAAACTTATAAATGTCTATTGCATTAAACGGAACTTTTATAATTGTTTTAGGCATTCTTAACCGTTCAAACTGTCTTAAAAATTCGTTACCGCAGCTGTAAAAAGTTTGATTATTATACTGCACAGTGCAGTCATAACAACTTATATTCTTTTGAATCATCTTAACTCTTCCCTTCTTTTTTTGTTTTTATTACTATATACTTATTATAGTAATTATACAAAAGGGATATTAAACATTCTGAATAAGAAATAATCTTTGCTTATTTAGCAAAGATTTTTTTGTTTTCAAAATACCACTTATATAAGTGCCCGAAAATGAGTTGTTTATTATTATTTAACCCATAGTTTCCATTTGCGAAATTCAATGCTTCTTTCATCACGTAGTCAATATATGCTGAACGGATATTTCTTAGAAGCGAATCATTTTGTATATCGTATTGTGTTATATCAATGTTTTCTATATCAACATACATTATCCCCATTTCTTTTCTTCTGGATAATGCTTCTTCATGGTTCATGTTTTCTAATTTGTATTCCAGATATGCATCAAGAACTGATATTAAATCTTTTAACTCTTTTTGGATATAATCTGGATTGTGAGCCATTATGTTTGCTCTTCTTATATTAAAGTAATCTTCAAATGTTACTCCGCAAATATTCAATTTTTCAAGAAAATTATTAAGCTGTTTTTTAGTTGGAATTTTGTTATCCCATGTTTTATCATGCCATTTTATAAGTGTTGTTACTTTCAATATTTCTTTTTCTTCGAATCCTATTTCTTTTAAAATTTTTTCAGTTTTTTCTATTGATTTTTGTTCGTGGTTATGGTAAACAGCCTTATTGACAGATATATATTTTTTTGTTTCAAGTTTTCCTATATCGTGAAGAAGCGCTGCTAATTTGAGATATATTTTATTATTTTTTATTCCTTCCATGCAAAAAATGGAATGATATAACAGGTCATGTATTTGATTTGGTTCTTCCAAATAAAAATATTGCATTTTTTTCAGTTCAGATATTATTTCGAATAAGTCTTCTATGTTTTCTCTTACTCCATTGTATTCTAACTGGATTTCCAGCATTTCTTTGCTGTCGAACAATTTAATCGACCCCCAAGTATTGTTTTTATATACAAAAATATTATATAATATATTTGTAGTTTTTTCAATTGCTTTTTTTAAAGAGGTTGTTGGATTTGCTGCAAATTTTCATTGTTGAAAATGATGATAATTTCAGGGATGTCCTGTCTAAAACAATAGAACAAATTAAAATAAAAAATGATATGAAAGCTGATATTGTTTTTTCTGGGAAAGATCCGAGAGAGTTCTTACAAAAATTGAAACAATCAAAAGAACACAGTACTAACCTATTTTTTATGGATATTGATTTGGAAGATGAAATTGACGGAATTAGTTTGTCATGCGAAATAAGAAATATTGATTATAACGGGAATATTGTATTTATTACTGGGCATGAAGAATTTGCAAAAAAAACGCTTCAGTTGAATATCAAGCCTTTGGATTATGTTGTAAAAGAAAATATGGAAGAAATAAGAAAAAGTGTCGAAAAAGCAATGAATATTTCTTATAACGAATATTTAGACGGGAAATACCTGAAGGAAAAACCAGCATTCTTCTCTATAAAAAATGGTTATAATGTCATCAGGATACCTTTATCAGATATATATTTTATTGAAACATTAAATCGGAAATTGTATCTTTATACAGATAAAGGAAGATATGAATTAAATGGTACAATTGCAGAAATGGAAGAAAAGTTAAATAAAGACGCAGATTATTTTTTTGTGTGTCACAGGGCTTATATTGTCAATATAAATAAGATTAAGGAAGTAGGTAAGGGGATAATTTATCTTGTTAATAATGTGGATGTTCCGCTTTCAAGATTAAAAGCGGTGGAATTGAAGCGAAGACTTATGAGGAGGTAATCTAAAATGCTTCAGGCACTGGGAAATGTTATCTCAGCCGTTATTCTTTCTTTTAGTGTTCTTTGCCTGATATATGCGATAATTGAAAAAAATGTACAGGAAAGAAGCAGGAAAACTGATTTGCTCGCATACAGTGTTTTACTTTTATGTTGCCTGACTTTGGTATTTTTGGATATTACCTTCATATTCAAAGTAATGATAGTGTTATTTTTGTTTATGATTGTCCTTAGATTCATATTCAAGCAAAGATGGCTATTTTCTTTAATCAGCGCTGTTTTGATATATGCTCTTATTGGAGTTGTGGATACAGCTGTTATATTAACTTTTGTAATGGTTATGCCTAAGAGCGGGGCAATATCCCAGTCTGTAACATTTCCTTTTTCAAATACTATTGTCTCAGTAATAGTTTTTTTTGTTTCCGTGTTTATAAGGAAGAATGGTTTATTCATGGTTAATAGCAATTTACAGAGCAAAAGTAAATTGCTTTGGATTTTTTATGTTATTACTATTTTCCTCCTCATTGTTTTCAACTGTTCAGCTATTTTAGACGGAAGTTCGAACAAGTCTATTGTAATAAGCAATGTTATTGGGTTGATAGTATTTGCTCTGTCAAATATCCTTTTGGGTAAAATGCTTAAAGAAAATTACAATAATGAAAAACAGATTCTAAAAAAGCAGCAGGATTTGGAGAACCTTATGGTTTATACAAACCATATAGAATCATTGACAGATGAATTACGGATATTCAAACACAGGTATAATAATATAATGCTTACGATTTCAGGGTATTTAAATGATAATGATATAGAAGGGCTTAATAATTGCATGAGAGATGTTATTCGAAAAAGCCAGGCGAAGAATGATAATAAGAATTTTTCAGAACTTAAGAAAATTAAAGATAGTGGTATTAAAAGCCTTTTGATTGACAAGATCATTAAAATTGAAAATACACGGAAAATATCTGCTGAAATTTTTATAAATAAGGAAATCAGGAATTTTTACATTGATACCTTTGATATGGTTAATATATTGGGTATTTTGACTGATAATGCGATAGAAGAAAGTATGAAAGTTGATGATCCTAAAATAATAATAAATATAATAGATACTAATAAATATATAGTTTTTTCCATAGCAAACAAATTCAAAGACAAGCCTGATATATCAAGAATTTTTAAAAAAGGATTTTCAACAAAAGGTGTAAACCGTGGTATAGGGCTTTATGATTTGCAGAAAATCATAAATGAAAGCCAAAATCTTATGTTGAATACTAAAATAACCGATGACGGATATTTCTTTCAGGAAATAAAAATAAGAAAGTCTTAAGACTTTCTTATTTTTATTGTTTGTGTTTTTATTGTCCTGGATATTTATTTTCTTACATTAAAGCTTTCGGCATTTCAGGTTCTTCTGCAATCCAAAGAATGCAAAGTCCACTGGACATTGTGTTTAGTGCTAAAGTAGCTATGGAAACAGCTGCTACTGCAGCACAGCTTGTCAGTTTGACAAACAATTTCTTCATCAGGCTTCCCTCCTTTCAATACCATATAGATATTTTAGTCTAAACACCTTAAACAAAAGAGGTGTTAAAGAAAGTATTTCAACAAGATTTACTGCCAAAAATAGCGATGATAGTGTCTTGTTGATACCAAGACAAGTAATAACTGTAAATATAACTGTGTATATTGCGAAGATCACAAGTGCGACTATTTTGTTTTTCTTTCTTTTTTTTGTGTCTTTTAGTGGCTTGTTTTCTGTTTCTATTGGAGCAAAAATTAGAATTATCAGGAATGTTATTATGCTTGTAATCATTACTGAATAGATATTTACCATTGGAGTATCTGCTATATTAATAAATAAAAATGGAATTGCAATTGAAAAGATTATTGTTACGGCAAGACAACTCCAATAATTTTTAGCATGAAACCCTCCTGAAAATGTTTTTAATATTCCGAATAATGCTGAAAAAATAAGAAATTCGGGGAATATTCCAAGAATTATCGCTAATACGAATACAATAGGAAGTTTTGTGAAATTGTAAAGAAAAATATCAGTTCCATATTTTACCTTGGCTTTTTGTATTTCATCCATACCTGGATTGTTTTCATATATTTTGCTTGTTATTTTATCGCTTAAATTTTCAAGAAAAGATTTGATATTCATCTTTATCCCCCTATCTTCTTGAATTTTCCAACAATAAAAGTATATTTTTTTGTTCTATTTCCAATTATTTGCATGTATAAACGGATATTTTTCATGCGCGAACGAATGCCTTTTTGTGCGCCTTATCCCTATTTTCTTTGCTTTTATGGTTGTTTCAAGTTTGTAAAATACTGATAGCCATTCTTTTTTTATTATTATTTTTTTTAAACATAGAATAGTATTGCGAAAATTTGGAACGTAAGGGGAGGTTCCGTATGATCAATAGCAGACGTCTATCACAGATAGAAGAAATGGTAAAAAATAATGAAGAGCTTGATTTAGAACAAATAAAGTATCTGATGTACAAAACAGCCAATAAAGAAGATTATCTTACACTTAATTATATAGAAAAAAAAATAAAAGAGAATTATGGGAGTAATTTTATGAACCATTCAAGAGACAAGATAGCTTATTTGACACAATTGCTTCTTAATGATGATCCTAATGAAATATATAAATTTTACAGAGGGGTTTTTAATGAATATATGAAGCAGCAAAATTTTAAGTTTGAAGCGATAACAAGTTTTAATCTTCTTTTTATGGCACATATGCATATCGCCCTCAAAATTATAAGGGCTAGTAATAATTGATATCAGGGGGGTGATTTTTATGGATAATGGAAAAAAAGTTGTATTATGTTATTCTCGTGATACATTGGAACCTGTAGAACTTCTTGAAGAAGACAGGTTGCTTAATATGCTTGTTATAGGACCAACAGGAACAGGAAAATCATCGCAAATATTTACACCGCTCATTTTCCAGGATTTAATGAACCAGGATTGTGGTGTTACGGTTATAGATCCAAAAGAGGATTTGGCTGAATTTATATACAGTTTGCGCAATGATTTCCCGACAAGAAATATTATATATGTTGATCCGACAAATGAATTTTGTCCTAAAATTAATCCCTTTAAGGGAAGTGAAGAAGTTGTAATCAAGAATTTATTGAAGATATTTTCACCAACATTTTTGACAACATCAAACGCAGAAAAACAGGAAATCGAATTGAACAGAAACCTGCTGATAAAATCAATAACACTTTTAAAAAGATTTCCTTCTTTATGTGGGGATAATCTGAATATTAAAACTTTCGCAGATTTTATTTCTAACAGGTATAATGAACCAAGGGCTAAAATTGCAAAACTTGTGGAAGTCCTTAAAAGGGAAAGCAAATCTTTTGATTTAGTTGATATTTGTGAATGGTTTTTATTTCAATTTTTTGAACCAAGAACTGGATTGTATGAAAAATGCTCATACCTGCGTTCAAGAATAGAAGAATTGGCTACTAATGTATATCTGTCAAGAATTTTAACACCAGAAAATAAAGACAACAATGTTCTTAATTTCGACGAACACCTTGCAAAAGGCGATGTCGTTATAATAAACACAAAAAATACAATTTTGGGACATCTTGGAAAAACTTTCGGCGAATTTATAATGTTGTCATATTTGAATTCAGTATTCAGAAGAAAGCATTATAGCGCAGAAAAGAAAATTACTGAATTAAAGCCGAATTTCCTATATGTTGATGAATTTTCAACTTTTTCACCAGTCCTGACTGATTTGTTTACACAAGGAAGAGCTTTTAAAATAGGAACTCACATTACTGTTCAAAATAGAACTTTATTGAGAATGTGTGGTGGGGAAGATTCTGAAAAACAGGCATTTTTAATAGAATCAAACGCAAGAAACATAGTTGTATTCCCTGGTCTAAACGGGGAAGATGCAAAATACTATTCTGAACAATTCTTCAATCTTTCACCACAGCAAATTATGTATAGACCATTTGGACAAATAGTTTACAGGATTGTAAAAAACAGGACTGTACAATTGCCAGCTATAGGACTTGTATTCTTTATCGATGAAGTACCTCATACTAATTCAATAGAACAAGAATTTAAATAACTATAGCTTGGTTTTATCGGCAAGGTAAGTACTATATGGTGGGGTGAAATCACGCTAGAAGATGTACACAACCAGAAAGTGGAGGTGATTTACGTTATGCGAATATTATTAGTAGTTGATTTACAGAAAGAATTTTCAGACAACTGTAAATCTAAATATGACGAAATTATTGGATGGGTTAAAAATCATTCAAATGAATATGATAGTGTAGTAGCCACGAGATTTATGAATAAACCTAACAGTCCTTTCATAAGATATTTGGGCTGGAATAAGATGCAATTCGTAAGAGAGCTGGACTTTGAATATGATATTCTTATAAACAAGTGTTCTTATGGACTACAAGATTATTCATGGATTCCAGAGAAATGCTCCATTGATATTGTTGGCATGGACACGGATGCGTGTGTGCTTAAAATTGCTTTTGACTTATTCGATATGGATAAGGACTTCAAGGTATTATCTAAACTATGTTGGTCATCTGGTGGAGAGTGTGCCCACAACAACGCAGTAGCACTAATGAGAAGACAACTAGGTGATGGTATTCAATGACACTAAATTATTCTATGGGTTGAGTTAGGAGGACTACTGTTATGAGTAAAGCACCGAAACATAAACGAGCGAATTTGCTGGATTAAAATTCATAATTAATATAAATTATTAATACAGATGAAAAAAAGCAACCTCTTAAAGGTTGCTTCCTATTCAGCGGGAAATTCTTCATTATTTTCTGACTTATTATTTTCTTCATTTTAATCCTTTTCTTTTTCATCTGGTCTTACAAATTTTATAAGCGTTATAAGAGCCAAAATTGTTGTGAGAAGGACTCCTGTAAAAAAGCCAAGCCCAATTGCTATACCAAGACAAGCTACAAGCCAGATGCTTGCAGCGGTGCTTAACCCTGTTACTTTGTTTTCACGCTTCATTATTACTGCCATCCCCATAAAACCAACGCTTGGCAAGACTTGTGCTGGTATTCTCGCTAAATCAACAGAATTTGTGCCATATTCATTTATGAATATCCCGCAAAGTGTTGCAAGGGTTGCACCAAGACATACTAAAACATGTGTCCTTAATATAGTATAGCTGTGCTTTGTTCTCTTTCTTTCATATCCTATAATCAATCCCACAAAAAATGATAAAATGATTTTTACACACATTTCAATCTGCATCCAAAGTTCTAACCTCACCATCTTAAATTTCCCCCCTATTTAAACTTTATATAAAATTATATTTATTTCATCAAAAAAAATCAATAAGTTTCTATATACATTTTTTCATATGTTTTTGAAAAAACATCATCTGGAATATTGAAATATTTGTCCTGATAGCTGAATATAAATTTATTTTTACTGTTAACATAGCCTGCATCACGCGTTACATCAACATTTATCCATTTGCCGTTTATATATATTTCATTCCATGCGTGAAAAACCCCTTTGTCCTCATTTTTATCACCATAATAAACTGTACCAGCGATAACCCTTGTTGGCATTCCTATAGCCCTGTGTAATGCAGCATTAAGTTTCGCATATCCGTTGCATAATGTTTTCTTTAACTTTAAAGTTTCCAATGCAGAAAAATTTTTTGCTGGTTTGTTTATATAACCTGTGTCATAGGCTATATTTTTTGCAATCCAATCATGTATAGCTTTTGATTTTTCAATATCATCACTTAATCCTTCTGTTATTTTTTTAGCAAGGTTTATTATTTCTTCTGAATCGCTTTCAATATAATCACTTGGCAGCAGGTATTCAAGATCCATCCTTTCATCTGTGTTTTCAACAGTATATTCATCTTTTACCCTATATTTTCCTCCATGGTTTGTTGTATTGTCAATTTTTTGTAATATCCTTACAAGATATAACCCTGGTCCAAATCTTAAATAAATTTTTTTATTTATGGATCCTTTATTCGGTATGAAAAATATCCTTTCAATCTTTTTCCCTTTTTTTATTTCGATGCATATAAGATTATTGTTTGGGAAATTGTCTTTCTTTATAAAGATAACACTGTCATTACTTGTCAATATTTTTTCTTGCGGCTTGCTAAAATAGTTTTTCTTTATTTCTGATAGTTTTTCTTCATTTTTTATCCTTTTTTCTGGGAAAATAACCTTAACAATAATACTGCTTGCTTCTTCCACTGTTATTGGTTCGTCCATGTCAATGTTTATGTCATCTGATATAAGCCCAAGGATGTATGCTTTTAGTAAATATGTCCTGTATGGTTCTTCTATGGCATAATAATTATCTATTAAATGCCTGTAATCAGATATTTCTTTGTCTGGCAGATCCATTATATTTACAATATATTTTATAAACTCACCTTTTGTTGTTATATTTGATTTTATGCTCATGTTGTCAAATATACATGTTGCTTTTTTTCCAATATATTTTGCCGTTTTAGTGATAATATCAATACAAATTTTATTTGTAAGTTCTTCATTGGGATTTATTTTTTCTGAAAGAATATTTATATTATTCAATAAATTTGTATTACTTTGGTCTGATGCGAAAGCTTGAGCAGAAAATATATTTATTAAAAATATGGATATTATAAGTAAAACAGAAAGTTTTGTTTTCAATTTGCCACCCCCTAAAAAACAAATAAAAGTATTTATTATATTATATCATTGATTAAAGATATTTACTGTATGGAGCGTTTCTATTCAAACAGTTTTAGGGTTTCTTGCCTTTAATGTTTCAAATGAAGATGTAGACTTTAGTACTTCTGGTGATATACGAATTTTTGACCTTAAGAACGGCTATAATGGTGATATTTCAGCGCGTGATGCTGGAAAGATTGGCGGAAACATGGTTAAAAAGCTTATACAGATAGCTGAAAACCAGCTTTCCAATGGAAGATAAAAAACAACAAGCCCCAAATTGGGGCTTGTTTTATTATTTAAGGTTTTTTCCAGAAAGGATTTTGGCAATTTCTGAATCACCAGGCAGTATGACTGTTTTTTCACCCTTCATTGAATTCTTCAAAGCGTCCAAAGCTCTTACAAACCTGTAAAATTCTGCCTTGTCTTCTCCTGTGTATGATTCAGCTATTACTCTCATATATTCGCTTTCCCCTTCTGCTTTTAGCTGTTCCGCTTGAGCTTTTGCTTCCGAAAGAATGATTCCTTTTTGCTTATCAACTTCGTTCCTTATTTTCTGTGCTTCATTTTCACCTTCTGCTCTATATCTTTCTGCTATTTGCTTCCTTTCGGAAATCATTCTGTTATATACAGCCTGTTCATTTTCAACAGGCAAATCAAGCCTTTTTATTTTTACATCTTTTATTTCAACACCGTATACGGAAAGTTGTTTTTTTACTTCTTCCATTATTTTGGTGTTCAATTCACCGCGAGGTCGCTTGATTGTTTCATTTTCTGTTTCGCCATCTTCATCTGAATGAAGGATTGTTTCGCTTTCACTGATTAATTTTGCTTGTTCAATTGTACCGATAAGATTCTTTGAAACACTATAAACAGCAGCATCTATTCTTTCCTCCATTTCACTTATGCGACCAATTGTTCTTATAAACGTTAAAGGATCATTGATCCGCCATACTACAAATATATCAACAACCATTGCTTTCTTATCTGATGTCAGAACATCAGATTGCGGAACGTCGTAAAATTGATAATCCTTCGGGATATACTGAATTGAGTCAACAAATGGCGTTTTAAATGCAAGCCCTGCAGTATCTTTTACATTTACGACCTTGGAAAACCTTTTTACACACGCATATTGATTTTCCGCAACCGTATATGTTGAGAAAAGGAAAAGCAATAATGGGAAAAGCAATAATGCTGCAATTACAAGAATAGGAATTATAACTTTCAATACTTTCTTGGAAAACCTTTTTACACGCGCATATTGATTTTCCGCAACCGTATATGTTGAGAAAAGGAAAAACAATAATGGGAAAAGCAATAATGCTGCAATTACAAGAATAAGAATTGTAACTTTCATATGTTCTTTCCCCCTGACTTAAATTAATTTATCGGCTTTAATGGCAGCAATTTATTTAAACTGCCATCAGAATCGATATATACTTCTATATCTGGCAATACTTCCTCCAACATTTCGTAATACATTCTTGCCTTGGTAATATCTTTGTTTTTCACGTATTCATTATACATTTCATTGAAGCGGGCAACTTGTCCTTTTGCTTCGTTTATGCGCATTTCCTTGTAAGACTCGGCGTTGCGGATAATCTTGTCGGCTTCTGCCTGAGCTTTTGGAAGTTCTGAATTTTTATACTTGTTTGCTTCGTTTATTGAGGTTTCCTTTTGCTGCTTTGCTGTCTCGACCTCCTCTATTGCCGCTTTTACTTCAAATGTTGGAGGTTCAGCATCCTGGATTTTAATGTCAAGGATTTGTATTCCTATGTCATACTTCTTTAAATCTTCTATTGCCAATTCTTTTATTGCTGCCTGAATTTGCGATTTCCCTGTGGTCAAGACACTATCCACACGGGATACGCCTACAATTGATCTTGCAGCTGCCTGAATAATATCCTTTAATATCATTTCAGGATCTCTTGCTTTATAGAGGTATTTTATTGGATCTGAAATCTTCCACTCACAAAAGAAATCAACATTTACTATATTATAGTCACCAGTAATCATCTTTGCTTCTGATGGAATTGTTATAGAATCAACTCCACCACCTTTTACTTCTTCTTCCCTATAACCAAGCAATAATTTTTGCGTCCTGTTGACTTCTACTTTTTTAATTTTTTGGATTGGATACGGCAGCTTGAAGTGTAACCCCGCTCCAACCACACTTGTAGGTTTTCCAAATGTGATAACTACTGCCTGTTCTGTTTCACCAACGGAATACCATGCGCTGAAAATAATAATAAGCACAACAATACAAGCTATTCCAAGTAGACCTAAAGAAACTATTTTTTTAAACCCCATGTAATCGTGCATTTTGTATAATCCTCCCCTTTGCATATTTTCTTCCATTTTTTTTGCAAAAAATCATATTTGCATTAAATATTATACTATAAAGCAAAAAAAAAACAACTATTTTTTTTCGTGAAAATTTAATATAAAAAAATAAAAAAAAATGACGATAAAATAAATAGAATAAATAAACAGGTGGTGATTTTTATGAAAATTGCCCAAATAGTGAAACCATCGGACAGAAGTTGCAATGGAAATAAATCAGTTGCTTTCAAATATAAAAAAAATAAACAAAGTAAATATACCAGAAGAAAATATGGAAAAGATGAAATTGAAATTTCTGAAACTGGAAAAGTTTTGTGCCTGATAAATGAAACTCTTAAAAATATCCCTGATATCAGGAAAGACAAAGTAAAAGAGATTTCTTCAAAAATCGATGCTGGGACCTACAATGTAGATAGCAAATCTGTTGCCGAAAAAATGATTTCCTTTTTTCTATATTTTCAAATATAAATAAAAAAATAAGTGACCAGAAAGGTCACTTATCTTTTTTTGAAGAGATCAAATATACTGAATGTTGTCCTATTGTATACCCTGTTATAAGCAGCTTTTTTCGGGTTTGTAAGCCATCCCCATCCTCGAGGCGCCTTTAAACCTAAACTGTGCCTGATATATCTTTTTACACTTGTTCTTGCTGCAATGCTTTTTTTCAGACTTGGTTTTCGCATTCCACATTTCATAATAAATCCCTCCTGTTTTTTTATAGGTTATAATATATTTTATTGTGAAATAAATATTTTAGTCTACAACTGTGTTTTTTTTAACTTATAAAAAGCAGAAGTTCTCAACTTATAGAATGGGGCTGAATGCACATCATAAACATATAGTACAATACTTCAAATAATCTGCAGAAAGATTGAAAACCAACAAAAAGCTTAAAAATAAAATTACCTATCAAAAATTAAGCCAATTTATGTTTGGTAAATTATTTTCTTACCTGAAATAGCAACTAAATAGCTAAGAAACCTCTACTTCAATATTTACAAGTGGGGTAAGTTCATACTGATGCATGTTATTCCTTTATATTGAGACGCATATAACTTAATATTAGAATTGTTTTGGGGGTGCCGTAAATGTTTTATGATGAAGATATATATCGAGCTGATAAAAAGGGCTTTGTTGAAAAAGTTGAACTCAGAGACTATGATACGGCTTTGGAAGGGTATCAAGATGGTGAAGAAATAACTATGCGATTTGTTCCTTTTAATGAAGTAAGATATAAATATGATACTGGTTATGGTGTTTATGACTGTGAAGTGATAACTGACGATAATTCAAAAATGCCTGAAACATTCAAATGCTCTGGCAATTTTATTACCCCACTTGATATAGGGCAATCATATGAAGCTATAGGAGAAGTGACTACATTTCGTGGTAAAAAACAGCTTAAGGTAAAATCAATTAAAAAAATAAAACCTTCAAATAAACGCGGCATTATATCATTTCTTCAATCATTGAAGGGAATAGGATCAATGGCTGAATTGATCTATGAGGAGTTTGGCGATGAGAGCCTTGATGTTATCAGGAATACACCATTGAAATTATTATCTTTGTCTCCAGTTTTGTATGAAGAACTTGTTCTTGATTGGCAAAAACAATTGCTTGAAATAAAGGATGATCAGGGAATCCTTTTAGTCTTGATGGGATATGGATTGAAGTCATTCCAGGCGAAACAGCTTTATGATAAATATAAAGAATCGGTTATTGAAAAAATCAAATCCAATCCGTATTTTTTGGCAAAGGAAGTAAAAGGGTATAGTTTTATAACATGCGATAAAGTTGCAAAAAACGTAGGATTTGATCCTAAATCTCCTTTAAGAATAACTGAAGGTATTATGTTCATACTCAGCGAAGCGCAAAATGATGGACATACATTCCTTCCAAAAGATGTCCTGTGTGAAAAAGCTGCTGATTTGCTTTCAATAAAAATGAATTATTTTGAAATGAAAAGAGCATATAAGGAAGCCGAAGGATCGGATGTCTATATATATAAATATGGTATGCTTTCCTATGAAGTTAAAATGTCAACTATATTGGATACAATTGTAGATTATGAAAATGCAAGATTCAAAAAAGAAAAGGAAAAAGCAAAGGTTATAGTTTTAAAAATAGATCCTGATGATGTAGCAGTCCATCTTAAACAGCTTGAGCTAGAAGGAAGAATAGTCATAAATGATGATAAGGTTTACAGAAAAGAAATGTATGTAGCTGAAGAATCAGTAGCTTATAATATAGCCCAGATAATGAAAAGTGAAAGGAAAATAAAAGTCCCTAATTTGGAAAATGTACTGGATAAATATCTTGAAAAAAATAACATCCAGCTTGAAGATAGACAAAGGGAAGCCGTCCTGACAGCAGCGGGATCTTTGGGAGGTTTTATGATTATAGACGGATCAGCTGGTAGTGGTAAAACTTTCTGTCTTAATATAGCTTTAAAGTTTATAGAACATATATATATAAAAGCATTTAATTTTTTCGAAGTCATGATTCTTGCTCCTACTGGAAAAGCTGCGAGAGTTGCAAGCAAGGCTACAGGAAGGGAATGTATGACTGTTCACCGTGCGTTGAAGTATAACCCTGTGACGGGATATTTTTATAATTCATTGAACAAGCTTCCAGTTGATTGTGTAGTTCTTGATGAATCGTCAATGCTTGATATAGATATAGCACAACACTTATTTGAAGCTATTCCACATAATGCGAAAGTAATATTTCTTGGTGACACAAAACAGCTTCCTTCAGTTGGTGCAGGAAATGTGCTGAAAGATTTGATAGCTTCTGATAAAGTAAAGGTTATAACGCTCGATGTTGTAAAAAGGCAAAGTGAAAACTCAGGAATTATAAAGAATGCTAACAGGATTATAGCTGGTAAAAATATAGTGACACAAGAAGAAACAAAGGATGCTTATGTTATTAATATCATGAATTCAGATGAAGCGATAAACAAAATGTTTGAAACAATAGAAAAATTGAAGCCAGTTTATGGAATGAGTGAAATACAGGTGCTGTGTCCTCAGAAGAATGGTACTATTGGGGTTAATTATCTGAATTTCCTTATTCAGGAAAGATTTAACCCAGAAAATAATGAAATAAGGTTTTTAAACAGGGAAATATCTGTATCATTAGATGGAAAGACAACGCAGAAGTTTGATTTGTTTTTCAAAAAAGGGGATAAGGTTATTCATACTAAAAATAATTATTCAATACCGTGGTATTCTTTATATAACGGAAAACTTATATTGAACCCTGAAGGTTATGGAGTTTCAAATGGTGAAACTGGAAGGATAGTAAAGTTAGTAGAAGGGAAAGATGAATATGATAATCCCATTCGTAAAATAGTTGTAAAATATGATGATAAATATATTATTTATGAAGATGATTTCTCTGAATTAGATCATGCATATGCGTTGACAATTCATAAAAGCCAGGGTTCTCAGTGGAAGGCTGTTATATTGTTTATAACCTCATCAAGTTATAATATGCTTGATAATAACCTTATTTATACTGGTTATACAAGGGCACGGTCATATATCGCAACAATAGGGGAAGAAAGCGCAATAACTTATGCTATCAAAACAAGGAAAAGCATTATGCGGTATACAGGATTAAAAGAAAGACTTGAAAATGTTTTTTAATAAAAATAAAAAAGACTCCAAATACGGAGTCTTTTTTTTAGTAGTTTTCCTTGCCCTCACCCCCAGAAAGAATTTCTTCAGTTGAACTTGTCCCAAGTCTTGAACAACCAGCTTCTATGAACGCCACTGCCTGTTCATAGGTCTTTATTCCTCCTGAAGCTTTTATTTTTACTTGATCGCCCACAGTATTTTTCATCAGGGCAATATCTTCCAAAGTGGCACCGCCACCATTAAACCCAGTTGAAGTCTTTACATAATCAGCGCCAGCCTGTTTTACAAGCTCGCATGCTTTTACCTTCAGGTCATCTGTAAGCAATGACGTTTCTATTATAACTTTACAGATGACATTTTCACTATGGCATATATTAATAATTTGCTTGATATCATTCAATACATAATGTTCATCCCCTGAAATAAGCTTCCCCACATTCATTACCATATCTATCTCGCTGGCTCCATCCATAATTGCATCTATTGTTTCAAAAGCTTTTGTTACCGTTGTGGTTGAACCATTCGGAAAGCCTATTACTGTGCAAACTTTCACATCACTTCCTTCGAGTAGTTTTTTAGCAAGAAGGACATGACATGGTTTTACACATACAGAAGCAATATTCCAGCGTTTTGCCATTTCACACGCTTTCCTTACATCATCGTCGGTATGATTTGGTTTTAACACTGCATGATCAATATACTTTGCTACTTCATTCCTTATCATTTTTTAATTCCTCCCAAAATTATTATTTCAATATGTTATATTATATTTATCTTCATGCTGAAAAAAATAAAAAATAAAAAAAAAGAGATCTTTTTTCAGATCTCTATTTAACTAACTTGGCAAGAAGTCTCCCATCTTCTACAAGTGGGAGATGAATTGCCAATTATTGTTATGATTTATAAACTCTATATACTTAAAACTAACTTG
>JGI24713J26584_10000437_pt1 | contig 31675 bp, 31 predicted proteins | sample BioPla4DNA1_FD_26584 | JGI IMG/M metagenome (IMG submission 26584) | reverse complement strand
GGTATGAAATTATCATGCAAGAGAGGCAGCAGTTTTTCCATTTTACATTACACACTTTCCGTAACTGAATGGCATTTATAGTTTTATTATATACAATCAAGCAATAAATTTCCAAATTTTCTTATAACTATCTATTACTTTAATTTTGCCACATCCACAAGTATTCCTTCTGTAATAAACTCATTCAGGTCATTTTCATTAATGCCTTCGTCTGTAATAATACGATCAATGGCAGTAATAGGATGAACCTGTACAAAGCTGTTGTTCCCAATTTTGCTGCTGTCGCACAAAACAATTACCTCCTCCGCCATGTTAATCATGGCAGCTTTAACTTCTGCCTGTTCTATATTTGGAGTGGTTATTCCTCCTTTTACACTGATTCCATTTGTCGCCATAAATGCTTTGTCCACGTACAGTCCTTGCAACGATCTGACAGCTATTGGCCCCACAGTGCAATGAAAACCTTTTCTCAGGCTTCCACCGATAAGAATAACGTCTATATTCTGTTCATTTTCCAAGTAAGCCGCAATTTCTATATCATTCAGTACTACGGTAATATTCTTCCTTGAAGAAAGCAGCCTGGCCAACTCCAGCGTAGTAGTGCCTGTATCAAGTGCAATGGTATCTCCATCTTCTACGTAATTAATTGCTATCCTTGCAATTGCTTTCTTTTCATTCAGGTTAGTGACTTTTTTCTGATATGAGTTTAATTCAAAACTGGTTTTTGAAACTTTTATTGCTCCACCATGGGTTCTTTTGAGCAATCCCGCATTTTCAAGTTCCCTGAGATCATTTCTGATGGTAGCGGGGGACACCCCAAACTCAGAGCAAAGTTCAGGCACCATAAGCTTTGATTTTTCTTTTAATAAATCGAGTATTTTTTGTTTTCTTTCTTCTGCAAAAAGAGGGCTTTTATTTTGTTTTTCCATAGACATCAACCTTTCACTGCTCCTGTTGTGATGTTTTTGCTTGTTTACTGTTGAATTGCTTTGCATTTTATGCGGCTATAATTCCACTACGTTAAATCCGAACACTCTGGCCATCTGCCTCAGCTGAGGTCTTACATCGCCTGTAATGATGAGCGAGTGATGTGAACAAAGCTCGTCCATGACCCTGTGTCCGTCTTTATAACGTATCAATGCTCCGTTTCTGCAGTCGGAACCAGGATACTGCACATAATCAACTATTTCGGCTTCAATAACGCTTAGCTTCTTAAATCCTGGGTAGATTTTGGACAACGTAACCTTGCCTGCAGGAAAACGGCAGTCAACGGCTATTGCATTTTCATTTACTATTTCCAGAACCTTTGGGCGAAGGGTCCACTCGGTACAGAATGATTTTGGTGCAAGTCCGAAATAACCGCAGTGAACTCCCAGGGCGTGATTGTCCGAATCTTCAATATCGGGGAATTTGTCAATACGCTCATGGGCAAGGGCAGCCATGCCGGCCAAAAACGGATANAAATTGGTCATCATAATTGGTTTTTCCAAGGACCTGTATATCATGTAGGTAGATAACAAGGTCAGAGTATCCCCTTCGCAGGCAAAAATTATGTTATCACGCTCAAACAGCATATTCCAGGCCAGACAAGGAGTGGTGTCACAATAAAAGGACTCATTCAGGCAATTGGCTCCCACGCCAGCAACACCGCCGATTTCATCAATTACCTTTTTGACGGCAATATAGACCTTGACAGCTCGCAAAAAGTTTTCCTCACTTACTCCTTCACTGTTGATATTCCAGTCTGCACTGACCTTTTCGGCTTCTTCGTCTGAAATCATCTTAGCATCATCGCATACCTGCTTCCAGCTGCGATAAATGATTTTGCAGCCGAAAACCTTCTCCATGGTACGGGTGCTTTGATCCTCCCACCAATAAAAACGTTTGAATATGTTTGCCTGCATTCCTTCGCCGGGAGAATCCTGCAGCATAAGAAACTTTGCTCCGGATCCAAGACTGCTTTTAACTGCAATTGCCCTGATTAATGCCTTGGCTATCTCAATGCTGTAAGGTGAAAATACAGTACAGCCCAGATCACGCAAATAGGTCACTATTTCCCAGTCCCACATCTCTACCGTTCCGAAACGTGAAGTCAGCACTATCATAGGCAGGCCGTAATTTTTCAGCTCTTCATCATGGCGGAATGCCGCAAAAATCAACTGAGGGAACAGAATTGCATCAGCATCGGCCGGAAGCGGCTGGCCTACTTTTACTTCCGGCAGTATTTCTGCAACATCTCCATAGTATTCATGCAGACGTTCTATCTGCTCTTCAAACTCCTTTCTCTCACGTTCATTTGCCTCGGTAAAGAACAAGGGAATTAAACGGGCTTTTTTCATATACCTTCCCTCCATTTTTGAATTTCATTTTGGAAAAGAGATTCAGAAAACAATAACATGTTTCATTCCTCTGGCCTGGGCAGCGTTTTCAAAAGCATTTAGAATATCATGGATTCCATATCGATGCGTAATCATGCTTTTAATGTCTATGAGACCTTTAGATACAAACTCAAGGATCTTACGTGAATGTGCAATGCTGGACCTGGTGGAACCTGTAAGATATAATTCCCTGTAATGCACTATATTGGTATCCAAGGCTACAGGCTGAAGTCTGGCCGGTATGCCGCCAAAGAAATTCACCCTGCCGCCATAATTCATGAGAGGCAGCACAGCTGCCTGAACCTCCGGCACCGGACACGCCGTAATGGCTATGTCCAGCCCTTTGCCGTTTGTCCATTCCATGACGAAACCTTCCAAGTCATTGCCATGGTACACCTGAATAAATGGCAGGTTTTTCTTGCATAATTCAAGCCTCTCTCGGGACAGATCATTCATCAGCACCAAGGCACCTGCCATATGAAGCAGTACGGCATGACTGTATCCGATGGGACCGGCGCCTACAATAAGTGCATAGTCGCCAGGCTTTACAAAACACTTGTTAAATCCATTCAATGCACATGCAACCGGCTCTGTGATAGCTGCTTCCTCAGCAGTAACCCCCTCCGGCAGCGGCATAAGATTCCCCCTCATAACAGCCTCTGCCGGAATCTTGACATATTCAGCAAAGCCCCCGTCCATATTTATGCCGAAAGCACGGTAATCATCGCATAAATGAAAGCTGCCGGCCACACATCGATCACAAATGCCGCATCCTATATTCGGCTGCACAGCTGCCCGCATGCCTTCCTTGAAAAACGGTACTTTTTTCCCGGCCTTAGCTATTGTGCCGGAAAACTCATGCCCTAATATCAAAGGATGATCCTGATCCACGCCCTTATAGCCATTCTTCCACATCCTGATATCCGTTCCGCAGATTGCAGCTGCATCCGTCTTAAGCAATAATTCATCATCATTAATATCAGGCACGGCAGTTTCAACCAACCTGATATCGCCAGGCCCGTATAGTTTTAAGCTTAACATGGAACCACTCCAATACATTTTATAATCTGACAATATTCTTGGTTTTTATGGACAAATTGCCCATTTCCACCAGCTTTACAGCCTCCCTGCCATCTTTGCCAGTAACAGCAGGCTGTGTGTCATTCAGTATTGCTTCTACAAAAGAAATATCCTCAGCCAGATAAGCATCTGCAAACAAAGTCATCCAGCTGTCAATAAACTGTATGCATGTTCCGTTTTCAGGAGTTGTGCATCTGACAGAATTGGCTTCAGACCTGCCTACCTGTATTTTGCCCTTTGTTCCTATGATTTCCATTTTTGAATCATAACCGTATTGTACATATGCGGCGCCGTCTATGCAGAATTGCACACCGTTTTCAAATACGCCGTTTATCAACACGCTGTCATAATAATCGGGGTATTCTTCAGCAGCCTCGGGATTTCTGAAATTACCCCCTATTGCATATAATTCCTTTACTTCGCTGCCGGCAAACCAGCGTATGGAGTCCAGGTCATGGCTGTTGATCTCCGCCAATATACCGTTGGATTTGTTTAAATCATACATCCATGGGCGGGGCTTGCTGGGACCCCTGGTACAGGAATGCAGCTGCACAAGTTCGCCTATTGCCCCGCTGTCCAGCAGCTTTTTAGCCTCTATGAAACCGGGATCAAAGCGCCGCATAAAGCCTATCTGCAGCTTTACATTGTTTTTTTCGCATGCTTCAATCATTTCATCACATTCCCGGATATTCATCGCCATGGGCTTTTCACAGAAAATATGCTTTTTGGCATTTGCACAATCTACAACTATATCCCTGTGAAGATTGGTAGGACAGGCTACCACCACCGCATCCACTGTTCTGTCATTCAAGATTTCCCTGTAGTCTGTATGCCATGCATCTGCTCCAAGCTCATCTGCCGCGGTTCTGGCCATTTCCTCCGACGCATCTGCTACTGCAGTAATACGAGCCCCGGGTACCTTATTCATAAAATTACGCCCATGAATCATTCCCGCTCGTCCACAACCTATAAGGCATATGCCAAGTTTGTTCTTACCCATACTGTCTACTTCTCCCACCTATCGTTTGTTATTATCATATTATCGATTTGTTACGTATTCCATTGTTTATTGTTGATTTATGCCAGGCATGGATTATTAATCAGTAATATGTTATTGGCATAAAAAGCATTAACGAATGTTTGTTTACTGGGCAGTTACCAGCGTCAGCCGAAATAAAACCTGTTATAATATGGGGTCAGTTTTTCTATTGCGTCCAGATAGGCATCTGCATAAACTGCATAGGTTTTATGCCTGTTCATATCATGGATATATTCCGCGCCCTTTTCAATTGCCTGAAGAATTGGTTTTTTGTAATCGGAAAACACGCCTGCAGCACAGGCAGCGATTACTGCAACGCCGATCAATGCCGTATCACCCAATTCAAGCGCTGTAACCTTTATTCCAAGAACATCTGCTTTGATTTGATTAAAGAGACGGGACCTGGCACCTCCGCCCATGGTCAGCATCTGATTAAATGTACAATGGGGATACAAGCTTTTTAATATAGACAAATAATATTTGTATTCATATGCGATCGATTCAAGTATTGCACGGTACATATGGCCTCGTGTATGTTTGAAATCCAGACCCAAGAAAGTGCCTTTCAGCCTGGGATTGCTTGGCAGCACCCTGCCGGAAAAATGGGGTATGAAAATTATGCCTTCACTGCCCGGCTCAACAGCTTCCGCCTCTTCCTGCAGGTCCTCATAAGCGGCAATAGGGTTCCCGGTCAGCGTATCCCTGAACCAGCGTATGCACATGCCTCCGCCATTTATATATGCCAGAGGCAGAAACAATCCATCCACAGGACTGCGCATCATTGTTAATGTCTCATTTTTAACATCGGGCACAAACTTATCTACAACGCTGCACAATACCGAAGCTGTGCCTGCACAATCAAGCACCTGACCGCGTTCAAACATACCGGAGCCAAATGTACTTGCAGCAGTATCGCCGCATCCTGCAACTACAGTTGTGCCCTCCATCAAACCTGACAACTCAGCAAATTCCTTTTTCACTTCTCCTATGACATCAAACGGAGAAACTATTCGCGCCATTTTTTCCCTGTCTATTTCAAAAACTTGGAGCAGTTCTTCGGACCATGACTTGTTTGCATTATCTGCCAGACATGAAAAGTGAAGATGTGTGTAGTCAAAATATGCTTCGTGCCCGGAAAGTCCTGTAATTCTGCCGGCAACATATGCATTGGGTGGAATGAATTTGGCAGTTTTTTTATAGATATGGGGATACTCGTTTTTCCACCATAGTATTTTGGGGCCATGCACATATGTTACCGGGCCGCCGCTGAGCTCCATGACCCGCTTCCCCNCCTTTTTACGCATCTCCTCTGCATACTTGCCGCACCGGGTGTCCAGCCATGAATCGTAATAAGTGGAAGCTTGGCCTTTTTCGTCCACTCCCATTATACCTGCCATCTGCCCATCAATGCCGATTGCAGCTACATCCTTTGGATTGATGCCCGATTTATCCAGCAATTCCTTAATTGTTTCGGCACATGATATGTACAAGTCATCAGGTTCCTGCCACACTGTACCCGGCCTGGGCGATATAAGCCTTGACTCCCGGAAGGCGTCGGCAATGAGTTTCATATTGCCGTCAAATAATGCTGCCTTTGTTCCCTGCGTGCCAATGTCAATGGATATGACATATGTATTCAGTTTCACCCCTCCTTTGATATCGTTTATTATCGTTTGTTATCATTTATATTGTAATTTGTTTTGAAATTAGTGTCAATAAACATATAATTAAAGAAAAAAGCAGCCTGACCAAAAGATCAGACTGCTTTTTATAATTTAAATGAAACTGTTCTTCTTTATTAAACCCGTTTCCATCTTACTCCCTGGGGAGTATCCTCCAGGATAATGCCCTGCTCTTTCAGCTCATCCCGGATTTTGTCTGCCAAAGCCCAGTTCTTTTCCTTCCTGGCCTGTTCACGTTTTTCAATGAGGGCTTCAATTTCTGAATCAAGTTTTTGCCTGGTATCCTTGGCCAGCAGGCCCAGTATGCCTGTAAGTTTTGTAAGCGTATCCAGGGCTGCCCGTATGGTTTCAGCAGCCTGTCCACCTTTAATGCTGGTGTTGATCTCCCTTACAAGGTCAAAGATTACTCCTACTGCATCCGCCGTATTGATATCATCTTCCATTGCCTCTTCAAAATCCTTAACAAACCGGGGCAGCTTGTCCAGGAACTGCTTTTCCTCCTCATCGGCAGGGCGGTCCGGCGCACTCTCCAACAGGTATTCCAGGTTGTGCTTGGCATTGTACAGGCGCTCCAGGGCGCTTTGCTCCTGCTCCAGCAATTCCCTGCTGAAGTTGATTGGATTGCGGTAATGGGAGGAGAGCATAAAGAGCCTCACTACCTCCGGGTCAAACTCCTTGATAATATCCCGCACGGTAAAGAAATTGCCCAGGGATTTGGACATTTTACGGTTGTCCACATTGATATAGCCGTTATGCAGCCAGTAGCGGGCAAAGGGTTTGCCGGTAAGGCCTTCACTTTGGGCAATTTCATTTTCATGGTGGGGGAAAATTAAATCCTGCCCGCCTGAATGGATGTCAATGGTTTCACCCAGGTATTTGGTTGACATTACAGAACATTCAATATGCCAGCCGGGCCTGCCGGGACCCCAGGGGCTGTCCCAGGCCGGTTCGCCGGGCTTCTGCCCTTTCCAGAGCACAAAGTCCATGGGATTCTTTTTGGCTTCATTGATATCAATGCGGGCTCCCATCTCCAAATCTTCCAGGCTCTGGCCTGAAAGCTTGCCGTAATCCTCATAGGCCGAGGTGTCAAAATATACATCATTGCCTGCCTGGTAAGCCAGGCCTTTGTCCATAAGCTTCTGAATGAATTCAATGATGTCGTCTATATGTTCCGTAGCCCTGGGATGGTAATCTGCCCGCCGTATGCCCAGGGCATCGGCATCTTTAAAGTATTCCTCAATGAATTTTTCAGCCAGTTCTTTTACTGTGATGCCTTCTTCCTTGGCACGCTGAATCATCTTATCATCAATGTCGGTAAAATTCTGCACAAAGGTAACCTTATAGCCCTTGTATTCCATGTATCTACGGAATACATCGAATATGATAAAGGGTCTTGCGTTTCCAATGTGAAAATAATTATAAACCGTGGGCCCGCAGGAATACATGCGGACCTCCCCGGGATGAAGGGGCACGAATTCTTCCTTGGTTTTTGTAAGTGTATTATAAAGCTTCATTTTTCAACCTTTCCTCCATTTCATCTACCTTCTGTTCCAGTTCCAGCAGGCGGAAGGTCAGCCTGCGGAAAGCCTGATTGACCGGATCGGGAAGGGATACATGATCCAGGTCAATGTGTACATCTTGTACCCGCTTATTATCCCTTTTTACCACCCGGCCCGGTATGCCTACCACCGTAGAATTGGGCGGCACTTCATTCAGCACTACCGCCCCGGCTCCGATTTTGGAGTTGTCGCCTACACGGAAAGGGCCTAAGACCTTGGCACCGGTGCTGATTACAACATTGTTGCCGATGGTAGGATGCCTTTTGCCGCTCTCCTTACCGGTACCGCCCAGGGTAGCACCCTGATAGATGGTAACATTATCCCCTATTTCTGTGGTTTCTCCTATAACCACGCCCATGCCGTGGTCTATGAAAAAACCTTTGCCGATTTTTACAGCCGGATGGATTTCAATGCCGGTTAGAAATCTGTTGCAGTGAGACAAAAGGCGGGCTATTAGTTTAAGCCGGTGATTATACAGCCAATGAGCTATACGATGCATGACTATGGCATGAAAACCCGGATAGCACAATATGACTTCCAAGGCATTGCGGGCTGCAGGATCCCGTTCCAGCGCTGCTTTGAGGTCTTCCTTAATATTTCTGAACATGATATTCCCCCTGATGTGGATATTTAAAAAACCTCCTCTCTGAAATGCATCAGAGACGGAGGTTCCGCGGTTCCACTCTGCTTGGCATGACAATGCATGCCCGGCTTTACTGCTGATAACGGCACAAACCGCCCTGCCCTACTAAGGTTCAGGCAGGAAGCTCCCGGGCGCACTTCAGCACGTTCACTTGCCGGCGTACCTTTCAGCCTCTGGATACGCCTCTCTGTGGCAGGAATCATGCCTACTCTTCCCGTTCGTAGCATTTGATTTTATGTTTTCAGGCTAAATTATAATATAACAAGGTATCAGTGTCAACGAAGAGCTTCCCCTCAGCCTCTGAGCACATCTGCCAGCCATGCAAAGAACTGCTTTATGGCATCCAGCACCTTTTGGAAGAAGCCTCTGTTCTGGTCTATGGTTTCCCTTACCTTTTCCAGGCCCTTGTTTATATTTTTCAGCTGTTCCGATATATTGTCCACATTCAGATCCAGCTTGCTTATGCGCTCCATCAGATCAGCCAGCTTGTCAATGTGTTCCTGGGTAATATTTATGTTCAGATCCCCTGCAATTTCAATTATGATACGACGGATCTGTTCCGGATCGGTAATGTTTTCTTTTACTATCCGCTCTTTAACTTCCTGAACCAGGGAAGCAGCTTCATCCTTGCCGATATCCTCTGCCAGTTCCCCGGTGGTTATTATCTCCTCATTGGCTGCCTGCTTGGCTTCATCGGACAATTCCTCTCCGGTGGCCGCCTCAAAGGCCTTCATAATACCGGTCAAGGCTGCAGTGCCGGATACTTCAAAGGGAGCTGCTGCGATTACCTTGGCATTTTCCACGCCGGCTGTAACCATGGCGTTGGCATACATTTCCTTGGTAACCCAGGTTATATTGCGGGTCTCAACTGAAATGCCTGAGCCTTCTTCCAATATCTCAACGTATGCAGAAGATATGGCCCTGGTGCCGATTTTTTCTTTAGATACCAAGCCTTCCAGGTATGCCCTTTCTTCAGCATTGGTTACTTCCAATATCTGAACATCATCTTTATCCACACCAAAAAGCGCCAGCATTTCGTTTTTCTGCTGATCATTCAAGTTGGCTCCCAGGCTTACCACTTTGTTAACCTGATCCGCCCGGGCTGCAATGGTAAAGCTTGCTGTGCAGAATACTGCCAGCATCAGGGCTGCAATTATTCTCACAAATTTGTTTCTCATATGGTTGCCCTCCTGTTTTCATACTTTGCGGCCGTTTTCTATTAATACAACGGCCTGAGCGGCAATTCCTTCTTCCCTGCCCACAAAACCTAAATTTTCAGTAGTGCTAGCCTTAATATTAATACACCTTTTATCTATGCGCAACACAGATGAAATATGATCTTTCATTTCAGGTATATAGGGAAGCATTTTAGGCTTTTGGGCCAGAATCACCGCATCTATGTTTACAATCCGGTAATTATTCTGACGCAGCATATGGCCGACTTGTTGCAGCAAAAGAAGGCTGGATATATCCCGGTAAGCTTCATCGGTATCAGGAAAGTGCCTGCCTATATCCCCTAGGCCTGCTGCCCCCAGCAGGGCATCCATGATGGCATGGATCAGCACATCTGCATCTGAATGGCCTGCCAGGCCCTTTTCCCAGGGAATTTCAACACCGCCTATTATAAGCGGACGGCCTTGTATCAGCTTATGTACATCGCAGCCTATGCCAACCCTCAATTCTCTTCCCCCCTGTTTCTCAACAACCTGGCTGCCAGTTCCAGATCCTCCCGGGTGGTAATCTTTATATTGTAATAGCCGCCTTCAATCAGCTTTACCGGATGTCCCAGCCTTTCCACCAGGGAGCTGTCATCCGTTCCCAGAAAACCATCCCTGGCAGCCTGCTCATGGGCAGATTTAAATAGGCTGAACTTAAAAGTTTGGGGAGTGTGGATTTCCCATAGCCTGCTGCGGTCGGGCGTGCGGACGGCAAAGCCCCTGTGGTCGGTTTCTTTAATGGTATCCTTGCAGGGCATGCCCACGGCAGAAGCCCCATGCAGGCGGGCAGCCTTAACGGATTTTTCTATTACTTCCGGGGCGATCAAAGGCCGCACCCCGTCATGGATAACTATTATATCACATTCCTTAATGAATTGAACGGCATTCCAGACCGAGTGCTGGCGTTCTTCGCCTCCCTGCACAAAAAAAACAGGCTTTGACACCGGATAAGGCATCAAAACTCTCTCTTTGACATGCTCTATATCATTGGAGACTATTACCAGCGCATCTATGGAAGATGCTTTATCAAAAGCTGCCAGGGTATGGGCAAGTATGGGCCGGCCTTCCAATTCCAGATACTGCTTGGGTAATTCTCCGCCCATTCTCAGGCCCCTGCCTGCAGCCAGGATTACTGCTACAACCGACTGTTTCATTTAAACCCCCAGTTATCAGGAGACAACCTTATCTGCAGATTTTGGTTTTGCAAATATCATCCGGCCTGCTGCCGTCTGCAGGACACTGGTAACCAGAACATTGATGGTTTCTCCCACATGTTTCTTGCCGCCATCCACCACTATCATGGTCCCGTCATCCAGATAGCCTATTCCCTGGCCGGTTTCCTTTCCGTCCTTAATCACGTGGACTGACATCTCTTCACCGGGCAGCACAACCGGTTTTACTGCGTTTGCCAATTCATTTATGTTAAGGACTTCAACCCCTTGAAATTCCGCCACCTTGTTGAGGTTGTAATCGTTGGTTATAACCTTGGCGTTGAATTTCTGGCCCAGCTTGAGAAGCTTTATATCCACTTCAGTTGTATCTGCCACGTCATCTTCGTATATTTTAACTTCTATATCCAGTTCCTTTTGAATCTTGTTGAGCACATCCAGGCCCCGCCGGCCCCGGTTGCGCTTCAAGGTATCGGAAGAGTCCGCTATATGCCTCAATTCATTTAATACAAAGGAAGGAATAATCAGAGGCCCTTCTATAAAGCCTGTTTTGCAAATGTCAAAAATGCGCCCGTCGATGATGACGCTGGTATCCAGGATTTTGGCTGTTTGGCTGCCGGACTGGTCCTTGCTGCCTTTATCCCTGCCAAAACGCCTGAATAGGGAAAACTGGCTCAGCTCTTCCTTTCTTTTGACGGATATGCTGATACCCAGATATCCAAAGACAAAATAAATGGCCACGGTTAAAATTACGGAAACCCAGTGGAGCCTCATGCGGCTTATAGGCTCAGATATCAAAAAAGCGATAATAAGGCCTGCAATCAAACCTAAGGAGCCTATTACTATATCCTGCATGGGTACTTCAATCAGCTTGTTCTCAACCCAGTGCAGAAATGAAAAAAAATGATGTATAATACCCGGAGATATTAAAAATAATATGATTCCAAAAGCTATTCCGCTGAGAAAGAGAAGAACTATTTCCTGATATACAGGAATAAATAATATATTCAGACGTTCAAGTATATTATTTATAGAAAGACCGATTCCCACACCGATTGCAATGCCTGTCAGGGTAAGAAAAAAGCGCATTACCCTCCTCATCACATCACCTCCTATTTAATTATTCTATATTATTATCATTATACCAGAAATTTATAAGGAATAAATAGGAAAACAAAGTGAAAGGAAACAGCGCCATTTATTCTGACGCTGTACCGTTTAAGGTGATGTTATCTATCATTGATGATATTTCTTCTTCATCCGAGGAAGTGGACATGCACAGTTCACTAATCAGTATCTGCCTTGCATTATTGAGCATTTTCTTCTCAGCTGATGACAGCCCTTTATCCCGATCCCTTATCATGAGATCCCGTACCACATCAGCTACCTCGTATATATCGCCTGATTTTATCTTCTCCAGGTTGGCCCGGTACCTTTTGTTCCAATTATCAGGAAGGGCTTCCCCGGGCTGTTTCAATACTTCAACCACCTTGCCGATTTCGGCACGGGGAGTAATTTCCCTGACACCAATTTCTTCGACATTGTTGGTTGGAATCATAACTTTCATTCCGCCCATTGGAAAGTTCAGTATATAATATTGTTTTTTTTCTCCCAATATTTCCTTTACTTCAATTCCTTCTATGATACCGGCACCATGCATTGGATAGACAACCTTGTCACCAATCTCGAACATTTATGGGCCTCCTTTCAATGGGATCTTAAATATTATACCATATGAAAGGAATAAAGTCAAAATTTGATATTTTAACATCAATGAAGTTAAATGTCAATGGTAAACTTAAATATTTTTTAATAAATAATTTCAGCTGACAATAACAGTAAATTTCGTTTAATTTCTACAAACAAACCCCTGGTTTCCTTGACAAATCAAATAAATTGGATCATAATAAAACTAAACTAACAGGACATAGAGGTGCACAGACTTATGAAGGATATGTTGTTCCAAAGCTATCAACACAAGGTAGACGAGCAATTGGTAAGAAATCGCAGTATTTTAGACATAATAACCAAGTATCAGGATGCTGCCGCAAAGGTCAACCGGGCGGTGGTGAAAGCTGCAACCAGCTGCGGCTGCATAGAAATAAATGCAAAGAAACAGGAAATACCGGAGAATGTTTCCCTTGATGATCTGGCTGGATTTATGGACTCCCATGTAAGAGGCAGTCTGTGCCCCAATTGCCGATCCATCATAGAAGATGAAATGGGCGACCAGTTGTTTTACTTGGCCAGCCTGGCCAACACCCTGGATTTGAGCCTGTATGACATCATTCTCCAGGAAGAAAAGAAGATGGACACGCTTGGAAAATACCAGCTTCGATAAAAATACGTCAGAAAAAAGGATAAGGCAGAACAGCATTGAAATAATCAATGCTGTTTTTTATTTCTGCCGATTCCTACAGCCTTCAGGGCTTCCGCCAGACTGGATACCTTAATCAGTTCAAAACCGCTGTTCACTTTCATCCTGCCTGCATTGGCAGGAACCACAGCTTTCCGGAAGCCCATTTTCTGGGATTCCTTGATCCTGTGCTCCAACTGGGACACGCCCCGCACTTCACCGGCCAGCCCCACTTCCCCTATAACAACGGTATAGGGATCTACCGGAAAATCACAATAGCTGGAAGCCAAAGCTAAAGCCAGACCCAGATCCACGGCAGGCTCGTCTATGCGGACTCCTCCGGTTGCCTTGACGAAGGCATCGCAGCTTCCCATGGGGAGGCCTACCCTTTTCTCCAAAACTGCTATCAAGAGCTGAAGCCGGTTCACATCTATGCCGTTGGTAGTTCTGCGGGCATTCTGATATAGGCTGGTGCTGACCAGGGCCTGCACCTCCAGGAGTACAGGCCGGGTGCCTTCCATTATGGGCACTACCACGCTGCCGCTGGCTCCCACCGGCCTTTCAGACAAAAACAGTTCCGAAGCGTTGGGAATGTCATGGAGGCCGCTGTCGTCCATCTCATATACTCCTATCTCCAGGGCTCCGAAACGGTTTTTCACCGCCTGCAGAATCCGGTACTGGGTATGTCTTTCCCCTTCAAAATACAGCACCGTATCCACCATGTGCTCCAGCACCCTGGGCCCGGCTATGGCCCCGTCCTTGGTGACATGGCCGGCTATAAAGACGGCTGTGCCGGTATTCTTGGCAATTCTTAGCAGCTGGGCTGCGCTTTCCCGAACCTGCACCACGCTGCCGGGAGCTGAAGGAATGTCCGGCTTATAAACTGTCTGGATGGAGTCCACAATCAGCACTTCCGGCTTGATTTCTTCACAATAAGCCTCAATCTGCTCCATGTCCGCTTCAGAAACCACCAAAAAGTTATCCTTAACGGCTCCCAGCCTTTCAGCCCGAAGCCTTACCTGCTGAGGGCTTTCTTCGGCGCTGATATAAAGCACCGAGCCTCTGCTGTCAGCAACCCTGCTCGCCAGCTGGGTAAGCAGGGTACTCTTCCCAATGCCCGGATCTCCCCCGACCAGGACAAAGGAACCGGGCACTATGCCTCCGCCCAGCACCCTGTCCAGCTCCACAGAACCGCTGGAAAACCTGGGAGTTTCAGTGAAACTGACCTTCCCTACCGCAACCGGCTTTGAAAAGGAGCCTGCAGCCGCACCTATGCCCCTGGCCGGCTCATCGCTCTTTATTACTTCCTCCACAATGGTATTCCATTCACCGCAGCTGCTGCAGTAACCAGCCCATTTGTAAGCCCTCGCACCGCAGGACTGGCATATCCAGGCTGTTTTTTTCTTTTTTGTCATTTATCTTCCTCCAAGGCAGTTTATGTTTGGATATCATGATCATATTTTGTAGTTATTTCTACGCAGGAATTTATAAAACCTGCAAATCAGATAATATTGGCCTAAATAATATAAAAGAGCGGACCAATATCCGCTCTTGGATATACACTTCCGCTCTATTCCATGCACATTCGTATCTACATTTGAGTGAAAGAAAGATAGTAATGTTTTTAGCATCTCCAGGCAGGTTGATAAGGCGGCTAATTCCTTTCAAATACCAGCTTATTATCCTTATAATCCACCTTCACCCTGTCGCCCACCTGTATCCGGCCGGCCAGGATTTCCTCAGACAGGTTATCCTCAATCATGCGCTGTATTACCCGGCGCAGAGGCCTTGCTCCATACATGGGGTCAAAACCTTCCTGCATCATATATTCCTGCGCAGCATCCGTAACTTCCAGGTATATCTCCTGTTTTTCCAGGCGTTTGGCCACATTGTCCAGCATCAGGCGGACAATTTTTCTCAGATCACCTTCGTCCAGGGCATGGAATACTATAATCTCGTCGATCCTGTTCAGGAATTCAGGACGGAAGGTTCTCTTAAGGTCCTCCATGATATTTTCCTTCATCTTTTCGTATTCGCTGGCTGCCACATCTTCTGAGGAAGTAAAGCCTATGGTTTTCTGCTTCCTTATGGTATGGGCTCCAACGTTGGAAGTCATAACCACAACGGTGTTGCGGAAGTTGACGGTTCTGCCCTTGGAATCGGTCAGCCTTCCGTCTTCCAGGATCTGCAGCAGGATGTTGAATACATCCGGATGGGCCTTTTCGATCTCATCCAGCAGTATAACCGAATAGGGCTTTCTTCTGACCTTTTCGGTAAGCTGGCCGCCTTCCTCATAGCCCACATATCCCGGAGGCGAACCTACCAGCCTGGAAACGGTATGCCGCTCCATGTACTCGGACATGTCAATTCTTATCATGGCTTCCTCATCGCCAAACAGGGCTTCCGCCAAGGCTTTGCACAGTTCGGTTTTGCCAACGCCGGTGGGACCCAGGAAGATAAATGAACCGATAGGTCTTTTGGGATCCTTCAGTCCCGCATGGGCACGGCGTATAGCCCTTGAAACCGCCTTAACGGCCTCGCCCTGGCCGATAACCCGCCTGTGGAGAATTTTCTCCATATTTAACAGGCGCTCGGCTTCGGTTTCGGTAAGCTTGTTTACCGGAATGCCGGTCCAGCTGGCAACAATCTCGGCAATTTCTTCTTCTCCTACGGTTTCAGTGCTTGAATCGGAACGCCTGTTCCAGTTGGATTTCATCTCCTCCAGCTGCTTCCTGATCTTATGCTCCTCATCCCGGATCTTGGCAGCTTTTTCGTAATTCTGGTTCATTACCGCCTCTTCTTTTTCCTTCATCAGGTCTTCCAGTTTATCTTCCAGCTTTTTCAGGTCCGGAGGGGCAGTAATGGATTGCAGGCGTACCCTGGAAGCAGCTTCGTCGATCAGGTCAATGGCCTTGTCCGGCAGGTAACGGTCGGTAATATAGCGGTCGGACAGATCCACTGCCGCCTTAATGGCTTCATCACTGATGCGCACCTTATGGTGGGCTTCATATTTATCCCGCAGGCCGAAGAGAATCTGTACAGCCTCCTCCCTGGTAGGTTCCCCTACCATAACCGGCTGGAACCTGCGCTCCAGGGCGGGATCCTTTTCCACATGCTTTCTGTATTCATCCAGGGTGGTGGCTCCTATGGCCTGAATTTCACCTCTGGCCAGGGCAGGCTTCAGGATATTGGAAGCATCGATGGCGCCTTCCGCTGCACCTGCACCTATGATGGTATGCATCTCGTCAATGAAAAGGATAATATTGCCCGCTTTGCGGATTTCCTCCATTATGGTTTTCAGCCGCTCTTCAAACTCACCCCTGTATTTGGCGCCGGCCACCATGCCGGCCAGGTCCAGGGTAACAACTCTTTTGTCTTTAAGCAATTCGGGAATATTGCCCTGCAGTATTTTCTGGGCCAGGCCTTCCACAACCGCAGTTTTTCCTACCCCCGCCTCTCCAATCAGGACAGGGTTGTTTTTGGTGCGGCGGCTGAGAATCTGCACTATCCGCTCTATTTCCTTATCCCGGCCTATGACCGGATCCAATTTTCCTTCCTCAGCCATATAGGTCAGATCCCGGCCGTACTGGTCCAGGGTGGGGGTATCGGATTTCCCCCGGCTCTTACCCTGATGAGTTTCCAGGCCTTCTTCCTTAAGAAGCTTGTAAATCTGCTCCCGCACCTGCTGCAGATCTACGCCGGAATCCTTCAGTATTCTGGCTGCAACGCCTTCCCCTTCCCGTATCAGGGACAGGAGCAGGTGTTCGGTGCCTACGTAGTTATGGCCCAGGTTTCTGGCCTCATAAAAGCTGAGTTCCATTACCCTTTTTGTGCGGGGGGTATATCCAAAGCCTTCAGTGAAATTAAAGCTGCCTTTGCCTACCAGCTTTTCCACCTGTTCTCTTATCTTATCCCTGTCAACACCCATGCTCATCAGCACCTGGGCTGCAGCACCTTCGCCTTCCCGCAGCAGACCCAGGAGCAGGTGTTCTGTGCCCACGTAATTGTGGCCCAGGCTTCTGGCTTCTTCCTGAGCATATATCAGGGCTTTTTGCGCACGTTCAGTGAATCTTCCAAAAAACGCCATTTTGACCCTCCTATCGGTTTTTCTTAGATTTTATTATCTCATCCAGAGCTTCTCTTATGACTTCAGCCCTGGCTATGTCAACTTCGATGCCTTCCAGCGTACGTCCAACCTTTCGCATAACCCCTGCAGGCTGGCCGGCTGTCATAAGGCCGTCCACATCCTCCAGGGTCAGATAGGGAATAAGCCCCATGCTGACGCCCAGGCGCATCTGGGATATATATATCATAAATTCCTTCAGTTCCAGAACCCGGGCATTCTGCAGCACTCCATATGCCCTCCACAGGGAATCCTCGAACTGCATGCCGCCGGTCTTATGCAGTGCCTTTCTGGCTATCCTTTCCTTTTCCATAATCTGCTTGGTAATAATGATCAGGTTATCAATCAGTTCCTCTTCCGACGGCCCCAAGGTAATCTGGTTGGATATCTGATAGATGCTTCCCAGGGCCTCGCTGCCCTCTCCGTAAATGCCCCTGGCTGTCAGGCCTACCTTGGAAATGGTCTGCAGGATGGCATTCATCTGCTTGTTGGCTGTCAGGGCAGGCAGATGCATCATGACAGAGGAACGCAGGCCGGTGCCCACATTGGTGGGACAGCAGGTCAGGTAACCCAGCTGTTCATGGAAGGCATATTCTACTTTTTCTTCAATCATATTGTCCACCTGGTTGAGTTTTTCCCAGGCTTCTTTCAGCTGGAAACCGGGAAGAATGCACTGCATGCGGATATGGTCCTCTTCATTTACCATAACCACAATTTTTTCCTGTGAATCCAGCAGAATAGCGGATNTATCCGGGCTTTCCATCAAATCCCTGCTGGCCAGGTGCTTCTCGACCAGGATCTGCCTTTCTATTTCGGGGACATCCCGGATATATACAAAGGTAAATAAAGAGCCGGAATCAACTGCCTTCTTGTGAAGGCTTTTTCTGATCTTTTCGGCCACTTGGGCAGCATGCTGAGGCTGCATAACAGTAGGAAAAGGGATGGATGCAATATTTCTGGCCAGGCGGATCCGGCTGGTAATAACCACGTCCCTGGCGGGACCGGATTCGTTTATCCAGCTCATCAGTCCATCCTCCCTTCAGAATTTCCCTGTTCCAATTCCTTTATTTTGTCTCTCAGCTCAGCTGCCCTTTCATAAGCTTCCAGCTCAACGGCTCTTTGGAGTTCTTCCTTCAGCCTGGCAATCTGCTGCTGCCTGTGCAGACCGGTGCCTGCTCCTGCGGGCACCTTGCCTCTATGCTGTATGTTTCCCTGAATCCTGCGCAATATAGGATCCAGTTCTTTGCTGAAATATTTATAACATTCCTGGCATCCCAAACGCCCGATCTTTTTAAACCTTTCGAAATCCATGCCGCAGTTTTTGCATCTGACAGCGGGCGGCGCAGCATATGCAGGCTGGGCAAGCCCGACATCCATAAAACCTTGAAGCAAGTCATTTATGGAGAAAGAGGGTATCTGCATCAGGTTTTCCTGCTTGCCTGCACACTCCTCACATAAATGCAGCTCGGTTTTGTAGTTGTTAATTATTTTGGTAAAATGTACTGTTGCCTCTCTCAGCTTGCATTCCTGGCACAGCATAGTCTTCTACCTCCCAATAATAGATACCCTGAAGAAGGCACATCTCACGGCTTCTTGCTGTCATAAGCCATAATGGCTGTAATCAGGGATTTTAATATGTTTGCACGGATATTGTCCTTCAGATTGGCCGGTATGCCGATAGCCTTGTCTGAAATTGCCGCTTTCAGCAGATAAGCGGCCTTCTCGCTGATATATTCCTGTTCCTTCATCCGATCGATTATCTGCATTGCCTTCTGCTCCGAAATTCTATTGCCGATTCCTTCTGTCAGCAGGTAATGCAGGTAATCGTTCCTGTCCACATCCAGGCGCACAATGCGGATGTACCCGCCGCCGCCCCGCCTGCTTTCTATATAATACCCGTGGTTTAAGGTGAACCTCGTAGCCAGGACATAATTAATCTGGGAAGGAGCACATTCAAAAAAGTCTGCCAGTTCGTTGCGCTGCAGCTCCAGCTGACCCTCGCTTTCCTTAAGCAGGGATTTGATAAATTCCTCTATAACATCACTTAACCGCGCCAACTTATCACTCCCCGTTCTGATTTTTGACTTTCTTTGACCTTTATTAATATTATAACCAAAAAAATGGATTTTGCAAATAGTTTTTCACAAAAAAAGGCATTCCATAGATGCCTTAATAATCCATTGGTTCAGGTTCATCATCCGGAAGCTGCCTGAGCGCCCGTTCGACAATGTCCCAGCCAAAGCCTCTCCGCATAAGGGTCTGGCTGATTCTGGCCATTCTTTCCCTTGAGGGAAGATGCTTATATCTCAATGAAGCCTTTTCTGCCAGCTTTAAGGCCTGTTCCTGCTCCTCCTCTTCCGTCAGGGTATTCAGGGCAGACTCCAGCGTTTCCTCGTCTATGCCCTTGGCCTTAAGCTCATAGGCAATTTTCCTCCGCCCTGCGGGCCTGCCGGTCTTCCTGCTTTCCACCCACCTTAAGGCGAACTCTTCATCGTTTAAAAAGCCGTACTCCTGCATTTTTTCAATTGTCTTATCCACAACAGGATCTTCAAAACCTTTTCTTTTCAGGTAATCATACAGCTGTTTTTTTGTACGGCTGCGGTAACCCAGATATTTAAGGGCCAGATCGCCGGCGGTTTTCAGGTTGGCTTCCCATATATAAAAGTTAAGCCGCTCTTCGTCTATCTCCATTCCGGATTTAAGACGGTATTTGGCCACAACTTCCTTGTGCACTGAAAAAGACCTGCCGTCATCCAGGGCCAGCACATACTGGTCTTTCCTGCGGGGTTTGGGCTGTATGGAAAGAATGATATTCAAAAGCATCATTCCTTTCACATCTGATTACTTTAAAAAATAAAAGGGATGGCTGATTGACGCCATCCCAAATATTTAACCGGCAGCAAAGATTAATTCAAACTCATCTGCCTCAAGCTTTTCCTTCTCCAGCAGGGCTTCAGCCACGCGATGGAGGCGGTTCATGTTTTCGGTGAGCAGCCGCTCAGCCTTATTGTATGCTTCCTGTACTATTTTCTTTATTTCAGCATCTATGCGAGAAGCAACCTCTTCACTGTAATTGCGGGTCTGAGCATAATCGCGGCCCAGGAAAACCTCCTCATGTTCGTTGTAGGAGATAGGGCCCAGCTCTTCACTCATGCCGTATTCGGTTACCATTTTGCGTGCAATCTGGCTGGCCCGCTTAAGGTCGTTGGATGCTCCTGTGCTGATATCCTGCAGCACCAGATGCTCGGCTACCCTTCCACCCAGCAGCATGGTGATCTCGTCCATAAGCTCGCTGCGGGAAACATAATTCTTATCCTCCTTGGGCAATGTGAGGGTATAGCCTCCTGCCTGCCCCCTTGGGATAATGGATATCTGGTGAACAGGGTCTGCATTGGGCAGCATCTTGGCCACTACTGCATGCCCGGCTTCGTGGTAGGCTACCAGCCGCTTGTCCTTGTCGGTTATTATGCGGCTTTTCTTTTCAGGCCCTGCCAGAACCCGGGTAATGGCCTCTTCTATCTCTGCCATGCCGATTTCCTTGCTGTCCTTGCGGGCTGCCAGAATGGCTGCCTCGTTCATCATGTTCTCTATGTCAGCACCGGTAAATCCGGGGGTGCGTTTTGCCAGTACCTTCAGGTCCACGTCCTTGCTTAGGGGCTTGCCCCTGGAATGCACCTTGATGATTTCTTCACGGCCTTTAACATCGGGAACCCCCACCACTATGCGGCGGTCAAACCTGCCGGGCCTTAACAGGGCAGGGTCCAGAATATCAGGCCTGTTGGTGGCTGCCAGCACAATTATGCCTTCATTTATGGCAAAGCCGTCCATCTCAACCAGCAGCTGATTCAAGGTCTGCTCTCTCTCATCATGGCCGCCGCCCAGGCCTGCGCCTCTGTGACGGCCTACCGCATCAATTTCATCTATGAAAACAATGCAGGGAGAATTTTTCTTGGCCTGGTCAAACAGGTCACGGACACGGGAAGCGCCTACGCCAACAAACATTTCAACAAAATCGGAACCGCTGATGCTGAAGAAAGGTACATCCGCCTCTCCGGCTACAGCCTTGGCCAGCAGGGTTTTACCCGTTCCCGGAGGTCCTACCAAAAGTACCCCTTTGGGAATTCTGGCACCCAGTTCGATAAACTTCCTGGGATTCTTTAAGAACTCTACGATCTCCTTAAGTTCATCTTTTTCCTCTTCAGCTCCTGCTACGTGGTCAAAGGTTATCCGGTTTTTATCGTCCTGATGCAGCCGGGCACGGCTTTTACCGAAGGACATTACCTTGTTGCCTCCGCCCTGGGCCTGCTGCATGAAAACAAACCAGAATATGGCAAAAACCGCAGTCATAAACACAAAGGGCAAAAGACTTATCCACCATGGAGTTTCAGGTACCGGCTGCGGATCCCATTCAAAACTAAACTGGTCCGAAGTGATTTCATCCGGGGCTATTCCCAGGCGTTCCGCCTCAATAACCCTTACATCTCTTTCAAATATGGTGCTGTGGGGTGCGTAGGATTCAAAATCATACTTTTCGGGAAAGCTTTCCACCGGAATGGATGAACCCTTTCTAAGCCCCACTATGGTACGGTCTGTGCTCATTATATGGGTAATTTTTCCCTCTCTTATTTCCTGCAACAGTTTGGGATATGGCAATCGTTCCTCCATGCCGCCGATATCCGACATGGCTACAACGAGTATGATCACTATAAAAAGGATCAGATAAAAGCCCGGGCCTCTCAAAAATTTCCTCAATCCCAGCCCTCCTTCTTAATAATTTGGCATTAGTCTATTTTAACACACCTGCATATCAAAAGCAATGCAGCCAGCCTTATTCCTGGTATGCCTCTTTGGACAGGACACCGATAAAAGGCAGGTTCCTGTATTTCTCCGCATAATCCAGCCCATAGCCTATAACAAACTCGTCGGGAATGTTAAAGCCGACATAGTCAACCTTTACAGGCACCTTTCTTCTTTCAGGCTTGTCAAGGCAGCAGCATATCTTAATGGATGCCGGTTTCCTTGAGCGAAGGTTTTCCAGCAGGTAATTCAGGGTCAGCCCTGAGTCTACAATATCTTCTACGATAAGTACATCCCGGCCTTCGATTTCTTCATCCAGGTCCTTCAGAATTCTAACAACACCGGAAGATTTGGTGGATCTGCCATAACTGGACACTGCCATAAAGTCGATGGCCAAGGGCAGCTTGATTTCCTTTACCAGATCGGATGTAAAAAGAATTGCTCCCTTCAAAATGCAGATTATGACCAAATCCTTGCCCCGATAATCCTCGGTAATCTGCCTGCCAAGTTCCTTAACCCGGTTTTGCAGCGTTTCTTCGTCAATCAGAACTTTTTCCACATGTTCCAGCATAACTTAACCTCCATCATTTATGTGTTTCTCTACGCTAATTTTTATGACATTTTTTGTTGAATCGGTAATACGGTAATCATGGTTCATCTGGTATCCTACTACCCAGATAATGTTTTCCTCATCCACCAGCAGGGGTATGCGGGAACGCTTTTCCCTGGGAATTTTCTTATCTATAAAGTAATCCTTCAGCTTTTTGCTGCCCTCCATTCCCAGAGGCCTGAATCGGTCTCCTTCCCGGCGCTGCCGCACCGAAAGCCTGCCTTTCACCTTATCCCTGTCTATATATATACACCGGGGAGAGAAAGAGAAACCTTTAGATTTATCCCAAACCGCAGATCTTATGCTTAAGTTAAGATCCTCCAGAAATATCCTGCCCGGAACGGGGAGATACTCATCAAAAGCTGGCGTGGAGCTGCCTGCGCCTTCCTCCCGGAATATGAGGTAACCGTACCGGACCAAGACCTGGATCCGCGTCTTATTAAGGCTGCCTGCAGGAATAGTAGTATGAGACCCGGTCTGGCCGTTTCCGGCCAGATCAATCACCGCTTCCACATGAGTGTGGCCAACCCCGTCCAGGTCGCCCCTGGCGTCAGCAAGAGCCATGCGTATCAGCCTTCTTTGGAGGGCGGGATGACAGCGGCTGAGCTTTCTTAAATCCAATTCCACCTGGCCGGATCCAAAAGATACCATTTCCGTGTATAAATTATAGCATAATTCATTTAAAAAGCTGTCTTCATCCCGGAGAATATGGCCCAGCCTGGCAAGGCTGTCCACAATTTCCGGATTATAATCCCTGGCCAGATACGGCAAAAGCCGGTTGCGAATGCGGTTCCGGGTGTAGGCGGAATCCAGGTTTGTTGTATCCAGCCGCCAGTTTAAGCCCTTTTCTTTTAAATAATCCTCTATCTCCCGCCGGGACACATCCAGGAGCGGCCGGATAATAACGCCGTCCCGCACCGGCCTGATGCCGGTCAGGCCTGCCATTCCGCTTCCCCTGATAATATTATGAAGGATGGTTTCCGCCTGGTCATTTTTGTGATGGGCGGTGGCAATCCTGTTGCCATTTATCTTTTCCATAACTTCGCTGAAAAAGCCGTAGCGGACCAGCCGGCCTGCTTCTTCCTCAGTCTGGTTCAAAGCTTTTGCCAAAGAGCGCACATCCGCTTCCTTCAAATAAAAAGGAACTGACCATTCCTGGCATAAATTTCTGGCAAATTCTGCATCTTCAACGGCAGCCTGCCCCCTCAGACCATGGTTGACATGAGCTGCATACAGTTCGAAATGCATGGAATCCTGCAGCTCTTTAAGCACATGGAGCAGGGCTACTGAGTCGGCTCCGCCGGACAAACCCACAACCACCTTATCGCCTGGCTGTATCATCTTATGCCGCTCTATGTACTTTTTTACCTTCTGAAGCATTCATACTCCCCCGTCTTTCCCTGTGCAGCAATAGTCTCCCTATGGACAGAATAGCATTATTGTAGCTTTTTTTCCAGTGTATTTCAAGGAATAATGAAAAATGTAAAAGCCTGTATCATTTTGTTTCTGATACAGGCTTGTTTTTACTTAACCAAAAAATTTTTACTGCGGTTATATGGGTTTCCATACCCTGCCGGCCATTACCGTCATGTCATCCTTGGCTTTACCGCCGGTGTGGAGCAGGGCTTCCTGCATTATCAGGTCTGCCATTTCCTGAGGGTTTATGGTATCCAGGGTAGCAATGAATTTTGCCAGCTCCTCCTCCCTGTCGCCCACAACTGCAAAGGCATCCAGGATGCCGTCGGTCATCAGGATTATCATATCTTCATCCTGGATGGGGACCGAGATATTCTCTGCCTCCACGTCCTCCAGAATGCCTATGGGCAAAGCCGGCTGCCTGATAATCTCCACCTTGTCTTGCCGGCGGATGTAGCTGGGAACCCCGCCTATTTTTATAAACTCCGCCGTGCCCTCCACCAGATCCATGACGCACAGGTCAGCGGTGGCAAACATTTCTTCCCTGGAGCGGAGCATAAGGATGGAATTTATGGTCTTGATGGTAATGCTTTTATCAAAGCCTGCCTCCAAAAAGTTTTCCATAAGGGATATAACTGCGCTGCTTTCCTCTGCTGCCCGGGGACCAAAGCCCATGCCGTCGCTTAAGGCCAGCATGTACTTGCCGTCTTTAATGGCAGTGAAGGAATAGCTGTCCCCGCTGGCAGCGCTTTCCTGGCGTGCTTTTCTTGCTATGCCGGTTACTATCTCAAACTGCCTGGTTTCAGAAAGNTGCAGAGTGCAGCTGCTTTTGTCCGCCCTGGTGCAGTCCTTATGCTGACGGCTCATGGACTTGCCCAGCACCCTGCTTACAATGGCCTCCACCTTTTTAAGACATTCCCGGTTGCCGCCGCAGGCCGGCTTATATATATTTACCTGGGTTTTGCCCCCGGGCTTTTCAAGTACCAGTATATCCCCCACATGTATGCCGGCCTTATCCAGTTCAAGCCGGATGGCATCCTCCAGGCCTGTCCGGAAGCGGATATCCATGTCCAGCTCGGCAGCCAGCTCTGTAACCACATGGCTGACCCCTTCCAGCTGTTCCGCCACCAGCTGGCGGCAGTCTGCCAGTTTCTGGTTCCATTTAAGATTGTCGCAGTAAGCCTGGTATATGGCATTTATATCTTTCACCAGTTCGTTTACTTTGAGGCAGAACCTCTTCATCCTGCGGGGAATGTCCTTCTCTTCTATATGGCCTTTTTCTTCGCATTTGGCCAGCATCTCCAGCATATGGGCATATGTATGGTAAAAGCCCCTTTCCCAACAGCTGCCGTATAAAGGACAGCCTTCACAAGTCTGCACTGCCACCTTTTCAAACAGGGCAGACAATTCTTCCTTATGGCTGGATGAGGTGCGTTCGGAAATTCTCCCGAACACCTTGGACAAATGATGAAAAACCTCGGCAAATTCATTGAGCCGGCCCACTATCAGCTCCTGAACCCTCTGGCCGTAGGTCTGCTGATCATGGCTGCGAAGCAGGCCGGAATTTAAGAAGGACTTGAGGTAATCCAAGGTCTTCCCGGGCAGCATCAGGACCATGAGCACTGCTCCGGCAATTTCTCCAAAGGGCAGAATGGTATAGGTTGACCTGTTGATATAGTAAGTCATTAAAACATTTGCCAGGAAGAAGGATATGCTGGAACCCAGCCTGCCCAGCTCCTTAAAGGTGCCTGCCATAAGGCCGCAGATTGCCAGGTTCCCCATCAGGGCCGGGTCCGGCACATGGGAGAGGGACATCATAAAGCCCGTGGTAATGCCGATGGCAGCACCCACGCCTGCACCGCCTATATAGGAAAAAAGCAGAATAAGAAATACGGTAAGGATGTTGCGCAGGGAAAAGTCAAATATGGTTATGTCCCAGAAACCTATGACCAAAAGGGACAGAAAAATGCTAAGGCAGATCAGCTCCTCGCCGGAAAGAACCCTTCTTCTTCTGTTGTCCCAAAGCACGTCTGCACAGCGGGAGAAAACATAAACCATTACAAAGCCTGTTATGCTTTCAAATATTCCAATCAGAAGTTCATACAGGAGAAAACCTTTTATAAAAGTGAAGGCCACATTTAAAAGCAGCAGGCAGATCATAAAGCTGAAGGCTGCCAGAAATACGGACCGCCTGCCCGTTTTTTTCGCTAGATAGGTCCAAAGCAGGGAGAATAAAATCATTACCGCTATTGAGCGGATTGTTCCAAAACCAAAACCGGACGTTATTGTGCCGGCTGTAACAGCCAGGAAAGAGGCCAGCCCTCCTTTTTTCTTCAAAAGAAAGACAGCATACAGGGCCATGCCAAAAGGAGCAATCTGATCGAAGAGGACAGCCCGTCCAATTAAAAAACAGGCCAGCACAGAAAATATCTCACTGAACAGAAACTTCACCGGAAAATTATACGCCTTTTTCCTGGCACTGCTTTTATGCAGCCATTTACTCTGAGGCAGCAAGACATCCTTATGAATCAATATAAACACCACCCTATAAGATTTAAGTGAATAATTGAAGCCGGCTGCGGCAGCCAGGCGGGAGCTAAAATGAGGGTGATGTTATTGTAGCAAAGCTTGTACAAATTATTTGTCAATATAGGAAGAGGTGCTTAAAAAACTTTACGACAAAAACCCGTTCAAAACCGGAATAAACAAAGAATCCGGCAATGGGGCTCCAAAATATGTTTGCGATGGAATACAAATGCTGTAGAAATACTTAAAAGAATGTGATACGGTTTAAAAACTGAAAGCCGGATTCTTAAGAATCCGGCTCCTTGGTGGGAGCAATAGGGCTCGAACCTATGACCCCCTGCTTGTAAGGCAGGTGCTCTCCCAGCTGAGCTATGCTCCCTGGTAGCGGCGAACGGATTTGAACCGCTGACCCTTCGGGTATGAACCGAATGCTCTAGCCAACTGAGCTACGCCGCCACATTGGTTGCGGGGGAGGGATTTGAACCCTCGACCTCCGGGTTATGAGCCCGACGAGCTACCTGGCTGCTCCACCCCGCGACATTATCGCTGCGGGGTATTCCCCCGCAGCGACAGAATATATTGTATAATAAAAAATATTAAATGTCAAATGTTAAATTTATGGAATTACCACTTCCCTCGGGAATAACCACCACCTCTTTTTGATTCCCGGTTGCGCTTGATATCCGCCTGACGCTCTTCGCTCTCCTTCATGAACCTGGAAAGGGCTTCTTCAAAACTGCCGCTTCTTTGGCCGCCCAGTTCCTTGCTCCAGTCAATGTCGGCAGGCCTGGAAGATTTTTTTAATGCTTCCGCCTGACGAATGGAAAGGCTGATCTTTCCGTCCTGGTCGATGGCTAAAACCTTTACCTTGACCTTGTCATTCACCTTCAGGTAGGCATTGATATCCTTCACATAAGCGTCTGCAATTTCGGATATGTGCACCATACCAGTCTGCCCTTTACCGAGCTCCACAAAGGCACCGAAATTTGTAATGCCTGACACAGTGCCTTCTACGATTTGTCCGACCTCCACAGACATAAAAAATTTGCATCCTCCTCAATCATTTTTTTCTATAAAAATTGTTTCTCCTTCTTTAACCCAGCCCAGCCTTTCCCGCGCTATCTTTTCGATATATTCCCTGGATTTGGTCTGCTCTATCTGCCTGGTGAGAAGTTCATTTTCGTGCTGTACTTCTGATATTTCATCCTGGAGCTGATTTATGCTGTTCTGCTGGGTTTGCATTTCAAAGGACTGCTGGATGAACACAAAAAGGAAATAAGACAGCAGTATTAAGGTCAGAAACAGTTTAGTACGCATTTTAAGCATATATCCTTTTCTTGCCATGATAACACCCTGCTTTCCTTTGTAATGCTCAATTCATGCTTATCTATTCGACATGCAAGCCGGAATTCCTTTTATTCGCCTGCATTTTTGCCTGTTTTTTTGCCTATAGACCGGATTTTGCTGCCCGCTACCGATGTAAATCTGCCCCAGGCTTTTTTCAAAACCGGCAGCAGGCGTAAAGCCCCTGCCCAAAGCCGGCGGATGGGCCAGAGCATGATATCCGTCAGCCAGCTGATGGCCTTGGCCAGGATTTCATACAGCCATAGCAGAGCTTTCATAACAAAGCGGCTCATGGACAAGACATATAAAACCCATCCGATGACAAAGCCCATTATGGTAAAAAACCTTACATTGCCGTCATTTACATAAAAAACCACAAGAAAGGAAAGGGTGCCTATAATAATCCAGAATAATAAGTCCAGCAAGGCAGTGACAAATACTCCCGCCTTGATCATGATCCTTATAACTCTGCAGCAGTCATAGAAAAAGCCTATGATGAATCCTGCGTACACGGTGGTCAGGAACACATAGGCCTGATCGGATACGGACAGCATAGGGCGGTTTCCTCCCTACCTGAACAGCTTCTTGAAAAAGCCGCCGCCCTTGCTGCCAAATCCTTCATGATCATTGTATTCTATGCCGATTATTTCTCCCTCAACAATCAGCTGACCTTCTTCCAGGTTTAACTTGTTGATATGCAAGTCCATGCCGTGCAGCACAATGTATCCCAAATCGGTTACAAGCAGAACGGAAGCCTCATCAAAGCTGTCTACATCCTGTACCCCCGTTATGGTGACCCTTTCCCGGTTTTCCATCAAGATGCTGTGGCTCCTGCCCCTGACAAGCTTTTTGTCGTCCAGTTCCCGCATCAATATCCTCGCCCCCTCAAATAACAAACAGTTCCATATTTGATAATATGCCTGCCGGGGCTTTCTTATGCCGGTAAAATGCCTGAATGCATCACTCCCACATCTTAACTATTTCTATATCCTTGAAGTAGTGGTTGATAATATCCTCTGCGGTCTTTTTGTTGTTTGCCATGTTGTAGGCTCCCCATTGGGACATGCCTACACCGTGGCCGTAACCTCGTCCGGACATGACCACCTTTCCGCCTTCCAGGGCAATTTTGTCAATCAAGGTGGAACGCATGTCCGTGGTGCCCAGGGCAAGCCTGAGCTCGGCAGCCGACACTGCGGCTTCTCCTACCTGTATGGTAATTGCCCTGCCTGATGGACCTTTTTCGCCTATGGAAATGCTGTCAAAGTCCTTAATGGGCTTGCCGGCTTCCTCCATGGCTTTAATAATCTGGTCCTTGGAAAAAACAGCCGTCCAGTTTTTGGCATCAGCTTCCACCGCTTCATTGGTGTCCGGGGAATCCACCACCTGGATATAGGGAGGCGGCTCGTCCTTGTAATTCAGCCCTTCCTGAGGAGTAGCGGTTTTGCCGCCTGCATTGGAATGAAACCAGGTGCGGGCAAATTGGCCCTGGTATACAATTGCCAGGCCTCTGGTTTCTTCCACCGCCTTTTTGATCCGGTCATTTACCGCACCGGCATTCCAGGCCTGAGCCTCTTCTATGTCTGTGGACACATGGGCATTTTCATACTTGGAGCGGCCCTTTTCACTGATAAACTGCAGCACAAAGGTGCGGGCAATTATAGCCTGGGCCTTAATGGCTTCCAGGGGCCAGTCGTTCTTTATCTCCCCTGCCACCACACCGGCTATATACTCCTCAAAAGGCATCTCCCGCACCTGTTTTTCCTCTGTAATATACACTTTCAGACTGGGTTCCTTTCCCTCCTCAGCTCCCAAGGCTTTGGGAAGAGGGGGTTTATCGGTGCTTCCAGCTTTCTTGCCGGATTCATCCGTCTCCTTTTTTTCTTTGATCCTGGGCTGTTCCTGGCTTTGCTGCCTGACATCATCCCCAAGCTCCCGCTCCTGTGGCCTTCTGTCCACAGAACAGCCGGAGATTAGAATTGCAATTATCAATGTGAAAAAAACTACCCTTGCTTTCCCGCTGCTTTTACTAACCATACCTTACATATTCCTCCTTATATTAGTCAGGATTCTGTAAGGATAGTATCTGCACCGCGGCGGGAAGCAATACCAGCTTTCTAAATTTCCCTGTACATCTCCTGGGCATCGCTTCTGCCAGCATGCTCATTTAAGGCCAGAACCTCATACTGGCGGACCCGGTCGCCAAACTGGATGGTTATTATATCTCCAGCCTTAACAGCATTGCCGGGTTTGGCCGCCCTGCCGTTTATCTGCACCCTGCCCTGGGAACAGATTTCATTTGCAACGGTTCTGCGCTTAATTATTCTGGATACTTTTAAATATTTGTCCAAACGCAAGAAAAATTCATCCCCCTGTCCATAAACTGTCCATAAATTAGAAAAACCGGGGTTTGCCCGGTTTTTTCTTTATTGTACTGCCTCTTTCAAGGCTTTTCCTGCTTTGAATACAGGAGCTTTTGATGCAGGAATGACGATTTCCTCTCTGGTCTGAGGATTTCTGCCTTTCCTCTCTGCTCTTTCCCTTACTTCAAATGTTCCGAAACCAACCAGCTGTACCTTTTCATTTGCAGCCAAGGTTTCGCTTACAACTGAGATAAAAGCATTTATGGCCTTTTCCGCGTCCTTTTTGGTGAGCTCGCTTTTTTCAGCAACAGCAGCTATTAATTCAGCTTTGTTCACAATAGAACCCTCCTTAAAAATATGAATTCAACTTAGCATATTCGCTATTTTTCTTGAAATTCCTGCTTTTTCCCGTAGAATTTTGTGAGATTATCTATATATTTTCCATAAATTTCATGACTTATACCTTTTACCGCCTTAAATTACGCCTTTTGACCGGTTCCACAGCTCATCCATCTCCTCCAGGGTCATCTCTTCCAAGGGTTTTCCGGCATGTTCTTCAATATAGGCAAAACGGCGGATAAACTTTTCGGTGGCCTCGGTCAAAGCCTGCTCCGGCTCTACCTTTAAAAACCTGCTGACGTTGACTATGGCAAAGAGAAGATCACCCAGCTCTTCCCTGATGTCTTCCTTCCTGCCGGACAGGTAAGCCTCCTTCAGTTCCCTGAATTCTTCCTCCGCCTTGGCCATGGCATCCTCAGGCTTGTCCCAGTCAAAGCCGACCAAGGCAGCCTTCTTCTGCACCTTGTAGCTGCGCATAAGTGCAGGCAGGATGGCGGGAATATCTTTCAGCACCTGGGTATGGCTTTTAAGGCCCTTCTCTTTTTTCTTTATAGCCTCCCAGTTGCCTATTACCTGTTCGGCCGTATCTGCCCTGGCATCGCCAAAGATATGGGTGTGGCGGTCAATCATCTTGCGGCAGATGCCGCTTATAACGTCATTTATGGTAAATTCCCCGTGCTCACTGGCTATCTGGGCATGGAAAACCACCTGGAGCAGCACATCTCCCAGCTCTTCTATGAGCTTGTCCGCATCCTTAAGATTTATGGCCTCCAGCACCTCATAGGTTTCCTCAATGAAATACTGCTTCAGGGATTCGTGGGTCTGCTCCCGGTCCCAGGGGCAGCCTTCAGGAGAGCGGAGAATTGCCATGATCTCNGTCAGATGCCGGAATTTATAATTCGTGAGCTCTTTTAAGCTCAAGACGGGCATATACAGGCAGCTGGTATGGTCGAATCTGCGGCCATGATCAAGGGTGTGCAGCGGGATTTCCTCCACATGAGACGAACCGTCTTCCAGCTGACGGCTGATAAGCACCT